>SDGW01000246.1_pt1 | contig 23030 bp, 22 predicted proteins | sample 2873831 | NCBI WGS metagenome assembly SDGW01 (sample SAMN08132700, study PRJNA421101) | hypersaline lake metagenome | isolation source: celular fraction 0.22 microns magnesium sulfate-rich crust from ephemeral... | place: Spain: Penahueca Lagoon, Toledo | collected 2011-07
ACGCCGGCCCACGCCATGGCTGCTCGGAGGGCGTTCGCCCGGGATTCGTCCAGCGAGTCGTCGTACGATTCGACGGCGACGAACAGCGCCGGGACCGACTCGATCGTCGGAACGTACTCGAGGCGAGTCCCGTCGACGGAGCGATCCGTCACGCAGGCGTCGGCGAGGTCCCAGCCCAGCGTCTCGAGGAAGGGTTCGACGAGCCAGGTCCGGGTGTCACCCAGATCGGCCGGCGGCGAAGCGTCGACCATCGCCGCGGCGCGGGCGACGAACGAGCGGAGGTCGAGCGAAGGCATTCGTTGGGAGTATTCGTCGGACGATCATGTAACACCCGGTCGTCGGTCGATCTGCAAACCACGGCCGGGTCAGGGTTACTGGCTCGAGTTCGCGCGTCGGTCAGATTGCTCGGCGTTCGTCTCCGCCATCTCGCGTTGATAGATACGCAGCCGGGCTTCGCGGACGGTGAAGGCGGACTTGAGGTTCGGGGGAATCGTCTCGGCCTTCCCGATGACCAGGTAGCCGGCCGGCCGTAGCGACCGGGCGATGGTATCGAGCATCGACTCCTTGTAGGCGTTGTCGATGTAGATGAACAGGTTCCGACAGACGACGAGGTCGAAGCCGGATTTGGGGTCGTCGTTGATCAGGTCGTGGCGCTGGAAGCGCACGTTTCGTCTCACGTCGTCGCGGATCCGATAGGTCCGCCCGTCGACGTCGAGGTACTGGTGATAGTCGTCGAGATACGAGAGCTGTTCGTCGAGGTCGACGGTCCGGGATTCCTCGTAGACGCCGGCTCGAGCCGTCTCGAGGGCCGGTTCACTGATGTCGGTGCCGAGGACGTAGACGGCGGAGCCGTCGATCTGGGGGTCGTCGCGGGCGAGCATCGCCAGCGAGTACGGCTCCCGGCCGTCCGCACACGCGGCGCTCCAGACGCGGACGGTTTCGGTCGTCGCGGTGAGCCGCCGGAGGACGGTGCGGATCCCTGACCAGACGTCGGGGTTTCGAAAGAAGCCCGTGACGTTGATGCTCAACGCCTCGAGCAGTTCCGCCTGTTCGTCGGGGTCGTTCCGGAGTATGTCGAAATAGGTGTCGTAGCTCTCGCTTTGTGTGCGACGCATCCGCGAGGAGACGCGCCGATCGAGGTAACTGTCGTTGTAGTGGCTCGTCGCGAAGGCCAGTTCGTCTTCGACGAACGCGAGGATGTCGGCGAAGATGTCGTCATCCGTTCGGTCGGGTACGTTGTCGGCGTCGCCAGCGCCGTCGCCGATCACAGCTCCGTCACTCCGTTGTCACTGTTCGACGATTTCACCGTGAGCGTGCCCGACCCGGGGGTGAACTCGACGGTCCGGCCGTATTCGCCGCCCACGTCTTCGGCCTCGAGGGGAACGCCAAGCTTCTCGAGTTCCTCCCTCGCGGCGGCGATGTTTCGCTGGCCGACGCCGTCGCCGAAGCTCTCGAACTCGAACATGTCACTGCCGCCGGCGATCTTCGCTTCGACGGTGGTGTAGTTGGCCCCCTGTTCGACCATTCGGCGCAGCAGTGCGCGGATGGCCGTGTCGGCGTACTTGCCGGGTTTGCGTTCGCTGTTGTCCGCGGCGTCGCCGTCGGGGAGCATGACGTGAGCCAGCCCGCCGATCCCGGAGTTCGGATCGTACAGGGCGATCGCCAGACAGGAGCCGAGCCCGTAGGACTTGAGCGTATCGTCGCCGTCGCTGACGACCAGCTCGGAGATGCCCACCTGGACCGGCGTCGGTGCACCTGGTTCGGTTCCGTAGGTTTTCATGCGTTATCGACTTCCTGGAACTCCGCCGTCGTCGGTGTCTCTTCGATCCGATCGACGTCCAAGTTGTTCAGCGCCCGTTCTAAGTCCGATTCGTCCGGGATCGCGTACACTTCACAGTCGAACTCGCGACCGTCGGCGACGACGACCGTATCGAAGACGAACGCGAAGTCCTGGTTCTCACCGAGCTGAATGATGACGGGGTCGACGGCGGCAGCGCCGATGTCGTGAATGAATTCCGGCGTCGAGTGATCGATCGTCGTATCGAGGACGTTCGCCCAGCCGTCGAGGAAGCCACTGGCCATGATGTTTCCCAGCTCCTTGATCGCGCTGGTCCCCATCTCACCGAAGCCCTCTTTTTCGACTTCCATCGGGACCATCGCGTCGACGATCTCGTGGGCCGACTCCTCGTCGAACAGGAAGAGGAGATAGCCGCTCGGCATCCCGTCGAACTCGAAGGCCACCCCGACGAGTTTCTCGTTTGCGACCTGCTCGGGGATCGCCTCGAGCGAGACGAAGTTGAGCCGGCGGATTTCGACGCTCGTGTCGATCCCGGTCAGCGTGGTCGCGGTCTTGGCGACCTCCTCGGCCCCGCGTTCGGCCATCCGGTCGAAGCCGTCTAGCTTGTCGTACTCGATGCCGTCGCTGGTACGGAGCCGTTCGAGGAGCTTCGAGAGCGACTCGCGTTTGGGGAAGAGGTAGTGACTGAAGCCGACCTCGGTACCGACCGTCTCGATCCGGCTCTGGAAGAGCAAGGCGAGGTCGTCGTCGGCCGGGGCCTCGTCGATGTCGCCGAAGAACGGTTCGGCGGTCTGTCCCTCGACGAACTCCGGCGTCGAAACGTCGATGACTGCCTCGAGCACGTCGGCCCAGCCGTCGATGAACCCGCTGTTCATGATGTGGCCGACCTCGGTCGTGGCGCTCTCGGTCATCTCGTCGAACCCGTCGAGTTCGTCGACGTCGGCGTCGACGTCCGCCTCGGGACCGGCTTCGGCGAGCAGCGTCTGGACGATCCGAAGCGCGTTCTCGCGCTCGAAGACGACGACCGAGTAGCCCTCGATCGCGCCCGTCAGCTTGACCCGGACGCCGACTTTCTCGGTCGAGTCCTCGAAGTCGCGTCGGATCTCCTGGCCGCGCATGAAGTTGAGTTTTGTCACGCCGACCTGCGTCTCGACGCCTAACATGTGTGTGAGTCGGCCCGCCGCCAGCCCGGCACCTTCTCGAGCCATCCGGTAGAACGTACCGAGCGCGTTGACGTCGAGTTTCATGCGGGCTGGACTTCGATGCCGTTGACCATTTCGACGAACTCGGCCAGGTCCGGGAAGGCGTAGATCTCGGCTTCGATCTGATAACTTGGCACAGACAGGTCCGAGTCGAAGAACAGAGCGAGATCGTCACCGCCCAGACTGGCCGTCCGGGTGACGATGTCACCGGCCGGCGCGTAGACGAGCTGTGGCGCAGCGATATCGATCGCGCGGCCGAGTACGTCCGCCCAGCCGTCGATAAATCCGCTGGCCATCATGTTGCCCATCTCCTCGACGGCGCTTCTGGCCATCTTCCCGGAGACGTCGCCCATATCGTCGACGACGTCGCGCAGCATGATCGCAGTGATCTTCTTCGCGCTCGCCTCGGGGAAGAGGATGAGGATGTGTCCGTGGGGTGGATCGAGCAACCGGACGCGGACACCGACCCGCTTACCGCCGTCGAGTTGGGACTCGATGTCCTCGACGTCGATGAAGTTGGTTTTGGTCACCTCCATCTGAGCGTCCTCGCCCGTTAGTTTGCTCATGTTGTCGGCGACGCCGTTCGTCCCGACCTTCGCCATTTCGTTTATGAAGCTCAGCTTGCGTATGTCGACCATCATCGTCATCGTTTCCTCCGTAGAGTTGGGTGTTCGCGTTCGTTCATAGTGTCGTCACGTCAAGAATGTTGACTACCTCTCCCCGTCCCCGCACCGTCGCACCGCTGAGCCCCGGCACGCCGCTCATGAAGCCTTCGAACGGCTTGACGACGACCTCCTGCTGGCCGTGGACGCGGTCGCAGTGCAGGGCCACCTCGCGAACGTCGCCGCGAATACGGACGACCATCCCGTCGCCGTTCGTTCCGGGAGCCGGCGTCTCGAGGACGTCTGCGAGCGGGATAACGGGGAGGTCGCCGTCGTCGCTCGGGAGAACGGACTGCTCGCCGGTCGACTCGAGTGCGCTGGCCGACTCGATGTCGCTGACGGCCTTGGTCGGGACGCCGAACTCCTCGCCGCCGCTCTCGACGAACAGAATGTCGTCGATCGCGACCGTCACGGGGAGTTCCATCGTGACGGTCGTGCCCTCGCCCGCCTCGCTGTCGATCGCCACCGTCCCGTCCAAGTCCTCGATCGTCCGTTTGACCACGTCCATGCCGACGCCGCGGCCGCTGATGTCGGTCACTTCGTCGACCGTCGAGAGACCGGGGTGGAAGATGAGTTCGTACGCTTCCTCGTCGGGCAGATCGACCGCCTCGGACTCCTCGAGAACGCCGGCATCGACTGCCTCGGCTCGCAGTCGGTCGGGATCGAGCCCGCTCCCGTCGTCCTCGACCGTGATCGTCACACGATCTCGGTCGCGGTCTGCGTGGACCTCGACGGTCCCTTCGCGGGGCTTGTCCGCCTCCTCGCGCTCCTCGGGTGGTTCGATCCCGTGATCGACGGCGTTGCGGACGAGGTGGATCAGCGGGTCGCCGATCCGGTCGAGAATACTCCGATCGAGTTCGACGTTCTCGCCGTTCATCTCGAAGGCGACCGCTTTGTCCTGATCGCGAGCGATGTCGCGGACGACCCGCGGCAGGCGATTGGTCACGGTCTGGAGCGGCACCAGTCGGATATCCATGACCGTCTCCTGGAGGTCCGTCGTCAGCTCCGACAGCGCGTCGAGTTCCGTCTCGAGGGCGTCGTTGTCGCCGTCGGCGTCGGCCGCGTGTCGAAGGCGGACGCGACTCGTGACCAGCCCCTCGACGAGGGTCAACAGCGAGTCGATCTGTTCGACGTCGACTCTGACGGACTGAATTTCGTTGGCCTGCGTGTCGTCGTCCGTTCGGTCGTCCGTCTCGGGGACGGTGAGATCCGGAATCTCGAGGGACGGCTCCTCGACGGTCCGTACGACGTCGTCGGCATCGTCATCGTCGGTCGAATCGTCACCGAACGAGGCCGAGTCGGGACTCCCGTCGTCCGCACCCGATTCCGACGCCGGCGAATCGAACCCCGCCGCGCCGACGTCGAACTCGTCGGTTCCGGCGAAGACCTCGTCGTCGAGTTCCTCCTCGAAATCGTCGTCGAACTCCTCATCGAAGCCGTCAGCTGCAGATTCGTCGTCGAACCCCCCGTCGAAGTCGTCAGCTGTCGACTCGTCGGCAAACTCGTCGTCGGCGTCGAACGTCGCGTCGGCCGATTCGAAGCCGTCATCGTCGAACGCGTCAGTCCCGCCCTCCGACGATTCGAAGCCGTCATCGTCGAACGCTGCCGTGGGGTCGAAGTCGTCGGCGTCGGCTCCGAACGAATCGTCGGTTGCGGTATCGTCGTCCTCGGCCGTCTCGGCTGCTTCGGACTCGAGGTCGGCCTCGTCGCCCGACTCGTCACCCGCTGCATCGGGTTCCGTCTCCGGCAACTCGGACGCGTCGTCCGGTTCCGATGGAGCCTCCGATTCGACCGGTTCCGCATCCGAATCGGCGGCCACGTCCTCGGTCGCCGGTTCGACATCCGCCTCGGTCTCGTCGGGCTCGGCGTCGGTGGGAGCCTCCGCAGCCGTATCGTCGGTCGTCGCCGGGCTATCGCCCTCGGCGATTTCGTCGTCGACCGTCGTCTCGGCACCGTCGGTTGCAGCAGCCTCGTCGGTCTCGTCGCCCGATTCGTCGACTGGCAGCTCCTCGAGGTCGGACTCGTCAGCGGCAGCCACCTCGAGATCGGATTCGTCGCCTGCTTCGTCGACCGATTCGGGCTCCGAGTCCGCCACCGCTGGCGTCTCGTCGCCTGTCGAGGCGTCTTCGGATGGCTCCGTCTCGGGGGTCTCAGTCGCCGTCGAGTCCGTGCTATCGGCGTCGGCTACTTCGTTCACGTCGTCATCGGCAGCTTCCTCGTCCTCGCTCGCTTCCGGTTCCGTCGTCTCGAACGCGGATTCGACATCGGGATCGTCGTCACCGGCGCTCTCGTCGGTCTCGGTTGCGGCGACATCGTCTCCGGGGCCGTCGTCGCCCTCGCTCTCGTCGGCGTCAGGTTCGACGAGGATGTCGTCGACTTCGCTCTCGGACGGCGCGTCGCCCTCGAGGAACGAGTCGTCGCCCGCGTCCTCGCCGAGGAGTTCGTCCATGCCGACTTCATCTTCCTCGTCGAACTCGTCGAACTCGAGTTCGGCGAGTTCGTCCTGGAGTTCGTCGAACCCGACCATCTCCACCTCGTCTTTGAGTTCGTTGAAGACCGCACTGGCGTCGTCGACGTCGTCGTCGGCGTCGGACGCCGCGCCGGCCGTCGCGTCCGACGAGGACGCGTCGGCGGCCTCCGACGGTTCGGCCGACGCCTCGGCGCCCTCGTCGAGCGATTCGGCCGGCGGTTCGCCCGGTTCGGCCTCAATCTCGTCGTCGTCCTCGAGCAGATCGTCGAACGAGCCGGCCTCGCCCATGTCCTCGAAGGCCGCGAGTTCGTCGTCGTCGACGTCTTCGACCATCTCGTCCAAGTCGTCGAACTCGGTGAACTCGTCGAGGAGGTCGTCGACCTCGAGGTCCTGAGCCTCCTCGGCCGAAATGTCGTCACCGGCTTCGACCTCGTCGAGCGTCTGTGATTCCTCGTCGGCCTCCGCGAACCGGTCAGTTACGTCGACGATTTCGAACTCGTTGACTTCCTCGACCGGCTCGAGGCCGGAAGTGATCGCGGCTTCGCCGACCGCGGTCGCGAAGACGGCATCGAAGCCGCCCTCGTACTCCGCGGCCTCGATCCGATCCTGTGACGGGTCGGTCCCGATCAGATCGAAGGCGTCGATCAACGCGTCGACGACCAGCTTGCCGTTGTTTACGCCCTCGCGCTCGGCGATGTCGAGTCGAACGAGGTAGACGTCGTGGTCGTCGTCTGCGGGCGGTTCGAACCGCGAACAGACGTCGTCGATCTCGTCGGCTGATGGCGCGGCGAACCCGGTCGCCCCCGCGTCAGGGGCGCTCTCGAGGTGCTCGCGGAGCGCCTGAATCGTCGCCGACGGATCGGTTTCGATCTCGCCGGTCGCGGCGACCTCGTCGATCATCGTCTCGAGTTCGTCGACGGCGTCGAAGACGATGTCCATCAACTCCGGCGTCACCTCGAGGTCGTCCCGACGGACGGCGTCGAGCAGGTCCTCGATCGCGTGCGCGAGGTCGCTGGCCGATTCCAGCCCCATCGCACCGCAGTTCCCCTTGAGGGTGTGTGCGATCCGGAAAATGTTCTCCATCGCCTCCTCGTCGTCGGGATCTCGCTCGAGGGTGAGCAAGGCGTTGTTCAGTTCCGTGATCCGTTCTTCGCTCTCCTGAACGAAGTCTGTGAGGTAATCAGTCATCGTTCTCACCGTCCGTCGTGAACGCGTCGACGATCGCGTCGGCGACGCCGTCGGCGGGCGCGATCGTATCCACGCAGCCCGTTTCGATTGCCTGACAGGGGATGCCAAAGACCGGACTCGTCGCCTCGTCCTGTGCGATCGTCTGTCCGCCGGCGTCCTTGATCGCCTCGATTCCGGCTGCGCCGTCGCGGCCCATCCCGGTCAGTACGACGCCACAGAGGGTGTCGGAAACCCGTTTGGCGGCGCTTTGCATCGTCACGTCGATCGCCGGGCGCACGCCGTGGACGCGCTCGCCGTCGTCGAGTCGCAGGCGCAACGAGTCGCCGACGTTGCTCGCCACCTCGAGGTGGTAATCGCCCGGCGCGACTGCGACCTCGCCGGGCTCGAGTCGCTGGCGATCCGTCGCCTCGGTCACGTCGTAGGCACTGCGATCGTCGAGCCGTTCGGCCAACCGCTCGGTGAAACCGGGTGGCATGTGCTGAACGACCAGCACCTTCGCCTCGAGATCGGCGGGAAGCCGATCGAACAGTCGCTCGACGATCTTCGGGCCGCCGGTCGACGCCCCGATGACGACCGTCGGAGCGTCCGCACGCTCGCCGTCGACCGCGATCGGTGCCGACTCGTCGTGTTCGGCGTCTGAACCGAGCCCGGGCGATACGTCCGGTCCGGCCGTGCCGCGGTCGACGCTCGACTGGACGTCAGAACTGCCGCCGGCGACGGCGTTGCCGGTTACGGTCGTTTGCCCGGGATTTTCCGCCCGGCCCGCGCCGGTCGCGTAAGCCGACGCCGCGGCGCGGGCGAGCGCAACCGACGAAACGTCCGCTTCGGCGAGGTCGTCGACCGTTTCGATGACCTCGTCGGTCAGGTGCGCGATGTTCCGTGAGCCCGAACCGTCGGGCTTGTGGAGAAAATCCACGGCACCGCGCTCCAGTGCGTCGAGCGTGGCTTCCGCACCGCGTTCGGTGTGGACGCTGAGCATGAGAATTGCGGTCGGATTCGTCGCCATGATTCGTTCCACGGCGTCGATACCGTCCATTTCGGGCATCTCGACATCCATCGTAACGACGTCCGGATCGAACGTGCCGGCGCGTTCGACCCCCTCCGATCCGTTCGCAGCCGTTTCCACGTCGTATCCGGCCCCGGTGAGCGCGTTGCCGATGACTGTCCGCATAAACCTCGAGTCGTCGACAACGAGTACTCGCGTCATGCCGCAACGACGTCTGAGAGAGCCTTTCTGACGCTGGGTTCTTCGAACGGTTTCGTGACGTAGCCGTCCGCGCCAGCCTTCACGGCGAGTTTCATTTTCTCACGCTGTCCGACGCTCGTACACATGATAACGCGGGCGTCCGGGTCGATCTTCTTGATCGCCGCGGTGGCCTTGATGCCGTTGCATTTGGGCATCACGATGTCCATCATGACGATATCGGGATCGTGTTCTTTGTACAGTTTGACGGCTTCTGCTCCGTTGGACGCCTCTCCGAGGATGCGGTAATCCTGCTCCAAGATCTGACGCAGTAGATTCCGCATAAAATGAGAGTCGTCCACGATGAGCACCCCTGTCGACATTCAGTAGTACACCAAACTCTGGTAGAGATACAACTACCATAAATGCTGTCTCTCGATTATCAGTCATGATAAGCGTCGAATACGCCCCGGAGAACCCGCTCAGGTCGCACTCTCGCGAACGACCCGTCAGCGCCGGTCTTCCGCCTGACCCGACGCCAACAGCAGTCGATCGACGTCGACGAGCGGCGTTGCCTTGACGACGATTTCCTCGATGGAATCCGGCGACTCCACTCCGCCTTCAGCGTCCTGCTCCGCGTCGGCTTCCTCGGTGGACTCGAGCTCGAACGTCTCGCCGACCGACTCGCCGAGTCCGCCACCGACGCCGCCAGCCGACGATAGCGCTGCGGAGCCACCCGTCCCGGCCGCGCGACCGGCATCGGGGCCCGGTGTCGGTGCGACGGCGTCGTCGGCCGGTTGCTCAGCAACCACGTGGTCGACGTCGGCCCGCGGCTCTTGTTCCTGTCTGATGAGCGCGACGACCAGCGGGTGTGCGAGCGCATCGCCGTCGAACTCGCTGGTTTCGATCGCATCGCTATCGAGTACGTCGCTCTCGGGAACGGTCTCGACGCCGATGACGTCGTCGACCCGGATCGCGGCCGACTGCTGATCGCTGGGTCGGTCGAGAACGAGCAGTCGTTCGCGTCCCGATCGGGATTCGGTCGTCGGGAAGTGGACGTGCGCATCGATAACGGCCGTAATCTCCCCGCGCAAGTCCATCAGTCCCTCGACCGCGGGCGGTGATCGCGGGACGCGAGTCAGCTCCGCCGGTGGTTTCGTGATCGTCCGCACCGTATCGACCGGCAGCGCGAGTCGATGTTCACCGACGCCGACGAAAACGAACTGAACGAGTTCTTCCGCCTCGTCCTCGTCGCCGCCCGTCTCGCGAGTCTGGTCGGCAGCGTCGATATCCGTTCCGAGAAGCTTTTCCGAGAGATCCGGGGCCATGGTCCTGTTCGTGTATCAGGTTCCAACAATAAAACGTTGACTCCACACTACATTCTCTTTCGCCGTCATAAACTCGTACGATATTACCACGACTGGCTCGACGAGCGATGCACGGCTGAGCGGTCGTCGCCGAGGGGCGGAAAATACGTGCGACGACGGTCGGATTACAGTAGCCCCGGCGGCCCGCCGTCCGAATCGTCGTCAGCGTCGACGTCGATACCGAACTCCTCACGTTGTTCCTGCAGTCGCTTGACCTGCCGGTAGTAGTAGCCGATCCCGAGTCCGCCCAGCAGGAAGGCGATCCCGATGAGTCCGAGGAATAGCGGGATATCCCGCGCGAGGTAGTACCGCAGCGATATCGTGCGGTCGGCCTCGATCTCCTCCCAGGAGAGTCGCTCCTGTCCGCTGATGATCTCTCGCTCGGCTCCGTTGGGCGAGACGTCTCCGAACAGGAAGTTCCCCGTTCGGTGGTTCTCAGGTAGCGTTATCTCGTAGGAGCCGCCGACGTAAGCTGGAAGGGTGAACGTCTTGCGCCCGGCCTCGCCCGAGAACGCGAGAGTCCCGTTCTCGTCGGGCACCTCGACGGTAGTCGCCGAGCGCCCCTGGCTAACTGCGAGTTCGGACCCCGTCAGCTCGGTGCCGTTGGGATACCAGTAGCGGACGCTGTCGATCTGGAGCGGTTCGTCGCGGTAGATCGTCGACCGGTACAGCGATAGCTCCTCGGTCCCGTTCAGGTCGTAGACCGCCCGAAACTCGCCACCGTTGATGAGATTGCCGTCCTCGATTTCGATGGCGACGTCGGCGTCGCTGTCCCGCAGATCGCTGTAGTTCCCCTCCTGGTCGAGTTGCTCGTCGGAGATGCCGCCGAAGAACGCGGTACAGCCCGCTCCCATCGCGAGGAGCGCGACCGCGATCATCCCGAGAACGAGTCGCCGATTCATACTATGGTACGACACAGCGGAGCTCCGCCGGCAGGTACTCCCCGACGCTGGCGAGCAGTCCCGGCGGATCGGTGTCTTCGGTACAGATCACGCTCTGCTCGAGAAGGCCGAGCCGCTCGACGGTGACGTAGTCCTGAGCGTGGCCTGCGCGATTGAGCGTCGCTCGTACTTCCGCTCGAGTAGCGCTGTTGACGTTGAGGCGGCCGTCACCCCGAGACCACTCGTAGAGTCGGTCGCGTTCGGCGTCGGCGAGTCGAGAGGGCTCGCCGGTTCCCTCACCCCCGTAGACGAACCGTAGCGGCATGTGCTGGACGAGCCCGTACCGGTCGCGGATCTGCGTCGCAGAGCCCGGCCCGAGTCCGAGTTCGTCCGTCGGAATCCGCACGCCTTCGCCCTGTCCGGCATCGAGAACGAGTCCGTCCTCGTCCCAGGACTCGAGCGTCCCGACGTAGGTCTCCCCGGCCTCGAGGTCGGGGACGATCTCGCCGAACTCCTCGCGGAGGGCGTTGCGCGCGACGACGGCGTCCTCGCCCTGAATCGTCACGGACGGAAAGTCGTCGTGGCGCACGCCGAGTTCGAACTCGACGTCCAGGTCGCCGATCTCGTTGTCCACCAGCGACCGCAGCGAATCCAGCGACCGCTCGCGGGCGTCGCCCTCGACGTACAGTTTGGTTGCGAGTACGACCATCAGGCGTCCGCGTCGATGTTGAGTTCGTCCTCGAGGGCGTCGAGGCGGTCGTCCATCGCGGTGACCAGTCGGTTGTTGTCCATCGATTCGAGCGGCGAACCGCATTCGGGGCACTCGAAGCCGAAGTCCATCGCCTCGCCGAACTCGAACCGGATCGAGCAGATCTCACAGAGGTAGAACTCGTGGTTTCGCTCGTACTCGCGGCGATCCGATAGGGCCTCGTGGAGCCGGTACATCTCCTCCTCGAGATTCTCCGGGATGTTGTCGTACTCGAACGTCCAGAGGTAGGTCAGCCACCCCGAGTCCTCGTCTCGCAGCCGCCGATACGTGGCGAGGTCGTTCTCGTAGAGTATAAACAACGCGCGCCGCACGTCGTTCAACTCGAGGTCGAGTTCCTCCGCGAGCTCCTCGTCGGTCACCTCCCCGTCCGGGGGTGCCGCCGCGACGGGCATCCCCTTGGGACCGACCAGCTCGTGCAAATATTTCTGGATCACCGGGTCCTCGAGCAGGTCCTCAAAAGCCATTACCTACGTGTAACGGCATGAAGCCATTAAGTCTTATCAAGTGCCCTGCCTCGGGAGTCGGTATCGCGCTGGAGAGAAACCGTCGTTCGGTGGCGCGCGCTGTGCGACGGTTCGCCGACGGCGAACCGTCCGCTCAACTCCGTGCGAGGGATGAGCGAGGGAACGTCGTGACCGAGCGAGTCGGCTGGGGAGGGCGTGGAAAGCCCTCGTGCCCACGATAGCAGGACGCTTCGTTTCCCTTCCTTCTCTCGAAGACACCATTCGATTCGACACCCACCGAACAGGTCGAGGCAAATTCCGCCGCGAGATCGGTGAATCCGAACGCCGTCGGCGTGTTCGGGCGCGACGTTTATGTGGGTGGATGGCACTTCTCGAGACAATGACTACCGATGCCTCCTGCGGAACCGTTCGGGCCGACCGGGCCCGCTCTCGTATCCATCGCCTCGAATTCGAGGTCCCCTGGCCCCCGAAACACGTCGCCGCCTACCTGCTCGAGGGGCCGGAATCGATCCTCGTCGACGCGGGCGCGCCGGGCGAGGTCGGCCAGTCGGAACTGCTCGAGGGCCTCGCCGATATCGACCGCGAGCCGGCCGACGTCGACCACGTGCTCGTGACCCACGTCCACAGCGATCACATCGGCCAGCTCCCCGCGCTCAGGGAGGCCGGCGCGACGATCCACGTCCCGAAGGCGGCGCTGGCGCGACTCGAGCGCGACCTCGAGGTGGCTCGAGCGGAAATGTGGGAGGCGGCGACTGCGGCGGGCTATCGCGGCGACGACCGCGAGGAGATCGTCGACGAGGAGATCGACGAGATCGGCCGGGACCGGCGGCTGATCGACCTCGAGACGGCTCGAGCCGTCGATCCGACCGGACCCTTCACTATCGGCGGGCGCGAGTTCCGCGCCTTCGAGACGCCAGGTCACGAGATCGACCACCTCTGTTACGAGACGACGCTCGAGGGGACGACGGTGCTGTTCGCCGGCGACGCGCTCATCGAGCCGTTCCGAGCCGGTGCCTTTCAGGTCGGTATCGACGACGGAGCGTACGAGGCCGTCGACGACTACTACGCGGCGATGGACCGGCTGAGCGAAACCGACGCGACGCGCGTCTTCCCCGGCCACGGCCCGTCGTTCGAGGAGCCACAGCGGGTCATCGAGGCCACCCGCGACCGGCTCGACGAACTGCTCGAGGAGACCCGAGCGGCGACCGCGGCGATCGAACCCGCCACGCCGCTGTCGATCGCGAAAGAGCGCGCGGGCACCGTCCGTCACATGGCACCCGTGCTCGACACGCTCGGGGCGCTGGGCACGCTCGAAAGACGGGACGAGGTAACGTGCAATCTCGACGACGGCGTTCGGTACTACGAGACGACGTAGGCCGTCTCGAGTGGGTCACTGATCAGGTATCATCGGCGGTTTCGAGCGCCGCGTCGCAGTGCTTGCAGCGGACACGGTCGGTTTCGTTCGGGGACCCGCACTCGAAGCAATTGATCTGATCCGGGGGCTCGCTGTCCCACGAACTCACCGCGAGAGCGACGAGAACGAGAACCCCGAGCGTCAGCTACCCGATTGGAGTGAACGTCAGAAAGATAGACAGTATGTACGCGACGACCGCGAGTATCGGGATTCCGATAACCACATACAGTATCTCTTTAGACACTTCGCACGTGAATTCTCATTCATGTGGTTGAATCATAAATAATTCGATTGCACGAAGTCACGACCCGCGGCTGTTTAGTCTTCAGGCAGATTCTCGAGAGGGCGCTGACCGATCGCGGACGAGAGAGGTGTGCGAGGGCAAACCGTTTTGGCGGTGACGGCGCTCTGTGAGGCGCAAAAATAGTCGAAAGATGAGCCCGTCCCGCGTTAGTCCGGCCGTGATGGATCGTCCTTACTCCGTTTCGTCCTCGAGCTTGAACTTCTGGATCTTCCCGCTCGTCGTCCGCGGGAGTTCGTCGATGAACTCGATCTCGCGGGGGTGTTTGTAGCTGGCTACCTCCTCGAGACAGAACTCTTTGATCTCCTCGGCGGTCACGTCGCTGCCGGGTTCGACGCCGTCGGCCGGGACGACGAACGCCTTCGGCACCTCGTTGCGCCGCTCGTCCGGCACGCCGACGACGGCGACGTCGGCGACGGCCTCGTGCTCGAGCAGGAGGTTCTCGAGTTCACTCGGATAGACGTTGTAGCCCGCGGTATTGATCATGTGCTTTTTGCGGTCGACGATCTCGTAGTAGTTGTTCCCGTCGCGGCGAGCGATGTCGCCGGTACGGAAGTAGCCGTTCTCGGTGAATGCGGCCTCCGTGGCCTCGGGCAGGTTGTGGTACCCCTTCATCACCTGTGGGCCGCGGACGACGAGTTCGCCTTCCTCGCCGGGTGCGACCTCGTCACCGGACTCGTCGACGATCTTGCAGTCGGTCATCCGCAGGGGCTGGCCGATCGTGCCGTGTTTCAGGCCGAACGTCGAGCCGCTCTGGGTGTGGGTCGCCCCGTGGGTCTCGGTGAGGCCGTACCCTTCCGAGATGTCGACGCCCGCGGTCTCCTCGAACCGCTCCTGGACCGCGGTCGACAGCTTCGCACCGCCTTCGGAGGCCGCCTCGAGGCTGGTCAGATCGTACTCGCCGAAGTCGTCGGAATCGACCATGTCGGCGTACATCGTCGTCACGCCGACGAAGTGAGTGATCCCCTCGTTCTCGATGAGTTGCATACACTCCTTGGCGTCCCACTCGAGGGCGCTGCGGAAGTAGAGCCGGCCGCCGCCGACCAGCGGCTGGAGGGCAGTATGGGTAAAGCCGGTGATGTGGTACAGCGGCAGCCAGGTGAGGCTGCGAACCTCCTCGGGTTCCACGTCGACGTTCGAGGCGACCAGCGGCCACATCAACTGCGCTCGCGTGTTGTCGTGGGTGAGTTGGACGCCCTTCGGGTCGCCCGTGGTCCCGGAGGTGTACGGCAGCAGGGACACGTCGTCGCCGTCGCGGTCGACCAACGTCGGCTCGCCGCGCAGTTCCTCGAGGGCGTGGTCCGCGTCGTCTCGCGGCCAGTCCTCGCTCTGAATCGTGATCACCTCGGGAGCCATTTCGGCGTCCTCGGTCGCCTGATCGACGATTTCCCGAAGCGCGGGATGGGTGACGATCGCCTTCGCGTCGGTGTCCTCGAGCTGGTAGGCCACTTCGCGGCGCTTGTACTGCGGGTTGACCGGCGAGATCTCGACGCCTGCTTTGAACGCGCCGATCGAGGCGACGAGGTACTGCGGACAGTTCGGCAAGAAGAGTAGCATCCGATCGCCGGGCTCGAGGCCGAGGTCGTGGAGGCCGCCGGCGAGTTCGGCCGTCCAGTCGCGGAGTTCCGCGTGAGTCCAGCGGCGGCCGTGGTGTTCCATCGCCTGTGCCTCCCCGTGCTGAGCCGCCGTCTGATCGAAGAGCGTCGCGACGTTCCCCACCAATGCGGATTCGTCCACCGCGTCCAGATCCATGGATCGTGATACCGAAGGCCACATGTAAAACCTTCCGTCCGACGGCGGCGGGGTAGTACGGCGGGAATCGATCTTCTGGCCGACCGACACGTTTAGTGTCGTTCGCGTGAAACCATCGGCAAATGAGTCGCCGAATCGTCGGCGGGTTACGGAATGCGGTCGACCCGAGCGACATCGCCGCCGTCGCATTCCTCGGTGTCGTCCTCTCGCAGTTCGGACTCGAGCCGGTCGAAATCGCGACGGTCGTCTCCGCAGTGGTCGTCGGTCCGGTGATCGCCGATGCGGTGTCCGACGGGACCGACCTCGATCCGCGGCCGGGGCTCGCAGAAGTCGCCTTCGGCGTACTCTGTGTCGTCGCCGGCGTCGTGAACCTCCGAAGCGCAAGCGGCTGGCTCGGCCCGGCGTTCGTCGCGGTCGGTGGCTGGCTCTGTCTCGACGGACTCTATGCGTGGCGGACCAAAGACAGCGACTCGGAGACCACCGCTGAAGACGACGTAACGAAAGACGAGGTCTATCTGGCCGGACTCCACAACCGATGGCTGTTGAAGGAACTCCGCGAGGCCGACCGACCGCTGACGAAAGCGGAACTCTGCGACCGGACCGGACTCATGGAAGACGATGTCGAACGGCTGCTCGAGATCCACGGCGAGTCGGGCCCGATCGCGCGGGTCGGGAACGGCTACGCGATCGACGAGAGCGAAACGGGGATCGGCGGCGTCGCCCGAACGGTGGGGCGGCGGTTGTTCCGGCCGATTCGCCTGTTTCGACCGGCCGGCTGACGCCGCTTCGGGTCGCTCGAGGCGCTATTCCTCGCCGTCGCCCGCCGACTCGACGCGCTTGCCCGTCTCCATCGGAATTACGCGCCGGTCGGCCTTTTGCCACTCCTGCTCGAGTTCGCGCCCTTCGAACAGGCGGTCGAGAAAGACCGCGAGCCCCGCGACCTCGGAGTGGGGCTGGTTGGTGACGCCGACGTTCCAGTCGGCCTCCTCGTAGACGTCGAACGAGACCTTCTCGGAGCCGACGACGAGCAGGAGGGGCTCGCCCTCGGATCGGTGGGCCGTCCGGATCTCGGCTTCCACGTCCTGAACGCGTTCGCCGTACATCGTGAGGTGGACGACCCGCCCCTCCCAGTTGCGGATGACGCCGTGGGGCGAATCGGTGAGTTCGGCGTCGAACGGGCCGCCGAAGCGGTCGGTGATGTCCGCGACTGTCTCGAGTGACTGGCCCGCGTTGTCGGGAAAGAGGACGCGGTCGGCACCCAGCGCCCGCGCGGTCAGGCCGACGTGGGTCGTCATCCGGTCGTCCCGGCCGGGGCGGTGACCGAGCCGGAGGACGGCGACCTCGCTGTCGTCGTGCATGTACGTATCCACTCCCGGGCTGGGTTAGGGGGTTTCGTTTTGCACCTCCGGTCGCTCATCGGTTCAGGCCCGTGCGGAATGGGATACTGGGGAAACGTATCACCGCGATTCGGCCAGACGACACGCGGTGGCGCGCTGTCGAGCGATGAACGACCAGTGAATCGCGAGACGATACGGTGCGAGGGATGAACGAGCATTAGCGCGGGACCGACGGTCCCGCGAACCATGCGAACGGGCAGTGTGCGGCGCAACGCGCCGCGACTGTCGGGACGGTGGAACCGTCCCGCAGCACCCGCGAGTAGAAATCGGCTGGGGAGGGCGTGGAGATTCCGTGTGTTCACGATTGCAGGACGATCGACCGAGACGCGGGCTCGAGCAGAGAGACGTCCGAGCGCAGAGGTGGCCGAAAACCCGGCGAAGAGCCACAGACGTTTAAAGAATCGGGGTAGTGGGATACCGTATCATGAAGAAAGTGAACGAGTCCGCTATCGACTGGAAAGAGTACGAGCGCGAGGAGACGATGTTCCGTCGGAAGGAACTCTCGAGCGCCGTCGACGCCGACGACCTCGGCTGCAGCCTCTACGAACTCCCGCCGGGCCGGCGCTCGTGGCCCTACCACTACCACACGGCCAACGAGGAGGCGATCTACGTGCTGGCTGGCGACGGCCAGCTCCGGACGGAGGAGGGGCTCGAGCCGCTTTCGGCCGGGGATTTCGTCACCCTGCCGGCCGACGAGAGCGGCGGTCACCGGCTCGTCAACGACGGCGAGGAGCCGCTCCGCTACCTCGCGATCTCGACGATGAACGAGCCGGACGTGACGATCTACCCCGACATGGAGAAGTTCGGCGTCTTCGTCGGCTCGCCGCCGGGCGGCCGCGACGAGCGTTCGTTCCACGGGTACTACGATATCGACGACGAGACGACGTACTGGGACGACTAGCGACCGGAACGGCGGCGTGCGCGGTTCTCGACCGCCTCTCCGATAGGCTTTTTCGGGATCCTGCGAAACGGTCACACTATGGCCGACTACAGGAGCCGGGTGACGGGTCGATGACGGGCGTTCGCGAGTGGCTGAAGACGGCGCGCGAAGAGCGGTGGGGGATACTGACGGATCTGGCGTTCGCGGTCGTCTGGGTGACGGCCGTCGATCTGGTCTTCCGCGTCCTCGACGGACCGACCTGGGCGTACTACATGTTCATGCTCGCGGGGATCGCCGCCTATTTCGGGCTCATCTGGAGCTTCAAACTCGCGACCGCACAACAGAAACGGTAGCCCCCTCGAGACACCGTAACGCTGCTTCCGCTGGTCGAGACGAAGCGCACCGCCGCGAAAAATCGAACTGCAGTCCGCGCGATTACTCGTTCTCGTCGACGTCGACGACCAGCACCGGTACGTGCGTCGACCGGAGCGTCCGTTCGGTGACGCTGCCGAGCAGCGCCCGTCGGATGCCCGAGCGGCCGTGGGACCCCATCACGACGAGGTCGATACCGTTGTCCTCGATGTAATCTGCGATCAGCGAGTGGGGTTTGCCGGCCGAGACGTGTTCGACGGTCTCGAGGCCGCGCTCACGTGCGCGGTCGGCGACGTGGCCGGTGGCGCGCTCGGCGCGTTCGCGGACCTCTTCCATCTCGCCGTACTGTCCCTGTTCGATACGGTCGAGTTGCTCTGCGCCGAGGCTGAGACTCATCGAGTCCGTGTCGATGATGTACAGGGCGTGGAGCCCGGCTTCGTACTTCTCGGCGAGGTCGAGCGCGTGATCGACGGCCGCCTCGGCCGTACCGCTACCGTCCGTGGGAACGAGTATTTTCTCGTACATGGGTTAGTCGTCCGCGGGGGTCTCGCCCCCGTCGGTGACAACGTCTTCGGCGGTCTGCTGGCGACTCATCGGTTCGGGGCTGTGACACTGGCGGACGATCCGCTTGGTTTCCGGATCGGGTTCGTCGGTCACCATCGAGACGCCGATGGTGACGGCGAACACGATCGGGACCGCGATCAAGGCCGACCCGATCGCGGGCATCCACTGTGCGAGCGCCGCCACGTACGGCTCGCCGTTACTGATGTACACCGGGAGGACCTCGTTGACCATCGAGATGCCCCAGATCCCGAGTCCGGTGAGCATCCCGGCCAGCGCCCCGGGGCGGTTCGTGTTCTCCCACCACATGCCGAGGAAGAACATGGGGAACAGCACCGAGCCGGCGAGCGAGAACGCGTACGCGACGAGCGCGGCGATGGGTGCCGCCGGGTCGAGTGCGGCCAGCGTCGTCAGGACGCCCAGCGCGACGATGCTCAGCCGACCGACCAGCACCTGCTGGCGCTGGGTCGCGTCGGGGTTGATGATGTTCGTGTAGATGTCGTGGGAAATGGCCGACGAACCGGCGATGAACAGGCCGGCGACCGTCGCGATCGCCGCCGCGATTCCGCCCGCGGCGACGAGGCCGACGAACCACTGGGGCAGATCCGCCAGCTGTGCGGCCAGCACGACGATGACGTCACCCGCGGCGCTGCTCATCCCGGGGTCGCCGTAGACCGCGCCGACGTTCTCCGAGAAGAGGTCGGTCCCGAACGCGGCGAACGCAGGGGCGCTCCAGTATAGCAGGCAGATGAAGAACAGCCCCCAGACGGTCGACCAGCGGGCCGTTCGTTCGCTCTCGACGGTGTAGAACCGCACGAGCACGTGCGGAAGTCCGCAGGTCCCGACGATCAACGAGAAACACGTCGCGATCCATAAGTAGTAGCTCCCGGTCACGAACGGCTCGCTGAACTCGCTGCCGAGTTCGCTGATCAGCATGCCGTACTCGAGTTGCGGGAGCACCGTGGAGTACCCCTGCGTGAAGCCGACGACATAGAGGCCGACGATGAAGGCGGTGATGAGAATGACGTACTGGACGGCCATGTTCTTGGTCGCGCCCAGCATCCCCGAGATGGTGAGATAGCCGACCGTGATGGCCATCATGAAGACGACCATCGACTGGTAGCCGGTCAGGCCCGGCAGGCCGATGTCACCGAAGATGTAGAGACCGACCAGGCCCATACCGCGGGCCTGCCCGATCGAGTAGACGAACCCGATGAGGAACGTCGTGATGGCCGCGATCCCGCGGGCGGCGTCGGAGTTGAATCGGTCCCCGACGAAGTCGGGCGCGGTGTACTTCCCGAACCGGCGAAGCTGTGCGGCCATGAAGATGAGCAGGATGAAGTAGCCCGTCGTCCAGCCGACGACGAACGCCAGGCCGTAGAAGCCCGACAGCGCGATCAGCGCCGCCATCCCGAGGTAGGACGCGGCCGACATCCAGTTGGAACCGATCGCCATCCCGTTCTCGACGTTGCCGATGGAGCGGCCGGCGACCCACATGTCCTCGGTGTCGGCCACGCGGAAGACGAAGCCGATCGCGAGGAACAGCAGCAGCATCGCGAGGACCAGGATAGCCGGTCCGAGCTTGAACGAGACGTTGAGCCCCTCCGGCAGGAGCCCGCTCTGCAGGACGACGCCCGCAGCGCCCGTCATTCGTCGACACCTCCGTCGGTCTGCTCCGCGTCCCGACGTGGATCGCGATCGCTCTGCGATCGCTCACCCCCGTCAGTCGCCGCGGCACCGCCGCCGCGGCCGGCCTCCTCTACCGTCTGGTGTTCGATGCCGTACTTCTCGTCTAGCGCGTCGCGCTTGCGGGCGTACCAGAACGAGAGGATCAACGCGCCGGTCGGGGCGGCGAAGGCGACCAGGAAGTAGTGCAGCGGGAAGCCGATCACCGGCAGCTGGGTCGTCATTACGCCGGGCGCGAGCCGCGTCAGCGTCACCGGCCCGAAGACGACGACGAACCAGATGGCGAACCCGGTCCAGACGATGCGCAGGTGATCGCGCATGAACGTCGTGCTCGGGTTCAGGAGGTTCACCTCCGAACTGAGGTAGTCGGTGTTTCGATGGGCCTGTCCGGGCTGTCCGGCCACCCCACCGTCCGTTGCGACCTCGTCGTCGGTCGAATCGTGGCTGTTATTCTCTGTCATATGTCCGTGAATCGTGTTGTGTCGTCGTGTTCCATCCCGAAAATCGAATGGTGGTCAGTCGCTCGACACCTGGTCTGCGATATCGTCGACGACCTCCGGATTCCGGAGCGTCGACGTGTTGCCGAGATCGTTGCCGCTCGCGATGTCCTCGAGGAGGCGGCGCATGATCTTGCCCGAACGCGTCTTCGGCAGCTCGGGCGTGAAGATCACTTCCTCGGGCTTGGCGATCGGGCCGATGGAGTCGAGGATGCCCTCGACGGCTCGCTCCTCGAGTTCCTCGTCTCCCTCGTAGCCGTCTTCGGGGATGGCGTAGACGTAGACCGCCTCGCCTTTGACGTCGTGTTCGCCGCCGACGACGGCGGCTTCGGCGACCCCCTCGACGCCGACGACGGCCGACTCGATCTCCATGGTCCCCAGCCGGTGGCCGGAGACGTTGATGACGTCGTCGACGCGGCCGAGGATGGTGATGTAGCCATCGTTGTCGATCTTCGCCCCGTCCTCGGGGAAGTAGACCCACTCGTCGGCCTCCTCGTCGGAGTACTCCTGCCAGTACTCGGAGAGGAACCGCTCGTCGTTGTCGTACAGCGTCCGGAGCATCCCGGGCCACGGGTTGTTCACCGTGACGTAACCGGCCTGGCCGGCGTCGACTTCCTCAGCCTGCGCGTCGACGACGCGGGCGTCGATCCCCGGCAGTGGCGGCCCCGCGGAGCCCGGTTTCATCGTGTTGATCCCCGGCAGCGTCGTGATCATCATGCCGCCGGTCTCCGTCTGCCACCACGTGTCGACGATCGGGCACTCCTCGTCGCCGATGTGTTTGTAGTACCACTTCCACGCGCGCGGATTGATCGGTTCCCCGACGGTCCCGAGCAGCCGCAGGCTCGAGAGGTCGTGTTTCTCGGGGTACTCCGAACCCCACTTCATGAACGCGCGGATGGCCGTCGGCGCGGTGTAGAAGATGTCGACCTCGTTCTCCTCGACGATCTCCCACAGCCGGTCCTTCTCGGGGTAGTCCGGCGTCCCCTCGTACATGACGCTGGTCGTGCCGAGCGCCATCGGGCCGTAGACGATGTACGAATGGCCGGTGATCCAGCCGATGTCGGCCGAACACCAGTAGGTGTCGTCGGCCTCGATGTCCAGCACGGCGTGGCTCGTCCAGGCGGTGTACGCGAGGTAGCCGCCGGTGGTGTGTTTGACACCCTTCGGCTGGCCGGTCGTCCCCGACGTGTACATCAGGAACAGCATGTCCTCGGCGTCCCGGGAAACCGGCTCGACCGTCGACCCCTCGTGGTCGGCCACGAGTTCGTCGTAGTCGTGCTGGTTGTCCGCGAGCTCGTGGTCGAGGTCGTCGCCCAGACGGTCGACGACGACGACGTCCGAGACCTCGTGCTCGACGCCCTCGAGGCCCTCGTTGGTCTTCGAGATGTGGTCGAGCGCGTCACCGCGACGGTAGTAGCCGTCACAGGTGACGAGATACTCGCTGTCGGCGGAGTTCATTCGGGTCGCGAGCGCGTCGGCCGAGAAGCCGGCGAAGACGACGCTGTGTGGCGCGCCGATGCGGGCACAGGCGAGCATCGCGATCGGCAGCTCCGGAACCATCGGCATGTACAGCGTGACGATGTCGTCTTCCTCGACGCCGAGGTCGCGAAGCGTCGCGGCGAAGTCCTCGACCTCGTCCAGCAGTTCCTCGTAGGTGTAGGTGCGCGTCTCGCCGAGTTCGCCCTCCCACTCGATCGCGACGCTGTCGCCGCGGCCGTCCTCGACGTGGCGGTCGAGGCAGTTGTACGACGCGTTGAGTTCACCGCCGGTGAACCACTCGTAGAACGGGGCGTTCCCGTCCTCGAGCACGGTATCGTACTCCTCGTCCCACGTGAGTAGATCGGCAGCCCGCTCCCAACACTCCGGCCAGTTCTCCTCGAACTCCTCGTATATCCCCGGATCCGTGACGTTCGCCTGCTCGACGAACGACTCGGGAGGCTCGAACGCCTCCTGTTCCGCGAGTCGTGCCTCGAGTTCGGCGTTGTCCTGTGACATGGTACACTCACCCAGTCTTCAACGACCATAGTAAAGCCAGCCTCTAGCTGTGCAAAATCGACCCCATTCTCACAGGGAAATATAGGATATATTGACCATATTAGGTCCTGATAGCCAGTCGGCAACCGCCGCGCGCGGAGGAAACCGACAGCACGACGAGTTGCCACACCCAGATCAGCGAACATATGTGT
>SDGW01000247.1_pt1 | contig 23005 bp, 23 predicted proteins | sample 2873831 | NCBI WGS metagenome assembly SDGW01 (sample SAMN08132700, study PRJNA421101) | hypersaline lake metagenome | isolation source: celular fraction 0.22 microns magnesium sulfate-rich crust from ephemeral... | place: Spain: Penahueca Lagoon, Toledo | collected 2011-07
CTCCGCGGCGATCTTTTTCTTCGGGCGCGGACTCGCCCCCGATCCGGGTCTGTTTACGAGCTGGGTCCTCGGAATCACCGTCGCCGCCGTGTGCGTGACGCCGCCGACGAAACGCGCCAGCGGCTACCTGGGCGGGCGCATCTACGCCCTCGACGACCGCCGGTCGCTGCGCGTCGGGCTCGGCATGGCCACGCGTGGCGAGTTCTCGCTGATCATCGCGAGTCTCGCACTCACCGGTGCCGGCAGCGGACTGCCAACTGAGACGGCGGAGACGATCTATGCCGTCGCCGTCGGCTACGTCCTCGTCATGAGCGTCCTCGGGACGTCGCTTATGCAGCACTCGAGCCGGCTCGAACCCATCACCGTCTCGCTCCTCGAGCGGAGACGCGGGCACATTGGTCGGGCGAACGATTGAGACGGACTACTGTCAGTCAGTTCCGGCACACCCGCGACCCGTCATGCGGGTGCGCCGGTACATCGGTACAGCAGACCGTATGACTGACGCCGAACTCCCAAAACGGAAAGCTTCAACCGGCTCGAGCCCCCTCACACGGCTATGCCACAGGCGGTCGTCTTCGATCTCGATTACACGCTCGCCGTTCCCCAGCGGGATCGGGCGACCATTCTCAAAGAGGCCACAGCCACCGCGGGTGCGCCGTCGCTGTCGCGTGAGGCGTATCTCGCAGCCCACCGTCGAAACCTCACCACCGAGACGCGCGAACCCATTTTCGCCGACCTCCTCGAGAACACCGACAGCGACGCCGACCCGGCTGCCGTCGCGACAGCGTATCGCGAGACGATCGCCGACGCCCTCGAGCCCCTGCCCGGCGTCGAAGCCATGCTCGCGGACTTACGCGGCGAGTACCAGGTTGGCCTGCTCACGAACGGCCCCGTTCGCGCCCAGCGAGACAAACTCGAGACGCTAGGCTGGGACGACGCCTTCGACGCTGCCGTCGTCACCGGCGAACTCGAGGCCGGAAAACCCGATCCCCGCGCCTTCGAGGCGATCACCGACGAACTGCGTGTCGCGCCCGCCGAGGCTGTCTACGTCGGCGACGAGGTCGAAGCCGACGTTCGGGGCGCGACCGACGCCGGGCTGGCCGTGATACAGGTGTTACTCGAGGACGGCCCCGACCCAGATCCGCGCGCCGTCGCACACGTCGAACAGGCGACCGTCGCGACGGGGGTCCCAGAGGCCCTTGCCGGGCTCGAGTGAGATGTAAGCCGTCGGATCGAACTCGTTCCACGCGCGTATGTCGTGCTGTGATGGCGGTCATGCGTCATAGAGTTCGTTCTCCCGTTTCATCAGTTGTGTGACGCATGGTAACAACTATCGCTGCCTTAGGCGAAGCTATTCAGAGGGGAACGAGGCTGGTATGACGTTAGCAACCGTCCCACAGTACAACAGCGAACGGGCCTCCATACGTGGTGAGCACGCAGTGGTACTCGGGGCCGGCATGGCCGGACTGTTCGCCGCTCGAGTCGTTGCCGATGCGTTCGACGAAGTCACGGTTATCGAGCGCGATTCTCTCCCCGACGAACCCGCCGACCGTCGCGGCGTTCCCCAAGGACGTCACGTCCACGTCATGCTCGAGGCAGGGAAAGCCACGCTGGAGGACCTGTTCCCGGGCTACCGAAGGGACCTGCTCTCGGCCGGCGGTCTGGAAATCGACGGCGCATGTGACGTCAACTTCTATGCTGAAGGAGACTTCCTTGCGGATGGTCCACACCACCTGCCACACTACGCCGCGACGCGGCCGCTTTACGAACAGCTGGTGCGACGCCGCGTTGCTGACTGTGACGGCGTCGAGTTGCGATCACGGTGTCAGTTTCGGGACTACCTCATCGACGAGGCGGCGACGACGGTGGAAGGGGTCGTATTCACGAACGAAGCGGCAGCGGTCGAAGAATGTGACGCGGCGCTGGTGATCGATGCCACCGGCCGGACGAGCCGGACACCAGCTTGGTTAGAGAACCACGGGTACACGCCGCCACCTCTCGACGAGGTGCACATCGATCTAGCCTACAGTACGCTCGTTCTTCAGCGCCCAGCAGCCGACCACCGTTCGTTCGTCATGACACTTTCTCCGTCACATCCTCGCGCTGCCGGTGTTCTTCCCGTTGAGGGGGATCGGTGGCTGGTGACGGTCGCTGGCGTGCACGGTGATCACCCACCAACGGATCCGGACGGGTTTGGGGAGTTCGCTGCGAGCCTTCCCATCCCCGACATCGAACGGCTACTCGAAGCGTACCCGCGTGTCTCCGACGACATCGCACACTATCCCTTTCCGTCTAACCTGCGACACCGCTACGAAACCCTCGATCGATTTCCGGATGGACTGGTCGTTATCGGCGATGGGATTGCCAGCTTCAATCCGTTGTACGGACAGGGCATGTCGGTCGCCGCACTCGAGGCACTCGTCCTCCACCAGGTGCTTTCGACCGGCGGACTCGAGAGTCTCGCCCCGCGCTTCTTTGCGCGAAGTTCGCAGATCGTAGACGTCGCTTGGACGATGGCGGTCGGGTCGGACCACCGGTTCCCACAAACCACCGGCCCCAAACCTCGCGGCACCGGCCTCACGAGTCGCTACATCGCCCGGTTGAACCGCAAGGCCCACACGGACGGCGCACTACGAGACGCCTTCCTACGCGTAATGATGCTCGAGCGACCACCAACGACGTTACTCCATCCCAGCGTCGTATGGCGTGTCCTTCAACCGAGTCGACGGCTCGAGTGAGACGAGACCATAGAGGCAGAAGTGACGCTCGAGGTTCCCTCTCGAACGAGTGTTCAACCGAGCGATGTCCAACCTACGGCGTCAGCATCCTCAGAGCTGCCGGCTCACAGCCTGGACGACATCCGTCGCTCGCTTGACTTCCGCGCCACTCTCGACGAAGACGAGCGTTCGCGGGGGTGTCGTCGCCTTCGGTCGTACCCGGAGGTCAACGTCCGACGCGGCTTCGGCTGCTGTGTCTTGACCCGCTTCGAACTCGAGGTGTGCCCGGTCCTCGTGGACGAACACACGGGCGATTCGCTCGTCGTGGCTGGTGACGTCGTAGGCACGTGCGCCCTCAGCCGTCGGTTCGACGTCTCGGTCAGCGTTCGTCACGGCAACGGCTGCGAGACCGCCGTCCTCGCGGCCGTCGAGTTCGCTCGAGAGCAGTTCGGCGATCCGTCGGCCGTCGGTGATCCGTTCCTCGACCATACGCGTGGCTCAGGCTGTCGGGACTAACTGTCTTCGGTGTCGCGGACAGCCGTACGGGCGATCGGGACGAGGTCGTCGACCTCGAAGCCTTCGCGGCGGGCGTAGACGACCGCGGCGGCCTCGATCGTCAGACCGAGTTCCCCTTGAAGGGTGTTGATCGCGCCGACGGCCTCGTGTTTTTCCATCCCCTCGGCGACCAGCGAGTCGAGGACGCGTTCGAACGCCGACCGCTCCCGCAGGAGGTCTTCATCGGGCGTGAACTCCTCGGGCACCGTCACCTCGGCTGGATCGAACGTCACTTCCAGCCCGTCGTCAGTTCGCTCGAGCAGCCCCTCCTTCGTGGCGACGTCGATCAGCCGCTTCGATTGGTCGGGCGAGAACCAGTTACGATCGAGCGAGAGAGCGACGACGAACTCGTTTTCTTTGAGGCGACGCGTGCCGTGCTGGATGAACGGGGCGGCGACCGCGACGCGGAGACTCATCGGCGAGGACTTGCTCGAGCGGTGAGAAAACGATGGCGGTTTGGGCCGGCCTCGTCGCCGGGCACGTGGCTTCCCCGTTGGGTTCAGTCCGAGGCGCGACCACCGCCGGTGCCGTTGCGGTCGGCACGAGACGGCGGCGGGAACTCGGCGGGAGCGGTCGGTTCCGGTGTCTCGGGGAGGACACACCGGTCGGGTTTCTGGTTGACGTGCCGGTACTGCTCGGGCGCGTTCGCAAGCGGGTGAGCAGGATTTTGATCGCTGTCGATACGAGCGGCCCGGACCTCGTCGAACCCGCAGAGACGGGCCTGAATGCCTCGCCAGTGATACCGGGTCGCGGCCGGGACGGAGATCGGGCGGGGTGATTTTCCGTCGGGGTGTTGGGTCGCAAGGATGGCGTTGTTGACGTTGCTGGCGAGCGCGTCGTGGTCGATGAGGACGCCGACGGCGGCGTCTCGTGGTGCTCGCGCGGCGAGGACGTCGAGCCCGAGATGGAGCGCCCGATACTCGGCGACGTTGTTGTCCGGCGGCGTGTCCGTCGTCGCGACGCGTGCGACGCGGGTGCCGTCGCGCGTTTCGATAACAGCACCCAGCCCACCGCCCGACTCCCGGAAGGACCCGTCGGTAGCGACGTAGAAATCACGATGGTGGGTCCGAGGGGGATGGGCGATGTGAGGCGTGGGCGACTCGTCGAACAGGTCCCGCAGTGCGGACCGGCCGTGAGCGGCCATATACCCGAGTATGGCGTTCCGCCACTTAGGTATATCGTCCGGGATAACATATGTCACAGTGCGTCTCGGGAGCCCTCCGGTCGACTCCCGTGTAGGGCCGTCATCTCGAATACACCCAGCGTGGACCGTCATTTGTACTAACTAGATCTGCTCTGACGGCACCGACAGGCGCTAAGCCGATCAGATTCGATGGATCTCGACTTTGGATAGTAAGGTCGATCGATCCAGACCCAATCTGTGTTGGCAGTAGGTGTAATACCACCGGGTGCTTGGTCGATGTATGAGCCCGACAAACGCCAGTCGGATGGAAGCGGCCTGTTCGCTGCTTGCCGAATCCGAGCGGCGGTTTCTGCTCTACGAGTTAGCGGACAACCGGACCGCCAACCTCGAGGACCTCGTCGACCAGATCGCAGCCTGGGAACTGGACGTCAGCGCCCACGCACTCGACAAGGAGACTCGACAGCGCGTTTACCTCACTCTCGTCCACAACCACCTGCCGCGGCTCGCGGATTACGACATTATCGAGTACGACCTCCGAAGCGGCGACATCGTCCTGGCTGAGGGGTTCGACGACATCAAACCCTTGCTCGAGCAGTTCCGGACGACGGAGGACGAACCCGAGCTCCGGGGACGACCGCCGCTCTGAGCGGCAAGACACGGTCTGCCGCCGCCGGAAGGTCAGTGCTGACCGTCGTGGCACGCTCCACCGCACGCTGACGGGGCAGTCTCATGCTCGAGTCGTGGTCCGGGTGGTCTGAACCGAAATACAAAGGGCGGCTCACCCGAGAGAGCCGCTGTGAACCGGTATCGAAATCTCGGGCTGTTCGTGATGCTCGCGACGCTGTGGGGCGGTGCGTTCGTCGCGATCAGTGCAGGGCTTTCGTATTTTCCGCCGCTTCTGTTTGCGGCGTTTCGCTACGATATCGCTGGTGTCGTGATGCTTGGCTATGCAGCGGTGGCCGTCGAACCGTGGCGGCCTCGTGACCGAGCCGAGTGGGGACAGGTCGCCGTGGGGGCCGTCCTGTTGATCGCGGCCTATCACGCGTTTCTTTTCGTCGGGCAACAGCACACGACGGCGGCGACTGCTGCCGTACTGGTGAGTCTCTCACCGGTATTGAGTACCGGCTTCGCTCGAGTGCTGGTTCCAGCCGACGCCCTCTCGCCGGTCGGCATCGTCGGCGTTCTCCTCGGGCTTGCCGGCGTCGCGGTGATCGTCCAGCCGGATCCATCGACTCCACTCGCGGCCGACGCCGTGGCGAAGGGGCTCGTCTTCTGTGCGGCAGCGGCGTTCGCACTCGGCAGCGTCCTTACCCGCCGTCTCGAGACCGCACTGCCGATCGAGACGATGGAGGCCTGGTCGATGCTCGGCGGCGCGGTCGTTCTTCATTTCGTGAGTCTGGCGATCGGTGAACCGCTCGAGCCAGCCGTATGGACCCACCCGGAGGCGATCGGCGCGCTCGCCGCCCTCGCACTCGGCGCGAGCGCGGTCGGCTTTCTCATCTACTTCGACCTGCTCGGGCGACTGGGCGCTGTCGAGATCAACATGGTCTCGTACGTGGCGCCGATCGTGACCGCCATCGTTGGTTGGCTCTATCTCGGCGAGGCCATCGAGACCGTGACGCTGGTCGGCTTCGGGCTCATCGCGGTCGGTTTCGTCCTCGTCAAACGGCGGGCGATCCGTCGGGAACTCCCCTAGTAGCTGTATCCGGTCTGCTGTCCCGAGTTCCCGGTGGGACCGCAGTGTGGGTCGTGGGTGCACCGGCACTGACCGACAGGAGTCCGTATAACTCATACTGTCGGACGGAACGATTTGAAGATCGCTCGCTCAGACTCGGCCGTCACCGCCGGAGACGGCCGGTTTTCGCGAGCGACTTCTCACTGACTTCTGTCTGACAGTATCAGCGTCGCACGTTCGAGAGGGACGATGGAGCCCCCCAGCGGAGTGGCTGACCGTCTCGACACCGTCCTCTCGAGCAGGCCGGCGGCCGTGAAGAAAACAACTGCTGCCGAAGTCGGTCTGGCGCGGGCCTACTGGTGATGGGGATGGCCGACGTACAACGCGAGGAGGTTCCCGACGAGCAGACAGACGAACAGGATGCCGTCGAACGAAGACGACAGTCCGGTCGCGAGCAGGGGCAAATAGAGAAACGGCATGGCAATGGCTGTCCAGAACCCGACAGCGCGGATCGAGGTGACGAGTCCCGGCGTTACTCGCCCGAGGACGCCATGATCGTCGTCAGAGGAGTCTGTCGTCGAACCCGAGCTAGCGGACGGTTGGTCAGAGAGAGACGGTGGACTGGCCATCGGTCTCAATGGCATCTCGTTCGTCCGCCAGGAGCAAATAGCGACTCGACAGTTTCGATCGGTTACGGCGGATTCAGCGGAATCAGCCACACTGAACGAGTCGTTTATCGACCGAAACAGTCGGCTGTCGACCGGAATAACGGATATCGGACGAAGACGGGTGAATGAGCGACGAGGTCATCGTCCGTGGCCGGACCGATCGGTCGTCGGATGGGACGACGCCTCGAGCACAACGGTTTCTCCGGCGGTCATCGAGTCCCCGACGTCGACGGCGATGTCCTCGCGGTCGACCGTCGGCGGAAAGAGCAGGTCGACGCGGCTGCCAAAGGCGATGTGGCCGATGCGGTCGCCGCGTGCGACATCATCGCCGGGATCGGCGTAAGGATAGATGCGGCGGGCGAACGCGCCGGCGATCAGTGTGACCTCGGCATCGTGGCCCGGACCGTCGGCCGCGGTTACAGTGTCGTCTCCGGTCGTCGCTGCCTCGTCGGGTGTCGACGGCAGATTTGAAGAGTCGGACGCGAGACGGACGTGGACGCGTTCGTTCCGGTCGGACTCCTTCGAGAACGCGGGTCGGTTCGCGCCGGGAATGTGTTCGACATCGGTGACGTGGCCCGCAAACGGAGCGCGAACGACGTGGACGTGCCAGACGTTCATGAAGACGCCCAGCCGGACCCGATCGCCTTCCTCGCGGAGGACCGAGACGGTTCCGTCGGCCGGCGAGACGACACCGGTCGGCGGTGGCGTGCGCTCCGGATCGCGAAAGAACGCGAGCGTCCCCGCGCCAAGCGCAAACGCGACGAGTCCGACGGTGGCGCTATAGAGGAGCGCAAACGGCGCGGCGAGCAGGGGCACGAGAGCATACTTCCAGGCCCCCGGCGCGAATCTCATACCAGGGATGACGGGAGCGACCCGTATGGCCGTTACGGATCGATAACCCGTATCGACGGATCTCGAGCGCTCACACCGACGCCACGGGACAGAACAATTCAGACCTACAGCTGTTGTATGGTGCGGGTTACGAGAGACAGGGTCGTCACTCACAGTCAGTCCGAACTCGGCGACTGATACGGCGGCCCTGCAAGCTGCGTATTCGAGGGCTATGCCGGGTGACGGCGTCCGAGCACCGGGGTCGGTTGGTTCCCGGCGTTCAGGGAGTCTCCCCATCTCTGACCCAGGTTTTCCCGACGCTATGACATATAATATGTCGTTGACAACCGAGAATAACAATATAGCGTACCGTGGCGCAAGCAGTCGCCAGCAATGAAACGACGCACCTATCTCAGCGCCGCCCTCGTAGCCGCTCTCGCCGGCTGTTCGACGTCCGAAGAATCGGACGGCAGCCCCAACTCTGACCAGCCGACGGCCCAGCTGTTCGACGATTTCGAGAACTTAGACGCGTGGAACGTACCACGTGGTACGCTTACGGCCGACGAGGAGCGTGTCTACGACGGCTCGCAGTCCGCACGGCTCGAGTCGGGGTCTGACAACCAGTTCCGGATCGTCCGGGAGCTGGACGAGCCACAGGATTTCACGGGCGTGCGGCCGACCATGGCGATGGCGACGGAACACGAGGCCGATATGGTTGTCCAGTTGCTCGACGAGGACGAGAACCGGATGGTCTTCAGGCAGCGAATGCACAGCGATACGCCGCTCGTCCACAATAATTTCGGCGTCGACACTGTCGATGGCGAGCCCGATCTGAGCGCGATCACCGAGGTCCAGATCATCCGCTGGACCGCTGACGATGATAAGGGATCGGTCTGGGTCGACGACCTCCGATTTGCCCCCACGCCGGACGTCGGCAAGGTCATGGTACACTTCGATGGCGGCCACGAATCCACCTACACGCGGGCGTTTCCGATCCTCGACGAGTACGACTATCCGGGGGTGGCGTTTATCGTCCCGAGTCGAGTTCGCGAGGACGAAAGCGCGACGGGCGAACACCTCCTCACCGACCAGCTCGGAGAGTTGTCCGACGCCGGCTGGACGATTGGGAGCCATTCGATGCATGGCCAAGATCTCACCACCCTCTCGGATCGTGACCCGGCAACGGAGGTCAGCGACGCGAAAGCGTGGCTCGAGGACAACGGCTACGAAGAGGGCGCACGCTACTTTTCGTATCCGGTCGGCCGCTACAACGGTGACGTCCTCGAGGCCGTCTCGGAACACCACAGCCTCGCGTTCGCCGGGCGCTACCCGTCACAAGGTGCCACCATGAATCCACAGCTGTGCTCGCGGGTGACCGGTCTCAGTGCTGAGGAGGCGCGGACGGCGCTCGATCTCACCGCCCAGCTAGGCGGCATCACGTCACTGACCTTCACCCGACTCGACGAGAGTTCCCAGTCAGTGCTCCGAGAAACGGTCAGCTACTTAAACGAATTAGAATCCGCTGGCGATCTCGAGGTAATCACACCCGGAGAGATGGAAGACTCGTTCGTCATCCAATGAGCAGTCACTCCCAGAACGACTGGGTTCGGGCGTACTCACGTTCTTTCGAGAGAATATCGCGGTAGAACTCGGCCTCGTCCTCGCGCAGCTTGTTGATGATCTGGGCGGCGTTGTGCGGGCCGACGCCGCGAGCAGCCATCGCGATCACGGCCTGCTTACCGTGGCTCTGGACGAGACTCGCAGCCCGGAACGCGCGCTCGGTCATCGTCCGTTGCTCGTCGTCTTTCTCCTTGGATCGGACCGCCTGAACGACCTCGTCAGCCCACGGGTTCAGTGACGCGATCCGGGTCGAGCCACACGCGGGACATTCGGGCTGGTCGGCGACCCGCTTGACCTTCGTCTTTACCTTCCACTCCGTGCAGTGGGTACAGAGCAGAATGACCCGGTCGTCGTGAATCCGCTCGCGAACCGTCTCGATGACGCTCGCGTCGGCGTTTTCGGGCGCGAGCAGTTCCTTGCCACCCGCAGCGCGCCCGCCCTGCCCGACCGGCGTGCGCCCGCGGTGGGTTACCACTGCGAGCTCGTCCGACTGAATCCCCTCGAGGACGGCACTCGCGCGGTCGACGTCGAGGTCCTCGTGGAACACCTCCCGGATCGCCTCCTCGTACATCGGGGTGTCCTCGAGCGCCGCCAGCAGCCGGTCGTTCGAGAGACGGCCCGATCCCCGTCCCTGCCAGCGTTTGAGCGCGCCGAACTTCGCCGAGACCTGCGCGAGCCGGAACGCGAGCGCGTCCGAGTTCTTGAGCCCGAGTTCGACGATCGCCTCGACGTGGTCGGGGTCGGTCTCCTCTAACACCGCGAGCACGTCACTGGTCGCGATCGACGTCGGTACCTCGAGTTCGATCCGGTAGGGATCGGTCTCGAGGCCGACCGACGAACCGGCCTGCTGGCCCAATAGTGCGGAAAGCAACCGACCGAGCGTCTCGTTTGCCATGTGGCCAAACGGTGCGTTGAGCACGATCGTCCGACCCTGGCGCTCGAGAACGAGCCGATCGGCCGTCGGCATCGGCGCGTCGGCGTCGACCTGGCGCTCGAGTTGCGTGCAGGCCTCGGTCAGCGTGTACTCGTCGCCCGGGTACCGGCCGGCCAGTTCGCGGCCGACTGCCGCGGCGTCGGCTCCCGACCGAAGCTGTGGCTCGGCGACGGCCCGGATCTCGCCGACTTCGCCGGCGACCGCGGCGGGGACGGGAATCTCCTGGCCGATCCACGACGGCACTTCGCCGGCGGGGTCCTCGATCGGGCTAACTTTGACTCGGGCCTCCTCGTCGTCGATCTCGGCGATCCGCCACATCTCGCCGCGCTGGATGAACACCTCGCCGGGTTGGGCGAAGTTGACGACGAACCGCTCGTCTAGGGTCCCGATCTGGCCGCCCGAGGCGATATCGTGGACCTCGTAGGTCTCCTCGTCGGGGATCATCGAGAGATTGGCGTAGACGTACTGCCAGGTGCCGCCAGTGGTCTCGATGCGGTCCTCGCCCTCGTCGAACCACAGGATTCGATTCCGGTTCAGTTCCGAGATTATTTCGCGGATCGTCGCTTCGGGAACCGTCCGAAACGGATACGCCCGCGTGATGGTCTGGACGGCTTCATCGACCGGCGTATCGCCGCGGCTCTGGACGATCGCGGGCAACTGATTCGCCACGACGTCCAGACTCCCCTCGTGGATCGCTGCCGGTTCGACCTCCCCGTCGCGGGCCCGGCGGGCGATCGACAGGGCCTCGAACGTATCGTCGGGGCGGGTCGTAACGATCGTCCCACTCGAGACCGCATCTTGTCGGTGGCCCGCACGGCCGATCCGCTGGAGCAGCCGCGTGACTTGCCGGGGACTCTTGTACTGGATCACGTGATCGACCTGTCCCACGTCGATTCCCAGTTCCATCGAGGACGTACACAGCAGCCCGTCGAGCTCGCCGGCTTTGAATCGATCCTCGACATCGATCCGGGCCTCCTTCGAGAGCGAACCGTGGTGGACGCCGATCGGCAACTCGAGTTCCTTGAATCGCGAGCCGAGCGCTTCGGCGGTCTGGCGGGTGTTGACGAAGATCAGTGTCGACTCGTGGGCGGCGACGAGGTCACGGATCAGTCGGACGTGACTGGCCGTATCGGGTTCGGTCATGAGCTCCCCCGCTAACCGCTCGTCTTCCTCGGTAATATCGGGCTCACGCACCGTTACGTCGACATTACTGCCCACGTCGATCTCCCGAATCTCGCAGGGCCGCCCGCCCGTGAGGAACTGCCCGACCTCGTCGGGGTCGCCGACGGTCGCCGAAAGGCCGATCCGCTGGAACGGCCCCGCGAGGTCCCGGAGCCGCTCGAGGGCGATCGAAAGCTGTGCCCCTCGTTTCGAGGCGGCGAGTTCGTGGACCTCGTCGATCACGACGTGGGAGACGTCCGCCAGGGCCTCGCGCAGGCGCTCGCCGGTAAGCATCGCCTGGACGGTCTCGGGCGTCGTAATCAGGACGTCAGGCGGGTTTTCGGCCTGTTTGCCCCGCTGATACTGGGTCGTATCGCCGTGGCGAACGTCGACCGCGAGGTCGAGATAGTCGCCCCACCACTCGAGGCGCTCGCGCATGTCGCGGTTGAGCGCCCGCAGCGGCGTGATATAGAGCGCCCCGAATCCCTCGGGTGGTCCACCGTCGGAGGTTCCCTCCGACGAGGATCGCTTCGCCGTATCTTCTCGCGGGCTTTGTCCGCTCGAATGGCTCGAGGAGCGAAGCTCCTCGCTGCTCGGCTCACCCTCGTCGGCGACCAGATGATCGAAGACCGGCAACATCGCCGTCTCGGTCTTGCCGCTGCCGGTAGGGGCGATCACGAGCGTATTCTCGCCGGCCGCAAGCGGTGGGATCGCCAGTCGTTGTGGTGCCGTCGGTTGTGAGAAGCCGCGTTCGGAGAGCGCCCCGCGAACCGTCGCCCCGAGGTGTGTAAACGCCGCGACGTCCCCGTCAGTCATAGACCCACGGTAGGGACGAACAGCGCATAAGGGCCACGTTTCCGGTGAACGCGAGAGAGCGGCTCACTCCTCGGAGTCGGCGTCGGTCTCGCCGTCCGATTCCGTTTCAGTGTCGGCGTCGTCGACGAGATCCGTCGCGATGTCCTCGTCGACCGTCATCTCGCCCGGTTCGGCCGGCTCGTCCTGTACGTCAGGCTCGGCACGTTCTTCGATTTCCGCGTCCGAGCGGTCGTCGGTGTAGTCGGCACGCGTCTCTGACTCGTCGAGCACGTCGTCACCGCCTTCGTCTGCCGTTTCGGCGGATTCATCGCGCTCGGCGTCCACGCTGTCGGCCGATGGCTCGAGGGCGGAGCCGCTCTCGGCCGCCTCATTTCGCGGACCGTTCGTACTACTGTCGGAAACGGTGGCTCTGGTTCGATCCTGTATCGTCGCGAGCGGGTGGTCGTCGGAGACGGAGTCTGCGATCTCGTCTTGCACCTCGTCGATGGACTGGACCGGCACGTCGTCCCGCCGGCCGAGCACGCGCAACACGGCGTAGGTGAGCGCAAGCACGCCAACAGCAGTCAGAAGATGTTTGACAAGTTGTCTCACCGACGACGCGCCGGCCGTCGGCTCCGTCTCGGCGGGGTTCGATCGCTCGCGAGCGGATTGTCGAAGTCGCATCACAACCGGTACGGGCTCGGATGGCAAGTCGGTTTGGCGTGCAAAAGCCAGCACCGGGACGCACTCGAGCGGAATAGCTCGCTCGAGCACAGGGGTCTCTGACGGTTCCAACCGGTTGTGTCAGGCCTCGAGATGTTCGATCCGGGCGTAGCGGCCGGCCCGCCAGCCGGCGACGATCGCGACGATCGTACCGGCGACGAGTGCGAGCGCGAACCCACCGGCGTAGACCGCAGGTGGCGTCTGCAGGAGTCGCTCGAAGCCGAGTACTGACGCCGAGAAGCGGTTCAATCCGAGCACGGCCAGTGGCGTCGCCGCGACGGCGAGAAAGCCACCGAGCAGGCCGATAACGAGCCCCTGCGTGCCGATCGTGCCGGCGAGGAGACCGCGTGAGAGGCCGATCGCCCGCAACGCCGCGAGCTCTTCGCGTTGCTGGTGGGCCACGAGCGCAAACAGGTTGGCTGTCAGGATAATTCCGCCGAGGACGGCCAGCCCGACCAGCGTCGCACCGCTTGCGAGCAGGGCCGTTCGTTCCTCGAACATCGACTGCACCTGATTGTCGCTGGTCCGGATGTCGTACTCGGGATACTGCTCGCTGAGGTCGGCTGCGACGGCGTCGCGGTCGGCGTCGTTGGCCACGTCGGCGGTGAGGAACGTCGCCCGGTCGGTGCCCGACGTTCCAGCGATAGCCTGCAAGTCGCCGAGCGGGACCGTCACCGTCGGCGAGCCCAGATACTGCGAGTAGTACCCCGAGATACCGACGACCGTGAACTCGTTGGTCGCCGCTGTCTGTCGACTGGTCCCAATGTAAATCGTGTCACCGACCGAGACGCCCAGCTCGTCGGCGACCTGTGGATCGAGCACGAGTTCGTTGCGCTGGGGCTCATCGGGCGGGGGACCGGCGGCAGCCTCCTCATCAAGCTCGAATCCGCGTCCCGCCTCGAAGTCGAACCCATCGTGGGTCTCCTGGACGCCGACCGCGGGCCGGCGCTCGAGATCGGACGGACTTGAGCCGATGTACACATCGTACATCGCGATCGGGGATGCCGCCGCGATGTCGTCCCTCGCAGTGAGTTCGGCCGCCACGCTATGTGCGCCGACGATCGGGTTCTCCGTGCCGCTGGCGCCTGGTTCGACGGGGGACCGCGAGATCCAGATGTCCCGGTTGGCGTTATCCAGTCCCTGTTCGCCCTTCTCGACGACGCCGACCCCGAGGCTCGCAAGCACCGTCACCGAGAGCACCGCCAGCGTGACCGCGAGCACGGTCAAGGCGGTCCGGCCGGGCGAGCGCCGAAGCTGTGCGAGTGCGAGCCCGACGACGGCCCGCGACCGAACGACTGCACGGCTCACGCTCATCGGCCCACCTCCGCAAGCACGGACATTCGCGCGGCCACGACAAGCGGGTAGGGGACGGCGACGAGGCCCGACAGCAGGGCGACAGCGATCCCATAGGGGACGAACAGCGGATGGAACTGCGCGACCGCTCCCGGCGCGACGGTCGCGCTGGCGACCGCGTTGACGCCGGCGATCCCCGCGGCGCCAAGCCCGACGCCCACGACAGACCCGACGAGCGTGGTAATCCCCGTCGAGATCGCGATCACGGCGAGTCGGCCACGAGTGGCGATACCGATCGACTCGAGGACAGCGAGCGTCCGTCGATCCTCGTCGACGGTCATTCCCATCGTCGTTGCGACGAACGACGCACAGATCGTCACGCCGACGATCAGCGCGATCACGCTGGTCGCAAACGCCAGCCCGTCCTCGAACAGCGCGGTCGGATCGGTCGTGCCGGCGACCGCGACCGACGCGTCGGGATAGGCGTCCGTGGCAGCCGACCGCGCGGCGTCGGGCTCGCCCCAGACCACCACCCGATCGGCGAGTTCACCGTCGGCGGCCCCGGACAGCGATTGGAATTCGCTCGCATGCACGAGCGCAACCGGCGCGCCAGTCTCGTCGTCTTCAGTATCCGCGACCGCCGTCACCGAGAACTCGGTCGACCGCGTCGACTCTTGCGAGACGGTCAGCTTGTCTCCAGCAGACGCGCCAAGACGGTCAGCAGCGGTGCGAGAAAGTACGATCTCGCCCGCTCGCGGGCCGTCATACGAGCCGTTCGCGTAGTGTGGGTCGCCCGCCTCGAGCTGATTCGTCGGCAACCCCGCAACGGTCCGTGGCTCGTCGTCGGGTACGACACCGACCAGCCGGACGGTCTGTGGGTCGCCGTCGGACGCCTCGAGTCTGCCCGTCTCGATCAGCACCGGCGAGGCGTGTGCGACGCCGTCGTGTGCGCGGATCGTCCTGGCCCGCTCATTGGTCGCCCCGAGACGCGGTCCCTCGACCCCGTCGACGGACGATAACGTACTCTGTTCTTCCGGTGTAATACGGACTGTCGCGTCGTCGGTGCCCGTCACGCCGCCATCGGCCAGGGCTAGCGCGATGCCCGTCACGATGAGCAGGAACGCGATCGTCAACGCGACGGCGGCGACGGTCGAGACAATCCGACCCGCCGTCGTCCCTGTCGCCCGCTGCCACCACCGCGAGAGGGTCAGCCCGATGAGTCCGGCCCACCGACTGTGTCGTCGTGTCTTGCCGCCTGCGGGCAATCCGTCGGTCTCATCGGACATCGTCCACCTGTCCATCACGAAGCGTGATGACGCGATCCGCGACCGACAGCGTGGTCGCGTCGTGGGAAGCGACCACCACCGCGCGATCACGGCCGATATCGGTCAACAGTTCGAGGACGTCTTTCCCGGTCGCCGTATCGAGTTCGCCCGTCGGCTCGTCGGCGACGATCACGTCCGGGTCCGTCGACAGCGCCCGGGCGATCGCGACCCGCTGGCGCTCACCGCCGCTGAGTTCGCCGGGCAAGTGTGTAATACGATCGCCCAGTCCGACCGCCTCGAGCAGTTCCGTCGCACGCGCTCGCCGATCGGAGCGGGAGATGCCCGCCTGCACGAGCGGCAACGCGACGTTCGCGCGGGCCGACAGCGACGGCAGGAGATGAAACCGCTGGAAGACGATCCCGATATGACGCCGCCGCATTCGGGTCCGCGCCGCGTCGGACAGCGACGTGAGGTCAGTCCCACACAGGAGTACGCTGCCGTCGGTCGGCACCAACAGCCCCGCAACCGCATGCAGAATCGTCGACTTCCCGCTTCCGCTTGGCCCCTCGAGTCCAACGATCGACCCCGTCGGCACGTCGAATGAGACGTTCCGGAGGGCAGTCACCGTCCGCTCGTCGCTCGAGCGGAGTCGGCCGCCGCCCGATCCGTACTGGTGGGAGACACCCTCGAGGCGAACGGCCGTCATCGATTCGCGGCTATCCACCTCGGTCGCGGACGACTGCGAATCCTGAGCTGATCGGTTGAACATCCTACGGGATCTCACGACAGGCCAACGGCACACCGACTCATTGTTTCGACCCCGTTTACCCATACAAGACTGCTGTTACTCGCTGTTGCAGACTGACAACCGGATACAACAAGCGCCGTTCAACGACTGTCGAGTCAGTCGTATGGCGGTCGCGGGGCTCGAGCGAGAGCCGAGCGGTAGGGACGGCTTGTCGGCTAGCCGGCGACTGAAACCGGCACGTACAGGTTAGTACAATAGCAAGTCACGGAACCGTGATTGATTTACGCACCCGAAACGTGCTCGAGCCGTGCGTTCGGAACAGGGCGGAGACGTTCACCGCGACCCCGTATCAACCGCGGGTGAACCAGCCAGCGCCAGACGATGCGAGACTCCGATTGCCACCTCCAATCACGGCCGAACGCAGCTTTTTGTAACGGTCTGTGCTAGCCCGGATATGGAATACGTGTCGCTCCGCGGCGACGACATCCCGGCACTCGGGCTCGGTACCTGGCCAATGAGGGGGGCACAGTGTACGAACGCCGTGACCACCGCACTCGAGCTCGGCTACCGACACGTCGATACCGCCCAGATGTACGACAACGAGGACGCGGTCGGGGCAGCGATCGCCGACGCGAGCGTCGATCGGGACGACGTCTTCGTGACGACGAAACTCCTTCGGGAGAACCTGCGACGCGACGACGCCCGCGAGTCGTTCCAGCGATCGCTCGACCGTCTCGGGACCGAGTACGTGGACCTGCTGTTGATTCACGCGCCGAACCCGAACGTCCCCATCGACGAGACGATCGCAGTTATGAACCAGCTTCAGGACGAGGGATCGGTTCGGCATATCGGCGTGAGCAACTTTGCGATCGCGCAGTTGCAAGAGGCGATGGCCGCCTCCGAAACGCCGATCCTGACGAATCAGGTTCTGTATCATCCCTACCGCGATCGGTCGGCCCTGCTCGAGTTCTGCCGCGACAACGAGATCATGCTGACTGCGTACAGTCCGCTGGCCGAGGGGGGAATCGCTACCGACGAGACGCTTGCCGAGATCGGTGCGACCTACGACAAGACGGCAGCACAAGTCGCGCTCCGCTGGCTGCTCCAACAGGAGAACGTGTCGACGATTCCGAAAGCGTCGTCCCGCGAGCACCTCCGCGAAAACATCGACGTCTTCGATTTCGAGCTGACCGACGCGGAGATGGACCGCATCTTCGCACTCTGAGCCAGTTCGTCATCTCGTCGCTGTTCGAGATCCCACGAACTCGCTTCGCTCGTCGTGTGGAACCTCGAAAAGTCCGTCCTAGCCAATCTGAACGGGGGTTTTCAGCACAAAATAACAGATAGCATTGGACTAACTGGCTCGGATTTTCCCACCATGGGTTCGCAGAGATGACCTGGATCCTCGATCCCATCGCATCAAATCGAGCAGCCGATCTCTCCGTCATACAACAGGCAGCCGACGCTTCAGATTAGAAATGTGTGGAGTTCTTCCAGTGTCCGCTCTGGGGCTTCCTCTGGCACGAAGTGGCCACACGAGAGCCCCTGTCCGGTAACGTCGGTCGCCCAGCGCTCCCAGACATCGAGAGGATCGAACGAGACGGTCCCTGAACCGGCGCCCCACAGGGCGAGAATTGGGCACTCGATACGTTCACCTGCCTCACATGATGCGCGATCGTGGTCGAGGTCGATGCTCAATCCGGCGCGGTAGTCTTCGCAACTGGCTCTGACGACCGACCCTTGCTCGAAACAGCGGTGGTACTCGGCCACGGCCTCGTCGTCAAGTTCCTCCGGATGTTCGGCCCAGTTCTCGATGAGGTGGTCAACGTAGAACGTCGGCTCGTGATTGATAAGCCGCTCGGGAATCGGATGGGGTTGAGCGAGGAACAGCCAGTGGTACATCGCCTTTGCGTACGCGTAGTCCATCGCCTCCGCCGTTTCGAGCGTGGGGACGATATCGAGGACGGCGAGCTTCCGGATACGCTCGGGGTGGTCCAACGCGAACCGATAGCCGACGCGTGCACCGCGGTCGTGGCCGGCGAGCAGATACTCGTCGTAGCCGAGTGTCTCCATGACCGTGACCATATCCTCGGCCAGAACCCGATTCGCGTAGTCAGCCGTCTCCGGGCCATCGGGGCCGGTACTGTCGCCGTACCCGCGGAGGTCCGGCGCGACAATGGTATACTTCTCCGCCAGTTGTGGGGCTATTTTGTGCCACGTAACGTGGGTCTGGGGGTAGCCGTGCAGGAGGAGCAGCGGCGGTCCGTCGCCGCCTTTCTGAAGGTGGATCTCGGCCTCGCCAACGTCGATGTACTGCTCATCGAAATTTGTGAACACACCACACAGGTGTGCCTGGCATCGCTTGAAGCTTCGGCCGTTACTGAACTATACTGTGAGATGACGTGTCCGTCAGAAAGCAGACCACAAGGAACGCAAAGGCGAAGTGACCGAGCGAACCCTGCAACCGCACCATTACCGTCTCGTTCACTTCACTCGATGGTGTGACCAGGAAGGCATCGTTGACATCCTCCTCCGGCTTCAGCCGGAGGAATCCCGACCGCAGTTGGGATACTACGGCTTGCAGTCTCCCACCTCTGTCCGAGGTTAGAATTCCCAGGAGAACATATTATTTCATCGTAACGTAGGAGAGAAACGCGATGGCAGATAGCTGGAGGGTCCGAAGCACCAGGAGCATCTGTTGTGCGAACGGATCACCCGTATAGAGCATGTTCGTACTGAAAAAGAAGTAGAGGGCGAGTACGTTTTCCGCCAAGAGAACGACGCCAAAGGCCAGCAATCCGAGGACCATCGACGATCCAAACGTCCGATAGTTACGTATCCAGACGGCGATGAGAGCGAGTAACAACAGGATGCTCAGGCCGGACAGTACGCTTGCGATCGCGAGAGTGGGATTCATCACCATTGGTCAGTCTTCCATTTGATCGATGATATGTTCGAATTCCGCTTCGTGACGTTCGAACCGGTCAGTAAGGAAGTAGAGCTTGCCGTACTCATCACCGCCGGTTTCCGCGATATCGTGCTCGACGAGCTTTTCGAGGTGATACCGAATCGTATTGTACTCGAGATCGAGTGTCTCGCTGAGCTGGTTCGCGTTCTGTGGGCACTCGGAGAGCGCATGGATGATCCGCACCCTGTTTTCGCCACCGCGCGTGCCGACCAGCAGGTACCAGAGCGCCTTCTCCATCTGACGTTGATCGGGCTTTCACCGAATGACGCTATATATCTGATCACCTGCCGATAGTCCGGTACCCACACCTCGTCGAGCCGATCAGGAACGCTCGCTCTGTTCGCTTCGAGGGACGTGTCTCCCGAAGGACACCGCCCAGTGAGTACCTCCACGAGACCGACACCCGTCGAGAGTCTCACTGCGTGATGCCGGACATGCTCTACTCCATCTCCACGGAGACGACTGGACAGTTGACGGTCGCCGTATCCGACTCGAGCAGCGTCGCCTCCGTGGCCGACTCGAGATCGGAGACGCTGGCGAAGTCAGCATTGTCGTAGACGTTGATCGACCACAGCGGCGAGTAGCCATCGTCGTCAGGTAACGTGGCGACCACGTTGTGGGTCCGATTGCCCCCGTCTTCGGTCATGAAGCCGGACGGCGGCCCGCCCCCATCCTCGCCCGGATTCTCGTTGAAGGTGACGTAAATGGGTGAGAGTGGCACGGACTCGTCAGTCACCGTGAGCGGAGTCTCCTCGAACAGGAAGTAGCTCACGACCTGACCATCGTACCAGCCTTCCACGAGGGCCGTATCGCCCTCGCCGTGGCGCAGAGAGGCGGTCGACCCGTCAGGGACGACCGGGCAGTTCTTCAGGACGTCGGTACCGGTGATCTCGTATCCTTCGTCCTGCAAGTCCTGGACGCTAGTCGCCGTATTCGCCTCGTAGTCCGCTGGCACTGTTACCTCGTGAACGTGCCAGAAGTCATTGTAACCCTCGTCACCGGGTATCTCGTCGATGATATTGAGTTGGCCCTCGACCGGCATCTCTTCGCCCTCACGGAAGAGCGCATAGATCGGCGCTGGGGTGGTCGGTTGGACGTCGAAGTTGTAGTAGGAAACCATCTCGCCGTCGGGGCCGAGCCCCCGTGTCAAGAACGGCTCCTGATCGAAATCGATAGGCTCGTTCGATCCAGGCAGATCGTCCTCGTCGGTGCGGACCATCAACGTACCGGCCGCTTCGCTGAAGCGGTCGATCTCGGTCCGGGGGGCGTTCGCAGGATCGGTCGCGTTCCCCATTCCGTCGTCCATCTCGCCGTTCGGGCCATCAGTGGTGTTCGATCCGCTTCCTGTACAACCTGCCACCAATGCCATGCCGAGCGTTCCAGTCTTTGCGAGGAGTCGCCTTCGCGTTTGGTCTTCGGACATCACGTCCTACCGATGGTCTACGATAGCAATGTACATTTTTCAAAGTCAGACAGAGATTGGCATCCAGTTCGTGGGAACTCTCACTAGAATCTCTGTTAACTATAGTAACCACTGAAAGTCAATGCACACCCGATCGAATGACGGCTGTGCGATCGGTGTGTAAATCGTTTCAGTTGTTACGATAGCTCCGAGTAGCCGGCACAGTCATCCAGAATCGGAACGAGGAGTCGCCGTCACGCACGTCCGACAGTCCGACCGTCAGTCGACGTCTCTCCCGGCTCCGTTTCGGGTGCTGGTATGCCGTTCGACCCCCGAACGAGTAGCACGACCGTGGCCAGAAAGACGAACGTCGTGAGGTAGTACGGCCAGTCGTAGAACATCGCACTCGCCGTTACCGTGCCTGCTGCGACGTGACGACGCGCGCGACCTCGAGGGAGAAATGCGAGGTGATGCTCTCACGGGCTACTGAGGCGCAATCGGGGTATGAGAACGTATGGATCAAAAAGCGGACCGCCATCGTCATCTGGGTTGCATTTTCGGTGTTCACATTATCGATCAAAAAGCCGAGAGCGACCTCGAGCCGATTATGCAGCGGTGAACCCGAGGTGGTTGATTGTGTCGGCCAGGTCCTTGAGATCGAGATTATCGTCGCCCTCGATTTCGACTGTTCCCTCGATATGGTTTGCGCTGACGCGCTTGACACCGTCGGCGTGGCGCAGCTCGTGCTGTATCGTGTCTTCGCAACCGTTACACATCATGTCAGATACCTGTATCTGGTGGGCTTTTGCTGTTGCCATGATCGAAGGAGTACACGCCAAGCACCGATATAAAGCTATCATACTGCGTAAATATGGCACGATCGGCCAAACAGCAACCGACGAGCCCGGCGAGATCCCTGTCCTCGAGGGCGAGCACCAGTCGCAAACATCGTCGTCTCTGAGCGTACCCTTGTAGGCGACCCGTCCGAGTGGTTCGATTAGCGCCTTGCGTGGATCTGCTCGAGTCCACGACTCGGTCTCACCGTCGCGTTCCTCAGGGAAGTCCACCGGCTCGCCGCCAGTGGGTTCTGGGAAGGCGCTCATTGGCCTCGAGACACGTCCAGCAGGTCGTGTAGTTCGTTCGCACAAACCCGACGGGGAGGCCACCGACCGAGGGTGCAGTTGTCATACGGTCACCGCTCTACTATGGGATTGGGCAGCCGGCGCGGAGCTGCGACACGAGACACGTTCCACTCAGCATTGAGGGCCGGCTCGAGAGAAACGCAGTTGTAAGACAGGGAGCTATTTGGTATCGACCTAGAATCGACGAGAACGTAAGTCCGCCCTCCCCGATTTGAACGGGGGGCAAGTCGATCTACAGTCGACTGCTCTACCAGTCTGAGCTAAGGGCGGGCACTTCGCACTCAAACGTAGCCGCCGTAGTGCACATAAGGGTTATTATTCGAGATGGTGAGGACGTATCAGAGATGGTGAGTGGCACCATGATTGATATAGGTGGCGTGATAACACGAGAGCAGTTCACCGATGAGCAAGATCACGTTCCGTGCCGACGACGACCTCGTCGCGCAACTCGAGGCACTCGAGGCCTCCAAAAGCGAAGCCATGCGGGAGGCACTTCGCGCGTATCTCGATGACGAGGGAACGCGGAGCACCGACGCACGCTCCGATGCGGAACGGACACACGCGGGGGCGATCGACGACCTCGTGCGCGATCGAGTCGACGAACGACTCGACACGCGATTACGGGAGTTAGGGCTCGACAACGTGAGCACGCGAGCGCGCGAATCACCCCATCCAAAAGACGTCACTATCTCGGTCTCGCTCGACGGACGGATGGACACGTCGGACGAACTGAGTGCGGTTGACATCGACCGGACGCGTGAGACAGCGGATGACGACCAGCGACCGGTTCAGTCAGACGAACGGACAGCGTCCCCTCCCAGTGACGAAAGTGTGCAGTGCAACCAGTGTGGTGACCGCCTCGACGGCGACCACGTGTACTGCCCCAATTGCGGCGAAAAGGCGTCGCGGCGATTGTTCTGTGAGTGTGGCGACGAAATCCGGTCCGACTGGTCGTTCTGTCCCAGCTGTGGTCGTCGGACACCCGCAGCAGATGTTCTCGAGTCAGATAACACGCAGTACTGACTGGTGTAAGACACTGAAAATCACGCTCGGCGAAAACTTTATTGTCCAAGACAAACATCGACTTATTCGCGTAAGACGGACTGTCTTACACCCGTCGACAAGACGGAAAATCGCCCGATTGCGGGCGGTTTGGACGTAAGACACGCCGCGTCTGACAGGGGCGCGGGACCGTCTTACCCAACAGGGAATACAACCATGGAGCGTGTGACACTGCGAATCCCAAAACAGCAGATCGAGGAAGTAGAGCAACTGGTCGACTCGGGCGAGTTTCCGAACCGGAGCGAAGCGATCCGGTCGGCCGTCCGTGAGATGATCAACGAACAGGCGGACGGCCCCACCGA
>SDGW01000248.1_pt1 | contig 23000 bp, 26 predicted proteins | sample 2873831 | NCBI WGS metagenome assembly SDGW01 (sample SAMN08132700, study PRJNA421101) | hypersaline lake metagenome | isolation source: celular fraction 0.22 microns magnesium sulfate-rich crust from ephemeral... | place: Spain: Penahueca Lagoon, Toledo | collected 2011-07
ATATTCAGGCTTCCGACAGGAGCAGACTTCCTGAAAATCGATGTGCAGAACTTCCGCTAGAAACTCTACCGAGTTTCATCAGCTCAAGCGGTTCCGGAACCACTTATAAACAGGAACACGTTTTGAATACCCGGTTGGATTATTAAGTTTTGGATTCTTCGGTACAACTATGTACTCTGATGAGATTCAGGAACTTCTTGAACAGGAGAACATCGAGGTAGGCGACGAGGTAAAAGTAAACGGCAGGGAAGGAAGGCTTATGCCCAAACCCGAGTCAGGAAATCCTGAATCAGTAGTTCTAAAGCTCGAAAGCGGATACAACATAGGAGTAAAGCCGGAAAACGTCGAACTAGTAGAGAAAAAAGAAGAAACAGAAGATAAAGAGACGGAAGTCCCGCGTTCAGACGATAGAAAAGACATACTTGTACTTCACACCGGAGGAACCATCGCATCCAGGGTCTCCTACGAGGAAGGAGGCGTGAAACCGGAGTTCGACGTCGAAGCACTGATAGAGATGTACCCGGAAGTCGCGGAAGAAGTAAACATCTACTCGGAAGTCGTGGCCCAGATGCTCTCCGAAGACATGGAACCGGGACACTGGCAGGATATAGCGGAGAAGATAGACGAGGAGAAAGACAACTACGACGGGATAATAATAGGTCACGGGACCGACACGATGGGGTTCACGTCCGCAGCGCTGAGCCTGATGCTCCAGAACATCGACACAGGAGTTCTACTGGTCGGATCACAGAGATCCAGCGACAGACCGAGCAGCGACGCATCCATGAACCTTTACTGCGCCTCGAAGTTCCTTTCCGAAACAGAGTTCCAGGGAGTCGGGGTATGCATGCATGAGACCTCCAATGATTCGAGATGCAAGATAATGCCCGGGCCTAAAGCCAGGAAGATGCACACCTCGAGAAGAGACGCGTTTGAAGCGATCAACTCGGAACCTCTCGGAACAGTAGATTACCAGAGCGGAGATATAGAGACCTATTTCGAGGAAAACGGAAAAGAATACGAAAAAGCCCTTGATCTGGACGAAAACGTCGGGTTCCTGAAAGTAAGACCGGGAATGGAGACGGAGGAGATCGAATTCCTGAAGGAGCAGGACTACAGCGGCGTGATAATCGAGGGAACCGGACTGGGACATATGCCGGTCAACAGCTTCGACGAAAAGACGGAGCACCACGAGGAGATACTTGAGAAGATCAGCGAACTGGCGGAGGACACGGTCGTAGTCATGGCGTCCAGCTGTATCAACGGAAGGATAGACATGGACGTGTACGACGCAGGGCTGAAGATACAGGACGCAGGAGTGATACAGGCGAGAGATATGCATCCTGAACTGGCGTACGTCAAGCTCATGTGGAGCCTCGGGAACTCCGATACAAAGGAGGAAGCCGAAAAACTCTTCCAGGAGAATATCTCGGGCGAGATAAAGGACAGAACAATCTACAGTGAATGAAGATGCCGAAGCAGAAACTGGACGAATTCGACAAGAAAGCGAAGAAGTTCCTCGAAGAAGACAACAAGGAGAGGCTGGAAAGCATACTGAAAGAGTACGCACTGTGTGAAGCGTACGACAGCGGAGAAGAGTTAGACGACCCTGCCCGTACCCTGAGAACTCTGGGCCTCGACGTCGAGAACATAGACGACTTCACGGAGTACAGGGTGGCGAAAACGCTGATATCCGAAGAGCTGGGAGACAGATGAGATACAGAGACCAAGATCAAGACTGGGACCACATACTTGAAACATTTACAGAACTCTATCTGGATGAGAGAGACCTCGATATAAAAAACGGAGAACTGGAAGAATACCCGTCCAATACCGAAGAAGTAAGCTCCGATGAAGAACTGGGAGAGTACATAAGAAAAATAACAAAAGAAATTGACCGAATCTACGAGGAATACTAATGACTGAGATCTACGGAGTCACCGGAATGCCGCTATCAGGGAAAACAACTGTAGCAGAGATGATGGAGGAAGACGGATTCACCGTCCTCGACATGGGAGAAGTGGTCCGTATAGAGATGGAGAAAAGAGACATACCAGCAGAGAAGACAGGCGACTTCGTCAACCAGATGAGAGATGAACACGGGATGGACGCCATCGCACAGCTGAGCGTACCCTACCTCGAAGAGATAACCGCGGAGAAGGACAGAGTCGTCATAACCGGTATGAGAGGCTGGAACGAGAAGGAAAGGTTCGAAGAGGAGACAGGAGAAGACCTGGAGATAATAGGGGTCTGGACCTCCAGAAAGACCAGAAAAGAGAGAAGAGAGGAAAGACAGAGAGAGGAAGACGTCAAAGGAGACGGATTCCACGAAAGAGACCTGAGAGAGATAGAGAACGGCGTCGGAAAGATGATCTCCCTCAGCGACCACATGATTAAAAACGATGGTATAACCATCGAAGAACTGGAAGAGAAGGTGAAAGACGTTGTCAAAAGCTGAAAGCATAGATTTCATGGACTATACGTACGACAACGGAGTCTTCAGATACGATTCAGAGGACACCGCGAAAGACCTTTTCCAGGAGCTAGCGGACGAGGAAAAATACTCCACGACAGAACCTGTCGAAGACACGGAGATAGTCTACAGCGGCAGAATTCGGCTGAGAAGAGAGGCAACCCGTCACGAGAACATCATCATAACGGAAAGCGAACAGATGGAAGAAAAACTGGAAGAACTATCCGAAAAACACCTAGAGGAATGAGAATGAACTACGAAGAACTTGGATTCAAATGCGGCATCGAAATACATCAACAGCTTGCGACAGAGGAAAAACTTTTCTGCGACTGCCCTGTAGACCTGGAAGACGAAAGCGCGGACTACCAGGTCGAGAGATACCTGAAAGCAGTCAAGGGAGAGTCAGGCGAGGAAGACATCGCCGCGAAGAAGGAGGCGATGAAAGACAGGAAGTTCGTATACAACTACTACAAGAGAAACAACTGCCTCGTCGAACTCGACGAGGAACCTCCACACAGCCTGGACGAGGAAGCGCTTGAGACCGCCCTAACATTCGCAAGAATGGTCGACGCAGAGATACCGGACGAGATCCAGGTCATGAGAAAGATGGTCGTCGACGGATCCAACACATCCGGATTCCAGAGGACAGCCATGGTAGGGCTCGACGGAGAACTGGAGACAGATTCTGGAACAGTATCTATCGAGGACATCGAACTCGAGGAAGAGTCCGCAGGGATCCACAAGAGGACGCAGGAAGAAGCGATCTACGACCTCAACAGACTCGGAGTACCTCTGGTGGAAGTGGGGACCGACGCATCGATAAAGAGCCCTGAACACGCAGGAGAAGTAGCTGAGAGGATCGGCATGCTTCTACGTTCGACAGGGAAGGCACGGAGAGGTCTCGGAACCATCAGACAGGACGTAAACGTCTCCATCGAAGAAGGAACACGTGTCGAGATCAAGGGATTCCAGGACGTCAGGAACATCGACAAACTGATCGAACTGGAAGTCGAGAGGCAGAAGAACCTCGTAGAGCTCGGAGAAGAGCTTGACAAAGAGGACGTAGAGGTGATCGATGCAACAGATATCTTCGAAGGCAGCGGAAACAACATAATAGAGACAGTTCTGGAGAACAGCGGAGCAGTCTACGCCCTGAAGATCCCGGGGATGACCGGAAAGATGAAGCAGAAGATCTCCGGCGAAAGATACGTCGCCAAGGAACTGGTAGACTACGCCAGAAGCCAGGGACCGAGAGGCATAATCCACACGGACGAGGACATCCCAGGATACGGACTTGAGGACGAATTCGAGGAACTCGCGGAAGAAATGGATAGAGAAGAGGAAGACGTCCTAGCAGTTATCGCCGCGGAGGAAAAACAGGCGGAGAATGCAGCTGAAGAAGTGAAGAGACGGGCTGAAATCCTCCTGAGAGGGGAAGTACCCGAAGAGACGAGAAACGCGGAACAGGACTTCACCACCTCCTACTCACGGCCTCTACCGGGAGCGGCCAGGATGTACCCGGAGACAGACATACCCGCGATCGAAGTAACGGAAGAAGAGCTCGATGAGATCGACGAGAACATTCCCGAGACACTGGAAGAAAGGGAGAAGAAGTACTCCGAGGAAATCGGGGAAGAACTCGCATCACAGATAGTAAGCTCCAGAAGACTTTCCCTTTTCGAGAATTTCAAGGAGGAATTCGATCCGAAAGTGGTGGCGAACACTCTTACGAACACGTACTCAAAGCTCGAATCCGAGGCCGTCGAGGTCGAGGAACTCGGAGAGAAACACTTCGGAGAGCTGTTCGACTCCCTGGAGAAAGAGGTAATCGAGAAGGGAGATATCGAGAAAGTCCTGGAGAAGATGACATCCATGCCTCCGAAGGAAGCGGTCGAGGAAGTCGTCGAATCAAAGTCAGGAGAGGACGAGATCCGTGAAGCGGTGAAGGAAGCTATCGAGGAGAACGCGGAGATGGTCGAAGAACAGGGAATGAGAGCTCAGGGAGCGCTGATGGGAGAAGTCATGCGGAAAGTCGAGGCCGACGGAGGAACAGTCTCACAGATCCTGCAGGAAGAACTTCAGGAAAGAGTCTAGTATCAAAACCATAACTTCTCCATCCCTCCATACATCCTTCTCTTTAAACGGCTATTCAGAGCTTCTACGTACGAATCCGTTTCGCACCCCTACATCTTTTAATTTTTTACATACATCATCAAAAACAGGTGAAAAATAATTATGCCAGGACTAGGTGGACAACCGGTTTTCATTATGTCGGAAGACGCTGAAAGAACTACGGGCGAGGACGCCCAGGAAAACAATATCGCCGCATGTAAAAGTGTGGCAAAGGCCGTGAGGACCACTCTAGGCCCGAAGGGAATGGACAAGATGATGGTCGACTCCGTAGGAGACCTCGTCGTGACTAACGACGGTGTAACTATACTTGAAGAGATGGATCTCGACCATCCCGCCGCGAAGATGATGGTTGAGGTCGCACAGACACAGGAGGAAGAAGTCGGCGACGGAACAACAACAGCCGTCGTTCTGGCTGGAGAACTCCTCAAACAGAGCGAAGACCTTCTCGACCAGGAGATCCACCCAACCGTTATCACCAAAGGTTACAGACTGGCGAGAGAGAAGTCTGTAGAAGTCCTGGACGAAATCGCGGAAGAAGTCGACCTAGCTGACGAAGATACACTCAAGAAGGTCGCCATGACCTCGATGACCGGGAAATCCGCTGAGACATCAAGAGAGTACCTGGGAGACATAGCGGTCGACTCGGTGAAACACGTCGCCGAGGAGCACGAAGACCGGTTCGTTATCGACAAGGACATGATCAAGGTAGAGAAGAGCGAGGGAAGCTCCGTTGAAGACACGGAACTCGTACAGGGAGTCATCCTCGACAAGGAGAAAGTCCACAGCGGGATGCCTGAAGACATCGACGACGCAGACATCGCACTACTTGATACAGCTGTAGAGGTCAGAGAGACGGAAACAGACGCAGAGATCAACATCTCCGACCCAAGCCAGATGAAGAACTTCGTCGAGCAGGAGGAGAAACAGCTCAAGGAGATGGTCGAATCACTCGACGACGCAGGAGCAGACGTAGTACTATGCCAGAAGGGGATCGACGACATCGCACAGCACTTCCTCGCCAAGAAGGGGATCTACGCGGTCAGAAGAGTCTCCTCGGGAGACATGGACAAGCTGGCCAAAGCAACAGGAGCCAACATCGTAACATCGATCGAAGACATCGAATCAGACGACCTAGGAAACGCAGGAACAGTCGAACAGAGAAGGGTAGGCGGAGACGCCATGACCTTCGTACAGGACTGTCCTGAAGCCAAGTCCGTCTCCATCCTCATCAGAGGAGGGACAGAACACGTGGTTGACGAGATCGAAAGAGCTATGGAAGACGCAATCGGAGGAGTCTCCTCAGCGCTCAGAAACGGAAGAGTAGTAGGCGGAGGAGGAGCAACAGAAGTCGAACTCGCACAGGAGCTCAGAAGCTACGCCGACTCAGTCGGAGGAAGAGAACAGCTCGCGATCAACTCCTTCGCGGACGCACTCGAAATCATCCCGAGAACGCTGTCAGAGAACGCAGGATATGATCCGATCGACACGCTCGTAGACCTCAGAAACCAGCACGACGACGGGGAAACATGGGCAGGAATCGATGTCACCTCAGGAGATTCAGAGACACTGTTCGAGGAAGGAGTAGTCGAACCACAGCAGACAAAGACACAGGCAGTTTCCTCTGCATCTGAAGCCGCCGAGATGATCCTCAGAATCGACGACGTCATCTCCGCATCCGGATTCTCCGGAGGAGACGGAGGAGGAGAAGCCGGAGGACCTCCAGCAGGAGGACCAGGCGGCGGAATGCCCGGCGGAATGGGCGGAATGATGTAAAGTACGGTTACCGCACCTTTCGGTAAGGAAAGAGTGCTTCGAGCAGTTCTTCCTTGAGGAAGACTGCGACGCTCGTACTGCGCAATAAGCCCTTCCAAAAAGCGCTTTCTTTCCTTTTCTTTCCGTTTTCATTATAAAATGCTGTCCTAGAACAAGAATGAATTTTAGAAAAGAGGATATACAAGTAGAAGACTGCCTCTCTGAAGAGTTCTTCAGAGGAAGAGTCACGGATGTAGCAGAAGAGCTGCTCGGCAAGCTTTTAGTCAACGAGGAAACAGAAACATCCGGAGTTATCGTCGAGACGGAGGCTTACCTCGGCGTGGAGGATCCAGCATCACACCTGGTAAACGCGGGAGATAAGAGGAAAAAGACGTTTGAAAGAGGGGCAGGTACCGTCTACGTCTTCAAGATCTACCACCACAACAATCTCAATCTCCTGACAGAACATGAAGACGTCACAGAGGGTGTTCTCCTCCGGGCGGTCGAACCCGTCGAAGGGCTGGAAGAGATGAAGACGAGACGAAACACTGATTCTGTGAAGGAACTGTGTTCCGGATCCGGAAAGCTGACGGAAGCGCTCGGAATCGAGAAAGACAAGCACAACGGGGAGAAGATATCGGAAAGCAGCATCTCAGTCTTCGAAACCGGTCTGGAACCCGAAGTGGAGAAATCCTGCAGAATTGGCATTTCAGAAGCACAGGACTGGCCTCTACGTTTTACAGTGAAAGAAAGCGACCACATCTCGCAGAGCATTGACTCCGAAACCTGTTCTCTCAATTTCGAGAAATTCTATAACTGATATCTTCGGCATCCACCGAAGACTTATCTTGCGTGCTGACCTAGCGTCGCAGTCTACTCCGATGGAGTTGACCTGCTCAAAGCACGCTTTCCGCAGTCGGGAAAGATGCGTTAACCATTTGTTATAAATACAGGCAGAGGAAATCTTTGACTGTATATTAGAGGTCGATATATTTTATGCCGAAAGATGAGGTGGAACTTGGTCAAGATGCTGGAGAAGATTATGAAGTCGTCCCTGTGGGACCGATCAGGAAACTTGAGAGAAGGCTCGATGAGATAGAGGAGCAGAGCAAGCAACAGGCCGGCGGAAGAGGAGACGACTACATCCATGACGTACTGGACATCATGAAGTCCAACCAGAAGATCGTCAACGACATGACTGAGTCCACCCACGAACTGAAGAACGAAGTTGAAGACCTCACGCACAAGATGGACGCAGTCATAGACAACATGAACTCTTTCATGGACCTCCTACAGGAAGCATCTGAGACAGATCTGGAAGGCGAAGTCATACAGGATGTACACACAAGGATCGCCGATGCTGTAGGAAACCAGATGCAGGAGGTCGCGGACGACATGAAGGAGTCGAACGACGAGGTCATCAAACACCTCCAGGAACTGAACAAGAGCGTCAAGAGATCATACACATCGGAGAAGAAGGACGAAGTTCTATCCCGCTCAAATAACACTGGTCGAAGAAGTCAAAACCGACAGCAGAATCAGAGGAGAAACAGCTCCAGCTCTCAGAACCTGAATATTAACAGGGGCTCAAACAACGACAACCCCGGTCAAACACAGCAGAACACTAAGAGACAGCAAAATAATCAGCAGTCTGGACGGCCGGAAGGATCCGAGAGGATGAGAAAACTCCGGAAAAGATTTGATAAAAACAACAATGAGCAGTAAAGGAGTCACTCCTGTCATAGCCACAGTTCTTCTAATAATGATAAGTGTGGGGGCAACAGCATCAGCCTTCACCTTCATGAACACCATAATGAACAGTCAGCAGGAGCAGATCGAGAACAGGCTGACCCAGGAAGAACTTGAAGATCAAACAAGCTTCAATATAGACTATGTCTACAATAGCTCCGACGGCTACACACTTATGTCGGTAAGGAACAGCGGTCAGAGAGCCATACAGATTGAGGAAAACAACGAGAAACTATGGACTCTCTTCGTTGACGGAGGCCCTGACGAATGGATCTATGAAAACACCACGTATCAGAGCATGGAAGACCTATCAATAGATCCGAGCCGAACTATTACGCTTAACACAACTGCAAAGTACCCTTCTAAAAACGATGACCTCCATATCCAACTCTCAGGTCCATACGAGGCCTCAGACTCATACGTATGTTACAACTCCGGAAGCCAGTCCTGTTAAGATATAAAAAGAATCTACAGGAAACATGAACCAAGGGTTTGATGATGAAAAGAAAAGGTATCACACCAGTTATCGCAGTCGTACTATTACTCTTAATCACCGTAGGAGCAGTAGCTTCCGCATGGGGACTATATCAAAACATTATCAGCGACCAGAGCCAGGTCGATCAACTACAGCAAAGACAGAAGGCTGAAAGCACCGAAATCAGAGTCCAACAAGTATACGACTCAAATGGATACGTAAACGTCTCGCTCCGGAACAACGGAGGGCAAGCCGTCAACCTAACGAGAGACGTACAGCTACTGGTTGATCCTAATGGAGGATCGTCTTACTTACCGCCTTCACTCCTCGACAGCAACTACGATATAGGAACTCCTGAAGATAGCGGATGTTTCGGAGGAACCGGAGAAGTGCTTACAACAGAAGGAAACAAAAAAGAGCTTCAATGCAACACCAGCGTTCAGTTCCCTACAGCAGGAGACACTATAAGCTTCCGTATGAGTTACAGAGACGTGGAAGGCTACAACTGGGACTTCAGTTGCAGTCCTAGCTCATCGAACGCAGTGATTTGCTAGAGTTAGAAAAAATCCTGTCAAACCACATCTCCTTTCCCCTATTTCTCCTAGTTTTTATATTTGAACCATCCCATTAGTTCAATATGAGTAAAGGTCAGACCCCGGCAGTAACTGCAGTTCTTATCACCTCAGTGATTGTAGGCTCTGTAGCCACTGCCTATGTATGGGGAACGCCATTGCTGGAAAAACAGCAAGCCAAAGCCGATCTAGAAGATACTAGAAAAGAAGCACAGAACATCCACGCTTCGATAATGCAGGTGGCGGAGAGCAGAGGACAGGAACGTGTAGAACTTGACCTGGACCGTGAAGGGGAAAACGTTGAATTGAATATAAACGAGGAAAAAGATTTCATCGAACTTACTGCAAAGACTCGGAGATCCCCTTACCCCTTAGACACCTGGACGCTTCTAGAAGGTAAAAACCGGCAGAACCTGACCTTTGGATCCGGAAGTTTTGGTCTTAAAGGCACCGATCTCCCTGGCGTGATAGGAGTAAAGCCCGTAGGAGGCCCGGATTCCGCCATTGTAAAATTTCGGATAGATTTCCGGAATCTTAAAATCCCTTCAGATTCTGTAAGCAACTACGAATCTTTCAAACCAAAATTAAACCGGATCGATCTAGAAACTACCGGCCGAAGCGAAGCTTCCTCCGATTCAACCCTTCTGATAAGCCACCAGGGCGTTGAAGAAGACCGCGGAAAGGATCGCGTCGAAGTTGATACGGGAGAAAAACTGAGCCGGGATCGTACAGTTGTCGAAGTTGATATAAGGTGATATCAAGTTGAAAGGACAGTATCTAGCTGTTGAAACAGTTTTGACATTCGCCATGGGTATCTCACTTGCTCTAGGAACAACAACGATGTTTAATGACTACAGTGAAGATGTGGCTTCATCCTCAATGGAAAAAGAGTCACAAGTCGTGAGATCTGAAATCCAAAACAGCATATTTCATCTGAAAAGCTCAGATAGAGGGTCCATAGAAGTAAATTTGCCAGAAGAAATAGGCGGACGAGATTACCGTCTTGCCATTGATAGAGAGATCCTGGTTTTAACAAGATCAGAACGTTTTTCCTCCAAACTTGACGAACTTAACAAGTACAACTATTCAGGCACTGTGAACGGAGGATCCGTCAACATATACAAAACCGGAAACAACATCATTTTGAGGCCAGCATAATGGGCTTCAGTTTCACAGGTCTATCGGAGAAGCTACGGAAGGCGAAATACCCTGAACTCTATGAGGACGATGAAGAAGAGGAAGAACAGGAGCTAAGAGAAGATGGGGTTGAAATCCCTGCTCCGGGAAGATTCAGACCCGAGGAAATAGAACAGGAAGACGAAGATGAAGAATCACTTTCCGATGTAGACATAAACTATCCCTTGGTACCGGAAGACCCTGATGAAGGAGAAACCGTCTACGCCTGGGCACATATAACCTGGAGCGAAGAAAAAGGAGAGCTCATATATAAGGTAATAGAACCAGAACTCGACCCTCAAACTGAAAGAATACTTGAGAAGATCAAGGAACTTCTGGAGAGAAGCTTCGATGTCGACTTCACCGACCTGGAGACGGAGGAAGCAGAGGAATACCTCGCCGACAAGATAGACCATATCGTCGACAAGTACAACATCTCTCTCACAGGACAGCAGAGAGAAGTAATACGTTACTACGCCAAGAGGGACTTCGCAGGCCTCGGAAAGCTCCAGCCTCTGATGAACGACACAGAAGTGGAGGACATCTCTTGCGACGGAACCGACATACCTGTCTACGCGTACCACAGGAACCCAAAGTTCGGATCCCTCAAGACCAGCATCGAATGGAACGATCCCGAGGAGTTGGACAGCTTCGTCATGAAGCTCTCACAGAGATGCGGAAGATCTATCTCCGTTTCACAACCGTTGCTCGACGGTTCGCTTCCGGACGGATCCAGAGTCCAGGCAACCTTGGCAACAGACATCGCGAGGAAGGGTTCCAACTTCACGATCAGAAGGTTCACAGAGGACCCTCTTACACCTATCCACATGATGGACTTCGAGACTGAGAACGCACAGATGATGTCCTACCTCTGGACCTTGATCGAGCACGAGAAGTCCGTTCTTGTATGCGGGACGACGGGAGCAGGTAAGACCTCCCAGCTCAACGCTCTCTCACTTTTCATCCGCCCCGACAAGAAGATCGTTTCCATCGAGGACACCCCGGAACTCCGTCTACCTCACGACCACTGGGTGCCCGAAGTTGCACGTTCCGGGTTCGGTTCCTCTGTTGAGGAGGGCGGAGAGGTATCGATGGACGACCTCCTGAAGGAGTCTCTCCGTCAGAGACCGGAGTACATCATCGTCGGTGAGGTCCGTGGTGAAGAAGCATACATCCTTTTCCAGCAGATGGCAACGGGGCACACAGGGCTCTCAACGATCCACGCAGACTCGCTTGACATGCTTATGGACCGTCTTACGACCAACCCTATCAACCTGTCACCCTCCCTCATCGAGACTCTGGACGCTATTGTACTCATCAAGAGGATCAGAAGGGATGACGAGTACATCAGAAGGATCACAGGTATCTACGAGGTTGAAGGTTACGAGAAGAGGACCGGCATCGATGCGAACAAGGTTTTCAACTGGGACTCTCACACGGACAACTACGAGGTTTCCAACAACTCCGTACTTCTCAAAGATATCGTGGAGGAGACAGGAGGAAACGACGAGGACCTGAAAAAGGAGCTGAAGAACCGTCAGCACGTACTCAACTGGATGCAGGACGAACAGATTAAACATTACAGGGACGTCGGCGATGTCATATCCCGTTACTACTCGGATCCACAGTCCATCCTGGAAGACGTTGGGGAAAGCTTAAACCCTCGGCAGAACCAACTTGGACTTAAGGACTAGTCATGTTAAAGAAATACGCCGAATTCTGCTACGATCAGATAGGTAGCTATGCTCTGGAGTATCTGGAGTACTTCGAAGATCTGAGACCTCAGCTCTCCAAGGCAAACATAGAGGTCTCCCTTCCCGAGTACGTCAGCATGATTTTCTTCTCAACAATCTCGGCTTTTGTCTTCACACTTTTCGTGATGGGAGCCTTGATGACGCTCATCATGGGTATTTCCGGAATATTTATGGGGCTCACTCTTTCATTCGTGTTCTCCGTCGGAACCCTTGTCGGTTTCTACCTCTACCCCTCACTCCTCATAAAGAACCGGGCATCTCATATCAGGGACTCGCTTCCCTTTGCAACGATGTACATGTCGACGCTCGCAGGAACAGGCACATCCATACCTGAAATCTTTGCCATAATGTCGGAGGAAGAAGAGTACGGAGAAATCGCAACAGAGGCTGAAAAAATACATCAGGACATAGAAACATTCGGTATGGACATAAGCGAGGCCCTGGAAAAGGCCGCAAACAGAACCCCAAGTAAGGACTTCAAGGAACTTATGTGGGGAATGAACCACGCTCTTACCTCCGGAGGATCACTAAGAGCGTTCCTGAGCGAAAGAGCGGAAACTTTGATGAACGACTACCAGAGACGTGTCGAATCTTTCGCAGAACAGCTCTCTCTCGTCGTAGAGATGTACATCACAGTTGTAATTGTAGGTTCGATCGTATTCACCTCTATGAGCGCCGTGATGACCTCATTTACGTCTTTCTCAACCGATAAAATCGTGATGATACAGATCTTTGCGATATTCGTAGGGCTGCCGCTTATATCCGGCATGTTTATCCTGATGGTTCAAGGTATGGCCCCAGGAGGAATAAGATGATGAGAGGTGGTTCGAGATCCTAGACTTCTTCACAGAAGAGGAATACCAGCACGGAATGTCGACAGAAGATAAGATAGTTTTCAGCTCGATAGGGATAGGCGCATTCCTTCTGCTCGCAGGCATGATGATATACATCATGGGTTCCCAACAGACGGGTGGCTCAATCCTCATACTTGGACTGATTGTAGGAGTTCTACCTTACGGAGTTATATCCTTCCTGAAGAACAGAGCTATAAGAGAGGTCGAAGATCAGTTCCCTTCATTCCTCAAAGACCTCGCAGAATCAAAGAGAGGCGGCATGACGATGCTTCAGGCGTTCGAGTCAGCCACCGAGACAGACTACGGAAGACTGAACGCGGAGATAGAGAGGATACACGAGGAACTCACATGGGGGATACCGTTCCCGGAAGTCATGAAACGCTTCTCCAGAAGGATGGACTCCTCGGCAGTCATACAGGAGAACATCTCGATCCTGCTGCAGAGCTTCAAGAGTGGCGGAAACATCACGAAAACCATCGAATCCATCGCAGAGGACTCAGCAGAGCTGAAAGAGACTTTACAGAAAAAGGACTCTCAGATCAAGCAGCAGATCCTTATCATGTACGTGATCTACTTCCTTTTCATCGGCATCACTGTCGGAGTATACATGATGCTTGGCGAACTCCTAGGACTTGGAGAACCCGGCGCAGGAGCATTACAGAACACCGAGTTCCTGGGCGGAGGAGGACCTACCAACTTCTGCAACGGAGAGATCATCTACGCAAACCCTCTCTGCTCAACAGCACAGATATTCGGTTTCGTGCCTGAAAACGTCAGCAGCTTCACAACCGAGTTCGCCACCGCCCACAAGTACGGTCAGATGGCATACTACAAGTCACTGCTCTTCATGATGCTTATGGTTCAGGGAATCTGTACAGGAGCAGTATCCGGACAGATTGGCGAAGGAAGCCCAAGCGCAGGAGTAAAACACGCGATGGTCATGCTCCCTATAGCGTTCATCGTATTCATGTACACGGTAGGGCTTACCTGAGGTGGAAAAATTGAAAGGACAGATAAACCTGGAGTTCCTGGCATCAGCAGGACTTTACTTGCTGGCTATAGGAGGGATAATGATAGCTGGATCAGATGCACTACCCTTCAACAACCAAGATGAAAGGACTTCTCTCCATCTCGAAGCAAAAAGCATAACCAATCAGATGCTTTCCAGCCCAGGAAGACACAGCTACGGTTCCGGAGGCACTAACTGGGAGAAAAACTCCTCGACAGTCAACAGTATAACCTCTTTTGGACTGGCCAGCGACTTTCTGGAAGTAAACAGAGGTAAGCTGGAAAGCATATCGACAACATCAATCCATACACCGGCGAATTTCAACTACTCGCAGTTCAAAGAAACAACAGGTGTTGAAAACCAGTACAGATTCAGGTTCACCTGGATGCCAATAATCCATACGAACGGAAGCTTCACACGAGGCAGACCCCCTTCTGACCCTGCTATAACCGAACCATGTACTCCAGGAGGGGCATGCTCCAAACCCTACCTAGAAGCTGACAATACCGTCTACTACGGATCCGAGACCATTAAAGGGACTAAATACTACTTTCTTGTGACCGCACACAACAACGTATACAATACGACATACATCACAACAGACCCCTGGAACTTCGAAAACTCTTTCCCTAACGGAAGAGGAGACAATTACGATTTCTTCACGATCGAGTCGTTCCAGAACCGCGACGATGAGATGGGCTCTGTTCTCATCTTAAGAGAAGAAATCAAATCTTTCGGCGCCAACATCGACTCAAACGCAGTAGTTATCAAGATGCAGCGGTTTGCTTCCATGAACAACGAACCGCTACGGATGGAGGTATGGACATGGTAAAAAGAAAAGGGATCGGATACATCATAGAAGCAGTAGTTGCGGTGATAACGCTTTTCGTCTTCGTATTAGGCAACACCGGAAGCCCTCAAACTCAGAACTGGGATAGCTTCCAGAAAGATCTGGCAGGAAACGACCTCGCATACACATTAAAAAACACGGGCGACATCGAAGCGTTCCTGAAAAGACAGGAAACCGGCTCACTTAGAACCGTTACGGATACACTTAGTTCAGGCAGACTGAAAACCTCCGGAACAATAAATAACATACCTATAACCGACATCTCAGTGGGCTTTAACGCCATAGAGTCCGAACAGAGCACTCTTGAGCTGGAGGACGTTACAAGCACAGATCAGTGTGCAGGAGACCTTGAAGAGATAGAAAATCAGACAGGAACACCCGTCAAAAAGACAAACAGCTCTATCTCCTCAACCCACAACGGGAACGTCCTCTACTTTGCGGACACCGACCCACAGATCTCAGGAGGCTACAACAACCAAGAAGACTACGACACGATGTATGTTGACAACAAAACAAGATGCCTGTTTTCATCAAGCGAAGGCCCTATATATGTAGACGAGTTCTTCAAATGGAATATCTCAGACGAAGAAGTATTCTACGACCTGAAGAACATCTCCAGAGACGGTGATACCGCAACGATCTATACAGCCACTCAAGCCTTCAAGATCCATAAAACAATGCAGAAAAGTCTGAACGGGATAGAAACCTCAAACAGGGTCGACACTTTCGATCTTTCTGAAGATAATATAGGCGTATATGACCTCCTAGTTTTGAGAAGGAAAGAAGAACTTCAGAACCTTAACGATATCCCTTCAGACGCCAGAAAAGTAAAAGACTTTCTAAAAGAAGGCTCCGTCCTGATAATGTCAAATCTTTCAAAAAACCATCTCAAAGACTCCAGTACCACCAACTTCACGCAAGATCTCGGTCTGAAATGGGTTGATCTGGACCGAGGTTCAACCGGAGACCCTACCTTCACAGAATCGACAGCTTCAAGAGACACCGAAACATACTTTGAAGGTCTCGGAGGCGACATAAACGGGTTAAGTCTTCCTCCCGGAGGAAATGTCTCTTCTTCAAACGGGGAAACCTGGATGGATGAAAATCCTCTGATCCAGGGAACTCAAAAATATAAGTCAACAGAATGGAACGCAACTAACTACTCAATGGATCCAGTAAAACCTTCAACAGTATCAAACTTGCCTGAAACAGCGTGCCTGACTGATGAAAACGCCAAATCCAGCAATCTTACCCGTGGAGAATTCACGTTCACCAAAGGAACAGATAGCTCAGTCACCTATAATGTGGTAAACGTCGAGGTGGGAAACGACCTAGAACACTGTAAGAACCATGACACAAGAGCGCTTATGGTAGAGGGTGAAGGACCGTATCTCAACGGAGAAACAGTGATGATCGAAGGAAGAGAATACGTAGTAAGAACTAAACCCATGTCCGGCTCCCTTCCAGAAGGGGAGGCAGCAGAGTTCACCTTCGCAGAAAACAGCAACATAGAGCTTGTGAACTACAGGACAAGCTTCGAAGGATTCGAAGGTAAGAAAATGGCCAGAATAGCTTACAAAGACGCATATAATGAAGAGGAAAGAAAACTTATCGCCGCCATGCTCTACTGGCTTGCAGATGACTCCAGACAGTTCGGATCGCAGGACACCGCCTCCGGATCCACAACAGTATATGGAAGCATAGCAGAAACAGAAAACACGTACATGCCCTACAGGCTCTCACTGAGGTGGAAATAATGAGAAAAGGACAGTTCATGATAATCTCCTCTATAGCCATAAGCCTCATAGTCATCTCTACGGCAGGATTGGTAGACCAAGCAAACTCACGGACATACACGAATAAAGACTCAATCTACAAAATACAGATGATCAAAGATGAGGCGCGGAAAGCAGATATAAGCGACCCTAAAGAAAGAGAGAACTTTAAGGAAACAGTATCAATGATAGACTCCTACTACACACAGGTAAGTTATTCCGACAGCGAGCAGTGCTTCAGCGTCACATTACAGAGGACAGGCGAAGAGCACCACCTCAACTGCATAAGCTAGTCGAACTTCTCCAGGAACTCGACCTCGTCCTCCGTAAGCTCCAGCTGCTCCCTCACCTCAGGATTCTCATCTATAAGCTTCGAGATGAACGAGAATACTGAAACCGACTCGGTGGCGGAGATGTGCAGCTTCTCCCCCAGCTTGCTGGAGATCTCGTCCCTCTTCTGCCTGTTGGCCCTGGAGGAACCCATCTTCTTTATCTTGGAAGGGTACTGGTAACGTGTCCAGCCGCCGTACTTCTCCGCCTTGCTCAGTGCGACTCCTAAAGTGGAGAAGTGGTAGACGTACTTCATCAGCTTCCAGTTCATCGTGTTCATTATCCTTCCGTTGAACAGGTCGGCCTTGGAAAGCCAGTCGTACGCCTCGGAGCAGTCTTCCTTCCTCTTGTACTCTCTCGGGATGTTCTCCCGTACCCACTCCACGAAGGTGTCGGCGTCCTCGTCAAGGTTGTCCGTTGCTCTCTTCGCCGTGGAGGCGTTCTTGGTCTTGAAGATCATCTTCAGAGCGTCGAAGACCTCCTGCTCGTTGTCCCTAGTGGCGATCGCCTTTATATCATCCACTTCAAGTTTCTCCTTCCCTGCGGCTACCGCCTGGAGATCGTTTATAGCGGAACGCATCTGGCCGTCCGCCTGCCTCGCAAGACGTTTCACAGCTCCGTCCTCGTACTCTATCCCTTCGCTCTCAAGTATCTGTTTCAGATGTGCGGCGATGGAGTTGGTGTGGACCGAATCAATTTCAATAAGCTTCGCCTTGTTCCTCAAAGTACGGATTTTCGAATCATAGGCGTCGTTCGCCGTCATGACCAGAGGGAAACGGGTCTCATCGACAATGGTTGCCAGTTCGGAGGTTCCTCCTCTATCCGAGGAGCCCATTCCGTCGACCTCGTCGACCAGGATCATCTTGTTTCCTCCGAAGAACGACTGCTGACGTGTCGCCTCTTTAAGTTCTTTCTTCAGCTTCGACTTCGTCCTCACATCAGAGGCGTTGGTCTCCACAAGCTCGTAGCCCAGTTCGTTCGTCAGGGCTTCGACAAGAGAAGTCTTACCTGTACCTGCCTGTCCGTGGAGGAGAACCGGTTTGTCGCCTCTCTCCCAGTTCTCAGCCCATTCCTTCAGCTCTTCCTTCTGTTTAGATGCTCCACGGTATTCTTCCAGGCTTTCCGGTCTGTATTTCTGTACCCACATAAGGTTACGCTCTTATCTCGCAATAGAGCCTTGCTAGGCAAGGCACTCTAGAGATTTTATTTCTCTGCCTCCAGATTTGATATCTGTGCCAGGAGGGATTCGATCTGTATATCGCTGGTTCCTCCTTCTGCGATCCTGAACTCATACTCTCCAAGCTTCTCGATGATCTCCAGCTTTCCTTCGTCGCTTATACCGAGGCCCATGACCTCTCTGTGGACCGCGTTGATGACGTCCTGGCCGTCGAGACCTCTCTCGATCATGAGGTCGGAAAGCTTCTCCCTGGAGTCCATGAAGTCGCCTTTGAGAGCGTCTTCAAGGATTTCCCTGATCTCTTCAGGCCTTAAGGAAGCTGCGGCCCCATAGATGTCTTCCTCCTCTATCCTGTCCTTCTGGAGCGCTGCGGTCTGGAGCACGTTCGTCACACGTCTCAGATCTCCGTCAGAAACCCTGAGAATCGCGTCTATAGCTTCCTCGGAGACCTTGAAGCCTTCGTTCTTCGCTATCCTTGTGATGTACTCCTTAACTTCCTCGTTTTCCAGCCGGTTCAGTCTGAAGACCGCGCATCTGGACTGTATCGGATCGATTATCTTGGACGAGTAGTTGCATGAGAGGATGAACCTGGCGTTGCTGGAGAACTGCTCCATGGTCCTTCTCAGTGCCTGCTGGGCGTCTGCTGTCAGTGCGTCCGCCTCATCCAGGAAGATGATCTTGTAGTCGGCGTCGACAGGCTTCGTACGTGCGAAGTCCTTGATCTTATCCCTTACAACATCGATACCTCTCTCGTCCGAGGCGTTTGTCTCCATGAAGTTCTGCTTCCACTTGTCCCCGTACAGGTCTTTCGCAAGAGCGATCGAGGAAGTCGTCTTCCCTGTTCCTGCAGGACCCGCGAACATGATATGCGGGATGGAGTCCTCCTCCACGAAAGCTTTCAAACGTTCAATAGTATCTTCCTGACCCACTACCTCGTCAAGGGCGTCAGGCCGGTATTTTTCTGTCCAGACATCAATCATAATTTCAGTCGCCTCGGAAAGTAGTTCTGTAGAACAACCTTTTATTCTTTCATAGAGGAAGAACCAGTAGATGATAGTAGCAGTCACAGGAACGCCGGGAACCGGGAAAACATCCGTATCCAGAGAACTTGAGGAAGAGTTCAACGTAGTCGACCTCACCGAGTTCATCAAAGAAAAGGACATAGGAGAGAAAAAGAAGGAGATAGAAGTCGGAGCCGAAGAGCTTGTGGAAGCATTGGAGGAGGAGATAGATTCCGAAGAAGATATCTTGCTGGACGGACACCTGTCGCACCACTACCCCGCGGACTTCTGCGTCGTCCTGAGAACAAGACCCGATGTTTTGAGAGAGCGTCTGAATGAAAGGAGTTACTCTGATGAAAAGATCGAGGAGAACGTCGAATCCGAGATACTGGACGTCATACTCTCGGAAGTGGTTCAGAAACAGGAAAACATAATCGAGATCGACACTACGGAAAGAGAAGCGGAAGGTGTCGCAGAAGAGATCAGGAATAGAATAGAAGAGGAAGATACAGGTTATGGGGAGATCGACTGGACATCATTTATCACCTCTCAGTAACAAAACATATTTAAGTCTTTGATGAGAATTGCCCAGTATGAACTACGACTTTGACAGTGCTGTCGAGGCTGCCGAAAACATAGTTAGTCTTTCAGAAGACTACGAAGGAATAGAGGATGCCAGCGTAGTTGCAGCTGGTCTTCAGGACGCCCTAAGTATATACCAGCAGGAATCATACGGCGGAGCTCTATCCATGCTTCAAGACTCCTCTCCAGACTATGACGGAGATGTGACGTACGCTGTAAAGTTAGCAGATACCACTCTCGATCAAGTTGAAGAAGCACAGAGAGAAGAGTGCAAAAAACAAGGATTAGGAGAGGAAGATAAAGCCTTAATGCTGGCACGCGAACATCTTGTCCACAGACCAGCAGAAGAGTTCGATGCAAAAAGCGCTCTAGAGGGATGACCCTCTAGGCGTTCTCCTGTATCCAGTCCTTCAGTTCGTCCTTGCTCATCAGTCCGGACTTCCTTGCTACCTCTTCACCGTCTTTCAGGATCAGAAGTGTCGGAAGCGCTCTTACGCTGTGCTTGGTTCCAAGAGGCTGGTTCTCTTCCATGTCGACCTTTCCGAAGTTCACACCGTCTACCTCTTCGGCCGCCTCCTCAAACCTTGGGGCAAGCTTCTTACATGGGCCGCACCATTCCGCCCAGAAATCTACTACCCAGGTTTCCTCAGAGCCTTTGATCTCTTCCATCTTGTCAGAATCTATGTTAACTGGCATAAATGGAGGTTCCTCGAGAAAACTTAAGAAGAAAATGGAAAGAGGAAAGGAAGCGTCTACGACTCGTCCATGAAGACTGTTCTGATAGGGTAAGGGATGTCTATACCGGCTTCGTCGTACTTCTCTTTGACCAGCTGCGTTACCTCAGAAGCAGAGTTCACCATGTCAGCCTTGGTCGAGTTCGTCCATCCTCTAAGTTTAAGATCTACGGATGAACCGCCGAGCTCCGTTACAAGGACCTGTGGATCCGGATCGGATTCAACGCCGTCCGCTTCTTCCAGCGTCTCCATCGCAAGCTCCTTCGCTTCCTCTATGTCCTCATCATATCCGATACCGACGACGACTTCGAACCGTCTCTGACCGTAGCCAGTGTTGTTGACGACCACATCGTTGTAGAGGTTTGCGTTAGGAACGATGACCTTCCTTCCGTCGTACGTCCTGATGTCAGTGGCACGGATCCTGATATCTCTTACAGTTCCTTCCTCGCCACCTACCTCTATCTGGTCTCCGATCTTGAAAGGCCGGCTGATAAGTATCATGAGGCCGGAGATGAAGTTCGCGATCATGTCCTTCAGCGCGAAGGAGATACCGAGTCCGATGAGGCCGACGGAAGCTCCCAGGGCCGAGAGAGGGACCCCAAACACCCCGAGAACGGCTACGGCGCCGAGCGAGAATATGACGTAGGCGGAAAGCTTCTTCGCGGTCGCGATGGCGTGCTCATCGCCGTTCCGTCTCTCTATAGATCTTCGTATGAGTTTGTTCGAGACCACGTTCAACACAGCCGCTCCGATAAACACAAGTATCGCCAGAGCGATTGATTCCATGGTTATAGATATTCCTAGAGCCGACATCTCGCCAGAAAGCTGGCCTGAGGGCTGAAGTATCATAGTTTTCCAGTTAAAACAGACTTCCGGTTTTTAATAAAGCTTCCTCGACCAGAACAGGAACATGTTCAGCCGCTTCAAGACACTGGAAAACTTCGGAGAAGAGGAGCTAGAGAAGCTGAAAGACTCGAAAGTAGCAGTCGTAGGTCTTGGAGCGACAGGATCGGTTATCGCCGACCACCTTGCGAGACACGGAGTCCAGCTTGTAGTTTTCGACAGAGACTACCTGGAAGCGAAGGACACTTACTCCTCCAACCTCTACACGCCGGAAGACACGGAGAAATCTGTACCGAAAGCAGCCGCGGCAGAGGAAAAGCTCTCACAGTTCACTGAAGTGGAGGCTCACGTGGAGAACCTCGACGGGGAGAACATCCGGAAACTGGAGGACGTGGACCTGATAATGGACGGGACCGACAACCTGGAGACGAGGTTCCTGATAAACGAGTTCTCGAAGAAGGAGAACATTCCATGGATCTACACCGCGGCGCTGGGAGAGGACGGCTACTCGATGCTTTTCGAAGAGAACTGTTTCAGCTGTGTCTTCGAGGAAGTTCCTGCCGGGACGCTCGACACGTGTGAAACCTCGGGTATAATGAGAGAAGTCTCATCGATCACAGCCTCGAGATCGGCCTGGAAAGCGGTCCGTTACCTCTGCGGTAAGGAAGTTGAAGAGGAACTGGAGACAGTCTCAGGCGAAAGCTTCGGGGTGGAAAGCAACGGATGCGACGTATGTGAAGAGGGAGAGTACGAACACCTGGAAAGAGGCAAAAGGACCGGTTCGGTCTGCGGAGAGAACAAGTACCAGGTGGAAAAAGAGATGGGAGAAGAAGCTTTTGACAGACTCAGAGACTCTGGAGAAGTGGTCGCGGAGAACGAATACCTTCTACGCGTAGTTGTGGACGACAGAGAGTTTGTTCTTTTCAGTTCTGGCAGAGCTATAATCGAGGCCCGCGACCCAGGTCATGCAGAGGCACTGTTCTCCGAAGTACTGGGGATTTAAATTGAACTGACACGAATTTGAACTAGTAATGACCCTAGAGGAAGACTATATGCAATACGTGTTGCAGTTCTCATTATCAATCCTTGCGATATCATCAGCCTACTTCCTCGATCCTTCAAGACCTGTAACGTTCGCCAGCCTGGTTTTGATACCTGTCCTATTCGGATACACGGCGTATACATCAAGAGAAGGGTTCCGGACAGCTTCTGCGCTGGCGCTTGCAGCTCTGATATTCGCACCTCTAGGACTGAAGATGGTGACCATAGGACTGCTCATAGGCCTGGGAAACATACTCACATCGTTCTTCTCCCACGGCGAGAGCTTCAAGGATTACTACGGAGCGACCATGATCCCTCTGCTTCTGACAGGGCTGATCATCGGAGCCGGTGTCTACGGACTCTCATTGGCACAACCCTCTATAGGAGAAGATGTCCGCAACACTATCTCCGAGACAGCAGGCAACCATACTCAGCTTCTGATCGAGGAGATGCAGCTCATAGAGATGCAGCAGCAGTCGAACAGAGCCGTAGTACAGCAGACAAGCTCAGCATCAATACTTGCAGCACAGGGATACGTTCTAAACGAAACAAAAAATAATCTTTCCAGAGAAGAACTTCTGGCAGTTCAGAGAGCTTTCGCATCCGCCGAACACGAGATCCCTCAGAAACTGGTTGAGAAAAGCAGTGGAGACCTAGAGACGATCAACGTCGCGGAAAGGGTCTCCGACGGGATTTCGAACCTTCTGTCCAACGAAAGGC
>SDGW01000249.1_pt1 | contig 22983 bp, 29 predicted proteins | sample 2873831 | NCBI WGS metagenome assembly SDGW01 (sample SAMN08132700, study PRJNA421101) | hypersaline lake metagenome | isolation source: celular fraction 0.22 microns magnesium sulfate-rich crust from ephemeral... | place: Spain: Penahueca Lagoon, Toledo | collected 2011-07
GTTCGTGGGGATTTCCTAAAAGTGTATCCCAGATAGACATGTCTGCTACACGGTAAACCATGTTGATGAGAGTGGGCATAGTTGTCTTCCAACAGTATACATCTAGGATCGGAAGGCGATAACCCCGATATTTATCATGGTGTGGGACGAAAATCTCCATAGACCATATGCCCAACACCGAACACAAATCTCAGTCGGGTGCCGAGGACGTCTCGCACGAGGTTACGTCCCCGGCGACGGTGAAGCATTGGACGTTATTCACGCTCGATGCGATTGAAGCCGAACATGAGGGAGACGATGGGGAAAACACGGCGCGAGACGAAGGCGTGTATCCCGAAGATATCTATGAGTACGCGGCTGGTGACGATTCTATCGTCTTCCGCAATAAGCGGGAGATCAGTTCCGCACTGTCCGAGATGGCGCGGCAGGCGTCGTGGTTCGGCGATGAGCATCGCGCGGTGGACCGGCGAACCGATGCGACTGAGTGGGATGGTCCCGATGTGCGGTATCGATATCGGCTTACCGAATTCGGGCGGAAGGTGCTTCTCGATCTGGGAGTTCCGTCACAGCTTCCGAACCGGCAGAAGGCGGAGTATGACCGAGAACTCGGTGTGAAACCAGCACATGAGCCGGGCTGGTGGATTGACGAACCCGAGTATGAACTGTTCGGCGACGAGTGGGATATCCGTGACCATGACTGGATTGAAACGGAGCACGACCGAGTGTACTTCAAGGACGAAGCCGATGCCGGTCTGGGGGAGGAACGCGGGTATCTCTCGATTGGGACAAAGCTCGCAGAAATGTTTGAGGACGTGACGTTTGTGCTCACCATCGGTCCGTATCGCATGCATCATGATATTGGGTACGCGATCCGAGATCCATGGCGAAGAGTAGTTCAGATTGATATCTACAGCCCGATGGCCATGAATCGATCCACCCGTGAGATGACGACTGCCTTCGAGGATTTAGTCCACGGGTTGCGACAGGGGCTCCCCAGCGTCCATGAGGAGTACGCGGACAGTGCCCCGGACGAGTTGGAGTTGCCCGAGAACGAAGAATAAGTATTGCGTGGAGCAGGTGAAGTACGACGGCGGTTCACGGGAGTTCGTCAATAGTCTCCATAACGCGGCTGGTCAGCGTCGCGGCACCATCTGAGTACGTATGTCGCACTTCGCCCAATTTGTCTCCATCTTCGGTGACGGAGTCCCCGGGCTGTACGTCCTCGAGAGCGTAGATTTCGTACGTATTCTCATCAAGGATTTCCTCCTCGACGCGAACGGCAGCTACCTCACCGATAACACGACCGTTGATGTCGACCGTAATCCGCATCATATACTGGAATAGGATATTGGTCCGTATAAATCGAATGATCTAGAACACGGAGTGACCGTTTTGACGGAGGTTCAACGCCGGGCGGAGGGCACGGTAGGCGAAAACGAGGGCGGTCAATACGGCGAAGATGCCTGCGGCGACAAAGTGAAGCGCCATCCCAAAATCAGCGACCATCCATCCGGCCCAGCCAAGGAGGAGCATCGACAGACTCCAGCCGGTGAGTGCGTCTTTGATATCGGATCGTAATTGTTCAGGATCGGCTGACTGCTCAGTTTCCATGTATTGATACTGGTGTCTGAACGCTGTATATGTTACGACGAATCGTCTCGGCCATTGAATGACCGATTTGGCGTGGGTAATTGGCAATTTGGTGGTCGAGACGCGCTGTTTGTTTGGGTGAACAGCCCAAGAGGCGTGTATGGATTTCGTGTAATCGGGGAGGTGGTAAACGCCGATAAGACGATATTGGTCTTGGATTGGTTCTTATTGCGTTTGTTGATGTATGTCATAGAGTCAGCCCGCGTGCAGATTCAGTTCTAAGAATAATGCAACCCTATATAGCGAGTCATGGTAGCACGTGTCGATGTCGTCCGATACCCAAAACAACCCTGCTGGGCAGAACCAGCCGGGGGTCAATGTCGAAGAGGGAGAGGTGAAACGGGCACAGATTACGGAGGAGAGTTCTGTCAGCGATATCTTGAGCCATCCTGAGACGCAGCGAGGGCTCAAGTATATCGGTTCACTGTACGCGTTGATCGGGGGCGGATTGGGAGTGTTGATGCTCCTCGTTGATAACCAGTTCCTCGGAGATGGGGCCGGTGCAGAGCTTATCTCGGGGGCACTTGCGACGGTGCTGTTTGGCCTGCTGGTGTTCATCGGCCCCGTGATCGCCGCGCTCACGGCGTTCGACATCGCCCAGCGCTATACGCGTTCTAAACAGGCATGGATCACCAGTGCTGTTGGAAATGGCGGCGGCTTTATCCTGATGATCGTGATAACCGTATTGTTCGTCAATTCGGTGTTCACGGGGTCGGAAGGGGAATTGTTTAATTTGTCCGACCTCCTTGCGCCGCTGATCCTCCTCGCAATCCCAACCGCACTCGTCGGCGTGGGCGCGACGTACGTCTACAACAAGTACAGACACACGGCAGAACACACGGCTGAGGTATAGTTCGCCAACGGCCGCCGGAATCAGAGTCCGATTCCGGGGCTGGAATTCACGCAGCAACAGAAATCCACACAGGTACATAGCATGAGTGGCGCAGAGGACGCACTTCTCGACGGAACTGGAAGCAAATCAGCGCGAAGGGATAGCGGTGCGACGATACTCGATGGGCTCTTTTACGGGGCTATCGCGTACTTCGCGGGATACATCTGGGTGTTCGCAACGATACGGGACGATAATATCAAAGAAAACGTTGCGAAATCGGCATACGGGGAACGGGTGGCTGACTTGGGCGGGAGCGATCAGAAAGGGATAGATCTGCTCGTACCCAATGTGAGCGAGTATGCGGGATGGGTGTATCAGTATGCGATGGGGGGATCGATTAATGTCTCCACGAATCTAACGCCGGGATCAAAAGCGCTCAACGAATCGATTCTCTACCCGTTCCAGACACCGCCGGGCCTTTCCGAGGACTGTGGGAATATCGTTCCGCTGCGGGAGACGGTTCTCGGGGAACCATGGGTACTCCTGTCGCCGTCGAACGGGCACTGTTATGTTCAACTCAGTCAGAATCTGAGTAGTGTTGAGGAGATGTCGTTTGTCTTTATCACCCCGACCGTCCTGTTTATTACTGGGTTTCTCATTGCGTATCGGCACGGAGAACTGACCCCGCTCGGGGGCGCAGTCACTGGGTCGAAAGTAGCTGTCGGATTCCTCGCAGCGTCCGTCGCGAGCGTGTTCCTGTTCACTGTGAGTATCTCGGGGTACAGTTTCGGGGCGGAAGGAGGAGTTTCAGCGGAGTTAATCGGTCTCTCATTTTCCGCGGGGGTTGAACCGGTGATCAAGATTGGGCCGAATATGAGCCGAGCCGTGATAATCGGGGTGGTATACCCGCTCGCGTTTTCCACGCTCGGTGGAATCGCTGCCTCTGGCACTGCCGTTGTTCGGCTTCCCATGAGAGCGCTACGTAGCGCATTAGGGAGATTTGGGGGGTGAGTGACGTCCTCGCCCGCCGTAAACGGCGGGATTCTCTCGCTGTTAGAAGATAGCTAAGTTCGAGTGGAGTGTTCATCCACGAACACAGGGAGTGCAGAGGTATACGGGACACAAGACTCTTTTAGGGGTAGTATTTACACTGTCAATATGAATCGACGTACTCTGCTCGCTGGAGCCGGAAGTATCGGGCTTGCAAGTCTCGGCGGCTGTCTCGGCACCATTGGAATGGCATCACACGAGGCCTCCCCTGCGGGAGTTACTGCGGAAGCCCGCTCTGAAACGGGATACAAACAGTCTGAGATTAAGGATCTCACAATCACGAGAGATGTTGATCTCAAGGTGTATTCCGAAGAGATCACCGTAACGAATTATATGACCAAGCATGAGAAGTCGATCAATCTTGGTCTACTCGGGGACCAACGAGCGGCGGTTTTTATGGTACTCTCAACGCCACAGATTAAGATACTCGGTGAAAGCCACAACCCTGTGGAAGAGATGTCTAGTAAAGAGTTGGTCGAACTTATCGAAAACAACTACGATAAGATCGAGAACATCACCGGTAAAGAGAGTACTTCCGTAACAATCCTCGATCAGTCTACCACGGCAACGAAATTTACGGCCGATGCCACGTTCAACGGGTACGACGTCGAGGTGAATCTCCATATTAGCGAGGCTGTTAAAACGGATGAAGATTTGGTAGTCGCCGTCGGCGTCTATCCCCGCCACCTCGCGTCACAGGAAGAAGAGAACATTGTCCGGCTAATGGAACACGTAGTTGAAAGCGCGGATACGGAATCGGATTCTGCTGGCAATGAAACTCCACAAGATGGGAACCGAACAGGAGACAATGAATCCCCCGACAACGGAAGCTCAAACGAAAGTGGAAGTAGGGATGATGGAATCCTTGGAGGAGTGTGAGTATCCGACATATATAGCCCTCATAGTAAACCTTAACACGGTGGGTATATTCAAACCTATTACATGACTTCGTTCACACGACGTACCTTACTCGCTAGTTCTTGCGTCAGCCTTGTTGCTGCCAGTGGATGTGCTGCATTAGATTCGGAGTCCACGCCCGCACATTGGGTGACTGTATATCTGGGTGATCGTGCCAAGACGCACGAGGTTTCAGTCACGGTCACGAACAACAGCGGAGATACTCTGTTCGAAAAAGAATACACCCTTTCAGATAGCAACGAGGCCGATGAGGACGCTCCATTTCCAGAGTCGACCGACCCCGAAACCATTACCGTGACTATCGATGGAACTCGGTTTGAACGCGACTGGCCGGGGTTCGAACAGGAACCGCTCCCGTGTGATGATTCGAATTGGGCGGGAGTTGAACTGTGGATTGAAACCGATCAAAGTGGGAATCCGGATCTTCGAATCGAGTCGGACTGCCAGCATGTGACAATGGATTAACTCCATAGATGATCGGTGGTGGTTGCTGTTTGGGTCGCATCTCTTCTATGAGACTGTGGCAAACATAATCACAATAGTTAAGGTGAGATACTCCTCATGAGTAACATGTTATAATGGCTGTCGACGAACGCGAACTCGTCACCGATAATTCGGCGACACTGTGCGTCGTCCGAGACCGTGACGGGTCCCAAGCTGGATGTGTTCGAGTGACTGCTGCGGAAGACAACTCAACGCTCGAATTTCAGTCGTTGACTGGTGCGAAACTATTTTTTGGCCTGTGGCGTCGGTGTGGACCGTTCCCGATTGGTGTTTCGGATACGGTTATCCCGCGGAGTGTCGCAGTTACGGGCGAACCGACAATTGCTGCGTATCTTGCTGCGGTGTATGACCAGATCCCCGAAATCAATACGCGTGAGACGACAGCGGAGGCGCTCAACGTACCGGAACAAACGGTCAGTGATTACTGGGAGGAGATCCGCTGGGATGGGTGTTTGAATTGTGCGTCAGAAGATACACAGACCCGGATTGTGCGCGTTGGAAGTGATGAAGTGCAGATACTGGACTGTGACTCCTGTGGCGCGTATCACGTTGTCCCAGAGGATACGCGTGCCCTTTCACATACTGCAGAACAATCGGGGTGTGGGAACAACTGCCTCACCTCGGCCATCGGATCGAGCGTGAGTGGCGAAGAAACGTATCTATTTGCTTCTTGCCCAGCATGTGGGTACTATACTGCGGAGGTTCTTTCGACGAGACCCGCTACTAGTCGGTGCGACAGTATTGAGGGGTGACTTACCTGTCTTCGCCAAACGCTTAACAAGAGATAGATCTGTGGATAACAATACTATGCAGTACCCGCTCGATGAGGACGAACTTGCTGTGTTGGACGATGGCACGATACGGGTATTTTCATACCATGATCGTGATGAGGGGCAACGCAAGTATCCCAATGACCCTCTTGAATTCCAACCGGGCGAGACACTTTTACTCCCGCATGTGAACGCCGAGGCTCGATTTCGGTATCTTGGAACCGTTGCGCGCGACTGTTATCTCGGAGAGGAGACACCGCATTTCCGATTTGACTGTCCCGAGAGCGATTTTCCAATTGCCGAACTCATCCTTGATCCAAATCAGTTCATGCGTGAGGTCGGAGATCGCATCTGGTATTTCTGACTGGGATTCAAGCACCGTCGATGGTGTTGAGTTGATCAACAAGGAATGTGCGTGTTGAATCGGTCGTGACTGTAGGGGGTGAGCCCACTGTGTCTGGGAATTGATCGCCACCTTCGTCTGCACAGAAATTGTGGTACTTCGCATCATTATCAAGAATTTCTGTGAGGTCGGACAGTGTATACTCCGTCTCACTCGTTGTCGCCATGTAGACGATATAGAGTGCGAATTTATACGTGTCCGCACCCCATTTGATATCTCCGTCCACTGAGCGCTCTATGGTCTTCACCAGTGCGTGGAGATCGTCATTGCTTGTGTTGGTCGGAGGGTCGGGAAGCGAAAGGGGCTCGTCTGGGTTGAGTGTAGAGGCGTCGGATAGCATTAACTACGAATATATTCTAATCGAATAAAGGTATACGGTCCTCGCTCTCCGGTTTGAGAACCTCGCGTAGGGCGAGTCTCCCGCTACCGCGGCTACGTCTCCTGCTCCACCTGCAGCAATGTATTCGCTAATGGGTGTCCGTGATACGTGACAACGTCTTCACTGGGCGTGTACGTAACCAACTTGGCCTCGTCCAATACTGGAAGGTGATTGTGGTACAGGATTGTTTTTGCCTCCCGTTCGCTGATATCGTCTAACTTGGTTCGAAGGGTTTTGGCGAGTTCGGTGATGGTAACAGTCGTTGACTCGGTATCCTCAAAGTATTCGAGTACGGTTCGCCGTTCCACCGTCTTGAACGCCTCTAGCAACGTGTCGGTGTCGGCCTCGTCGTTGAATGGCGTCATGGGCGTGTTGCCGGTCATACTTCACTCCGGAAACTCCAGTTACACATAGAGGGGACAGACCTCATAAATAGCCTCCACCGTTTAATCGTTATACTGCTGTTGTCAAGACAACAAATGTGTGAATACTGTTTCCCACGTAGACACCTCTACCGGCGACGCAGCCGTGTTACACCATTCATTCCGCAAACATGTAACTTAGCAATATGGTAGCACCGAATCGAGGGTGGTTGCTAGAGCAGGACCGAGCCGGGTAAAATCCGATTAGATCTCGGCGTAGTCTTGGAAATATCGCTCTTGGTCGGTCGCTCGCCCCCTGCGAAGAGAAAGATAATATTCTGAAACGGTGGGCAGTGGCAGTATTGGAGATATCTGCGGACATACAATGCCGATTCCACGCAATTTAGATCAGTTCAGGGGGGTATATTACCGAGTGGTTGCAGAATCATACTCCTCTGTTCCGCCGAAGGGCGGTGTAATGCGTGATCGCCTCCTCAATATCATCGCCAGTTACGGCAGGGAAATTCTTCGCGAGATGGTAGTATTCTGCATATGAGGATTGCCAGATCGGAAATCCAGACAGGCATTCCCGCCGGGGGTTATCACCAGTCCTAATTACGTAATCGATCTCCGATGGCAGCGCCAAGTTGGCAGTAATTGCGTTTGGCTCTCCATCAGTTGCTGTTTGGCAGGCCTGTGCAATTTCCCGCCGTCCATTATATGAGAGAAGGATGTTGAGGCAGAGTCCATCCCCATCGTAGTCCTGTTCGATCTGCCGAGATTGCTCCCAGATATCGTGGGGGAGTGGTCCGGGACGCGTCGATATGAACCGAATATTGAGACGGTCACGTTCAATGTCTGTAGTGCGGTCAAAGATTGATTCGGCCTCAGGGGTGAGATCTTTGTCTTCAGTGAGGTAGGCGAAGTACTCGCGGAGTGCGTCATAAAAGATGTCTAGCTCTTCGTCCTCACGCTTCAGATTACCCTCCGACATTGCGTACACTGTCACCTCATCAATTGGGGTTCCGACATCGAACGGGTCGGCCGAGTTTGCGCATCGTGTTACTATGTCATCGATATGCTCCTGACTCAGGAGATATGATCGTCTCTCAGAAATTCCGTGTTCGCGGGCATAGCGTCTGTGCCCGTCGGGAATCAAGCCCAAATGCATACAGTATTGAAATTAGTAGCTCCACTTGAAACTATCCTTTCTCTTAATGCCAGAGGGCCCAGTGGCCGAGTAGCGTGAAGCGTAAGACATGCTCGGCGGAGAAGGTTGAGACAAGACAACACGAGGATTTATCCCCGCTCAGTACAATCCCGTGTATAGTTCACAATGTATAGCTGTACACCCAGATGGCGGGGTCAGAACAACCATATGTGCACACGGTAAATGCCCGATAGTATGAACGAGACAAAAATGCATCGCGGAGCACGTATCGTTGGAACGATTAGTGCCGTTCTCGGACTTGCTGCCCTCATCGCGGCGGTTGTTCATCACAATATCACCACAACTCTTGCGCTGTCCGTTGCCTACGTTACGGGCAGTGTCTCTGGAATCATCATGGGGATGTTCGCACTGCATCATCTCCCACGCCCATATCTTATCGATTCTCTCAAGGGCGGTATCATCAGGTATTCTCTGCTCATAGGTTTGTTTCTCATCGGATCGATCTGGTTGGATGCCACCTATGATCTGCTTGAAGCTGCCGTCACCGGACTCTGCGCGTATGTGATGGCCGATTTTCTCCTGTATTTCCGGTGGACTCCATGGGCCAATATTCCGAAGCACACCCGCCAACTGATCGCGGAGGCTTGATAAGCGGGCAAACCTATGCTATCGCACCTCAATCGAAGATTTAAGTGAGAGGAGAGACACCATTTTGATGTAATGAGCAAGCCACTCGCCCGGGCCCTTGAAGACCTCGAATCGCATGCGGACGACTTTGGATTGCCCAACGATGTCCGAGAAGAGGCCGCCGTTATCGTTCGTCGAGCACTGAAGGCTGATCTGGATGAAATGTTTTCCCTCTCGGTACTTGTTGACGCAGCCGTGTACGCCGCATGCCAGCGAAACGAGGAAGAACTAACGGTCGCGCAGTTCGACGAACCCGGAAGCACTATCGCTCGCGCGTATCAATGCTTGCTCTCGGAGCTTTCCCTCGAACCACCAGAATCCCAGCGCCCGTCGATGTATCTTGCACTGTTTGCCAGCGATCTCGGAGTGTCGGCGGAGGTTGCACAAGATGCACAGGAGCTTCTCGCCGCCTTTGTCGACGCGGAGGGGTATATCGGGAAAGACGCCGACGTCGTCGCTGCGGGGGCGCTGTACGCGATTGGACGTCGACAGGGGGAACAGTCCGCAATTACGATGACAACGTTGCAAGCCCGTACTGACGCGTCAGAACAGGCAATACAGAACCGCGCGCGTGAGATGGTGCAGACGGTTGACTGATAGCTGGAAGTGCAGATTTCAGCCGAACAGCTATATGCTCTAATCTGTAACCCTATTGTATATGTCACGTCAAGATAGTCGGGGAAGCGTTCGGCTCGGATATCTCAGTATGATTTATGCGAGCTTTGGCGCTCTCATCCTGCTCTCGGTCGGATTTACCGCGGGAACCCCTGAACTCGCGGACGAGCCAACCGACAAAGACGTGCTCGAGTCAGTTGAGATGGATAAAGACCCGTACATGGGACTAGGGGAGTACGATCTGCAGATAGCACTCACGGATTCGGCCGCCCGCAACGCGTCAGAAGTACAGATCAAAACGGCAAATGGTAATACCGAGTTCACAGAGTCACTCGAAGCGAGCGAGACGAGCGTCGAATGGACCGCCCCATCGGTCGGCAAATACACCTTGATCGTCGTTGATGAACACGGCGAGCGGATGAAATACAAATTCGAGGTCACGAATCAGATAAACGAATTGATCCCGTAAGATCCACCTCAGAGTTCTAGAGGATATTGTCCCGGTCGCCGATAGAGCATCGCCAGAATACAGTATTTTATGGTGCTGGGCGGCGTACATCGGAGTATGACCGCGCCCGAACAGGATACATCTGCTACCGCGCTGGCCATCGACCGGACGTATGACGACTGGGCTGGCCACCAGTATCACTGTCGTGAGTGCGGGCAGAGTGCGGAGACTGTCGCAGCTATCGACCACGCGGAAGAATGTTCTGTTAGTCGGCCCGATGACATCGACACCCCATTCCACGAGTCGACGGACCAACTTCGCCACCAGTTACTCGACAAAGCGATGCATTTCGCCGAGAACGCGGAGTACGTCACGGATGTAGAAGACGACCTCGTTGATGAGGATGGCGTCCGCTGGACAGACAGCGAGAGCACGTCACGGTTTGTGCTCGGATTGGGGCGGGCGTCGCCCCACGGGAAGTTCCACCTCGACGACCGCCGGGGACTCGTCCTGAAACTTGATCTCAACGTCCGCCACAGCACTGATTACACGCCCGTCTCGGGGAATCTGGATGAACTGTATACATGGGAGGTGGCCTCTGCAACAGACACGACGCAGTTTTTCGGTGATGTGTTGGCGTGCGCCCGCGACGGAGCATGGCTCGTGATGGAGCAGTGCATCCCCATCGAATTCAAGCGCACTCGGGCGATGAACCGCCGGGATATTCTGTTTGACAAGGGCGGTCAAGAGTACGTAATGCCGCTGCTCGCCGCAGCGCAGGAAGCGGGGTGGGTCGATGCGGACTACAAGCACGGGAACGTTGGGCTGACGGACGATGGCGTCCCAGTGTTCATTGATTATGGGACGGGACCAACGTACGATCCAGAACCAGACGACAACTAGCGAGTCCGAATATCAACATTTATCCAAGCCGCCCTCTAGGGTCAGCGCAGGGTGACTTACCATAATTCACGCCGCGGAGGCCGTGAATCGTCCGATATGTCCATCACACCTCGGGGAGGCTGCGTCCTACCAGTGTTGTTAGGACGCAAATCGGCATCCCTGTTAGGACACGCGCGGTCGCCCCAAACCAAGATAGGAGCGGGAGAAATACCAATCTAGGACCTATCTCTAATAATTAACTAGCTGCCTCCGTTAGCGGTTGGTATACTACTCAACGCGGTGCTACAACGCGTCGTTCTACCGCCCAGACCGATTTACGCCCTAACAACACTGGTAGGTCGATTGCTATACTACTGAACTGTCCGTCTTGCATATTAGTTAGTCCCGTATGGTGTTTTTGCGGCAACATTACTTGCGACCCGCCGCGCGATATACGGACGTCTGACTGGACCGGGGCCGAGGGCGAATAAGGTACATATAGCATCAGTCGTATAGAGTATGATATGAGCGCGCTAGCTATTAGTTCCGCAAGTAGGACGTGTGTTGATCGGCTTCGCACGCACGCGGCAAACACGGAGCTTCCCGATCCCATCCGCGTTCGGCTCTATCAGATTATTGATGTTATCGAAGAAACTGGGCAGTTCGGACGGTCTGCAGATCATCTCGAAACCACCCGGTCAATGTTGCTTGACGAGTACGGATTCAGTAAATCGGACGCCCCTGCATCCGAATTGAACGAACTCCGGTTGGCATTAGTCGCGATGTCCGAACGGGCAGAATGACCGAGTGCGGTCGAAGCTAGGATTGGTCCTCGTAGTCGTCGACAACATCGTCGGGGTCTTTGATGTCGGCCCCCATGTCGCCTTCTTTGATGGCTTGGGCTTCTTGCTCCATTCCTTCAACATCGATCTGGTCGGCTTCTTCATCGAGTTGGTTGAGGGTCTGTTCAATATCGTCGAGACCGAGGAGTTCACGGGTATTGTCGTCGAAATCCAGTCCTTCGAGTTGTTCTGCGTCATCCCGAACATCGCTCCCAGTGAGGTTTTTACCGTAGCGTCCGACCATCGACGACAATTCCTGTGGGATAATGAATTTGGTCGATTCTCCTTCGCCGATGTCGGCGAGTGTGTCCATCCCTTTTTCGATGATGGCCCGTTCCCCCATCGAGTCGGCTGCGCGGGCACGGAGGACGGTCGAGATTGAATCTCCTTGCGCTTCGAGGATCTGCGCCTGTTTTTCACCTTGCGCGCGGATGATGTTCGATTTTTTGTCTCCCTGCGCTTTTTCGATAGCGGAGCGACGTTCCCCCTGTGCCTCGAGAATCATGGCGCGTCGTTTCCGTTCGGCAGAGGTCTGTTGCTCCATAGCCTGTTGAACGTCTTTCGAGGGATTCACTTCGCGCACTTCAACTCCTTCGACACGGATGCCCCACTCATCGGTCGGCTCGTCGAGGTTCTCCCGAATCTTCGCGTTGATTTCCTGTCTTTTGTTGAGCGTATCGTCAAGCTCCATGTCGCCAATCACCGCGCGGAGCGTCGTTTGTGCGAGGTTCGAGACGGCTCGTTTGTAATTCTCAACTTCGAGGTACGCCTTCTTCGCGTTCATCACTTTGATGTAAATCACCGCATCCGCGGTCACTGGCGAATTGTCCCGTGTAATAGCCTCTTGTTGCGGTACGTCGAGCGTCTGTGTCCGCATATCAAAACTATGTGTAGCGCTCACAAATGGGGGGACGAAGTTGATCCCCGGTTCGAGGAGCTTTCGATACTCCCCGAAGACGGTGAGTGCGCGTTTCTCCGTTGCCTGTACGATTTCAACCGCCGATGCGAGCGCGAGGATCACCAAAATAATCCCCACTAGTCCGAATTCAACTAACATCATCCTACTTCGGGGACTAGGGCGTAATAAAACGTCGCCCAAGAAGAGCCCTTACTCCGCGTCGGCCTCGGATGCGGGCTCGACACGCAGCTTGTTACCTCCGCCCGGATCGACGACAACGATGTCCGTACCGGGCTCAATTGTGCCCGTTGTGGACCGCGCCATATAATGTGGGTCCATCCCGCCATTGTCGAGTTTCACCCGACCGTTCGTCTGCGTGACCGTCTCTGTTACATGTCCTGTCGCCCCCTTTAGTGACGACGCGTCGCTCGTCCCACGGACCCCCGATCCATCGCCCCCATAGAAATCGAACCGACTATAGAGGAGATAAATTACGGGACCGAGCACTAGTATCGCCGCACAGAGACCGAACGGCGTGCCAAGCGAGGGGATCAGAATCCCCGCAATCCCGGCGAGGAAGAGGGTGACTCCGACGATCATGAACACCCCGCCCGGGATGAGTGTTTCCAAGATCAGTAGCCCGGCTCCGATGGCCGTGATCAGGACTGGAAGTTGATAGCCGAATGCATCCATATATGCATATCAGAAAACCTTCAATATAAACGATTTGTGGCACCGAATCGCATCCTCCAGAGACAAGAATTGTGTATCGGGTTTGGCGGCCGATGTTAATCGTAACACTCAAGTGTAGTGCAATACAAGGCTGTAATGCGATGCACCACAGCAAACCAGTCTTGCACGAGGGGCGCGGGGACTCCCAGTCCGAACTGGAGGGAGGGTTGGCAGACAGCCTGACCATCCGCATGCCCCAGTGGCTGCGCGCGCGGCTCGACGAGCGCGCGGAGACCGCAGGCCCGCCACTGTCGCTCACGGCCCAGAGCGCGGGTAGCGTTGCCCGTGAATTCATTGCCGCCGGGCTTCTCAAACAAACGCTGCGCCTACACGCGTCCGACCCGCAGATCACCGAGGGCACGGATCTCCCAGCGGATCAGACCCCGCCACAGCCGCTGCACACCAACCACGAGTCTCAACTCACCGTCCGCATGCCGACGTGGCTGAAAACCCATTTGCGCGATGAGGAAGGCGAACTCGCTGATGGGTTGACCGCAACCGCCCGGGAGCTTCTCTGGATCGGAGAGCAACTGTACGAGGCGGGGGCGTTTCCATACGGGGAGCCCACGGCACCGAACGACGATGTGCGATGTCCGAATTGCTATGAAACCAGTACGGCAGGAGTGTGGCAGCGGTCGTTCGAGTTCCATCCCCACCTCGACGATGTCTTCGATGAGTTATCGACCGAACGCGAAAATCCGTATCGTGCCTACATCGAACGTCACTATGCGAACCACGGGTGGGACCCGACGGAGATTCGGGATCGCGACCATCCATTGTACGGGCTCGACCCGCTCGAGATAAGCGGGACTCACCCGGATGTTGACGAAATCGTCACCGTGAGCCACTGTTATCTCTGTGGCCACACGGATCACAAAGACGAGTTCATCCGCGCGTACTATGCGGAGAGAGCAGCCACTTCCGATTCGACCGTGGGTGGAACCCAGTCGATGAATGGGCCACTCCTTGCTTCAGATGCCGACAGCCAACCAATGACCCAATCCGATACACACGACACGACAGCACGAACCGACACACCAGCCTACGACGGCATGCGAGAGATGCTATCCGGCCAAGCAATGGGGGTTGGTGACGCGCTCAGCGGAGAGACGGAGGCCCGGAAGAATCCTGACCCCGATCCGGATGGGCAAGTCCTCGACGCAATCTCTGCGGGGAATTCCGTGGCAGGAACGCAGGAGGAGGTGTCCACGCTCGCCGCGCTTGGCTACTCCATTGAGACGGCAGCTGAGGCGTTGGGGCGCGAGATTGAGGACGTTGAGGCGCTCGCCGAAGCGCGCCTGCGGGAGTTGATGCGGATGCGGGTTGATGAGTCGAAGTTGCCCGATGAGGACGACCTCTGGCGGCTCTATTACATCATCTTTACCGAGGAGTACGTCGATACGTTCCTGAACATTGAGGGAACGAAGTACGTCGCCGAACAAACCGAGTGGGCCTCGCTCGTCAACTGGATTGAAGACACGGTCGAACAGCCCGATGGGGATGATTGGATGGTGTGGATTGCAGCCGTTGAGGAGGCGGTGCGTCAGGAAGAACAGGAATAGCTCGGATAGCTGTAGTCCGTCAATTACGTTTCAATTGATCCTGCCCTCGGCAATTATAGCACAATTGGAGCGAGAACCCGGGGTAACTCTCAGCCGTGTTAACGGGTCCGATTGGCCGTCAGAACAGGCTTGGACGGCTTTGCGTGGGAGTGGAATCGGGGGCGGGCAGGGTAAGGTCGAACTCGTCGGGGAGGAATGTCACGATATTGTAGCTGATGGCGTGGTCCCAGTGTTTCTGATGACCGCTGTTACGAACGGTGAGATCCTCGAAGCCGAGCGTGCGGGCGGCCTGTTCAATCGAGTCGTGGAGAGCGTCGGGGTCGCGAGGTTCGTGCATGCGGCGCGACTCACCATCGGAATCGTGTTCAGTGTATTCGCGGTAGGAGAGTCCCGAGAGTTTGCCGTCGAGGCGGATACTGATGTCAAGTGCGTCAGCCTCGCGTGGATCATCGGCTCCGCGCAGTGCGTTGTCGGATTCATCGTGAACTAGTGGACGGATATTGTGACTGGTTGAATCCATGTGGTCTGGGGATTTCCAGCCATCGACGCTGGCATCATGCTGCATGACGAGTCCTTCATCTTCCAGCGCCGCGAACAGGTCCGTGAGGAACTCGATATCATCACGGTTCCCTTCACCGCGAGTGCAGGGGTGGTTGGACATCCATTCGCAGGCGTACTGTTCTGCATCGGTGAGGATCTCTTCGCGGTCGGAGTCTTGTCCGGTGAACGTCTGTTCATCCTCGGCCGACCAATCTGGTTTCCAGTCTCCATTGTCGTACGGTTTGACAGTGACTGTTACTTCATCATCGTAGTCCGAGTTGCGGAGTGTGAGCAACACGAAGTGATCGGCGCGGCTTGTGTTGCGATAGGCTTGCGTGTAGCCGCGGTTAATTCCGGAGTCCTCTTTGGCCCCCCAGCGTTGCCAGTTCGGTAGGTCAGCCGTCTCAATCATATATCGGTATTCTACCCGCTTCCCCATAAAGATTACTGTATGGGAGCTATACTGACTATATCGCTACTGCCCAGCTACTGCGGGCAAGAATGTTATACCACCCGATTCAGATCGCGTGTGAACATGTAGTATTCTGCGGGGGTGATGTAGCCGTCCCACTGAGACCCGTATCCGGAGCGGATATGTAGATAGATGCCGTCATCCGTTGTGTCGATCTCTACGTGCATTTCCTCGCCGATTCGAAATTGGATGTCGATCCCGCCTGTCTGCAATCCGTTGACGAGTGAAGCACATTGACGTTCGGAGAGGAACAGATTGCGATTATCGATTCGTATGTTGAAGTCGTCTTCGAGACTGTCGATACGCTCGACATCATAGTCCATTTTGCAACGTTAGCTACGGGATGGTGCGGTAAAAGTCCGCGGATACTGGCGGAAAGACGATGGTTTGCATGCCGAATGAATTCAGTTGGACGGCCCCAAATTTGCCGGAAATATATAAGTTCTTTAAGTGAATATTCGGGATTATGTTTCCATCCGACTCTCGCGGCACGGCTCCACTTACCCGCGTTATTCTGATCTCAGGGCTTGTCGTTGGATTGGGTGGGGTCTCTGTTGGCGTGCTTGTGTGGAGCGTCTGCACGACGGGGCTGTCTCCCATTGAGCAGTTTCTCTCGGTGGTATCCGCGTTTCTTCTGTCTGGGTTGGCCGGATACATTGCGTTTCATATGCATGCACTCACAGAGGATACGGAACGGCGAACTGTTGTGGGGGGCATTGAGCCCATTCCCGAGGAGGAAACTGATCTGTCGGCGGATGAGTTCGAGATATTGGATACGGTCGAGCGCGGGGATGGTGTGATGGTGACGACGGGAAAGACAACGAACACATATCATGTGACGGGTGTTACGTCCGCGGGTGGGGGGAAGATACTGCGGTTCGAATCGGAGACGCCAGTAAACATCGTTCTTGACGCGCGTGCAAAGTCGGCACAACTGGTTGTCGGTATCGGACCGAACCGTGAGACACAGGAGGTGACCGATGCGGCTTTGCGATATCGGGCGCTATCAAACGGAGATTGAGAGAGTTGTCACTCGGGGTGCGGAGGTCCCGAGAATGTATTCGGCTTAGTCGTCTTGATTATCCCGTTCGAGGTTTTCTGCGCGGGGACCTTTGTCCCCTTGTGTGATGTCGAAGACGACATCTTCGCCTTCGTCGAGGTCGTCCTCGAAGTCAGTGTCTGCCATGTGGAAGAACACATCGTCTTCGGACTCGTCTGTGTCGATAAACCCGTAACCGCCGTCTGAATCGAAGTAGGTAACCGTACCTTCTGCCATTGCGATTGTATTGAACACATGCGGAAATATAAATGTATGGGATAAGACGGGTTCTTCAGCCCACTTGACAGTACGGTTAACTATACGAGCGAGAGCCATACTGTATGCCACACTCGGATGACACACAACAGGAGTCGCCCGGCCATGGGGCACAGCGAGCGCCACCACCGATGGAGCGTCGCCTTCAGATCACATTGCTCTTGCTGGCAACCCTCTGGGGGTTGACGATCTTTGTGGTCGTCGCTTACTGATCGAACCGCTGTTCTTCGGCATCGGCAACCGTTTGAAGGTCGTCTTTAGTGTACGTCTGTAATTCGTCGGCGATCTGAACGAGTTTGTATCGGTCAAGCGGACGCGTTGTCGTGAGATACTGTGCGGCCTCTCCAAGTTTCAACTCTCGAACTATTTCGGCCCGATACTCGCCGAGCGTTTTGTCCTGTGGCTCTAACTCGGTGACGATAAGCGCGTGCATGCGACGAAGGATTCGTTTGGGGAGACCGGACGGATAGCGAACCGGTTCGAACCCGAGTTCCTCGGCAAGAAGATTGCGATAGTCACAAGCCGTCTCTGCAGAGTGATACTCCGGGATGAGGGGGGTGTTGGAATCGTTCGAAAAGCCCGTTTGTGAGGATGTGCTGTCGGCTGGCATGAGACAACATAGTCTGGTACCCCCGCGGGCTATATATACGCTTCTACTCCGTCCAATGACTGGGGGATGATTCATGGTGTGGAACCGTTCCAAACCTATTTCCCTCCGTTTCCCATAGACTGCGGTATGAACCCGCGAACAGACTATAGTGAAGCGGATACTGCAACCGCTCGTGCGTTTGTTGAACTCTTTATCCGCCATAACGACGCATTCCAGTTTGGGATTGACAGCCAGACGCCCCCCGACGAAGAACTTCGCGGATGGATTTCCGTGACCAATCATAAGGAGGCCGATGGACGCTCGACCCTCGGGGTGACCGGTATTAATCAGTCAGAGGCATTTTCGACTGTGGCTGAGACAATTCAAAACATGGGGTTGACAGTCGTCGAAGAAATCGATGAGCAACGGTCAAACGATGAAATCGGGGAGTACCATGCGGAGATGATGGTGGCCTATGCAGAAGATGGCGTGAACACGGAATGGAATCGCCCCATGCTCCTCGTGTATGGGTCGCTCTCGCCTGAGGTTGAAGAAGCGTGTTATGCTGCGTTCGGACAACAGTTCGAGTATCATAACGTCCGAAATCATTTCGTTGTGGCAGGGGAGGGACTGACAGCCGACCACCGCACGCAACTCTCCGATGCTGTATCCCGTTCACGTGAATTTTTTGAAGAGGATAAGCGGGATGTTCGATCTAGTATTCATACCGCGGACCTCTTGTAGCAGTATGTCGAAAGTGGACGCAAACGACCACGGGTCGGGTGACCCGTGGATTCTCGCTGCTTACTATAGACCTTTATGGTATGGATTATGATAATACAATATGAACATCCATTCAAGCCGAGATACGGGTGCGATATGCGGTCGCGATCCAGATAAGCAGAATACAGGTCCGCTTCATCTGTGGGAAAAGAACGAAGGCGCGATGGTCTCGTCGTGTGGGCAGCTCACTTGTGAGATTGCTGAGCGCTCTCAATCCTCGCTTGTGATCAGGGGTCAATCCGGGAACACAAAAGAATTGGATGTAATCCCAATGTCCTCGTTTGAGCAATCTGTGACTGGATACTGTCAGGAGTGTCTCCAGAACCATCCTGTGTCCCGTCGTGTTCGTCGATAAGGCTGTCAGGTGGCGGGTTTCCACGAATTTAGTACACCCGATAATTGATTAATTGATTATGATAATCATTCGGTTAGGGAAGGAATTCCACTGCAGTGGAATCTGTTTAGTAAGACTTAGGGAGCTTCCCTCGCTATTCGGCGGCATGGAGTGGACTCAACGGCTTGAGACAGACGATATTGAGCTTGATGAATTAAAATCCATTATTGGATCAATGGAAACTGATGGGACACTAAGTTACGTGAATTTTGAACTTGTGTCCGATGAGCCCATTAACGTCCGCCATTCGGCTAGTAGCCACGATTCGACCAATGGGGTAGACCGCTCTGATGTGGTGTCGGAGACAGATACTGGGTCAGACGTGGAATCGGAGACAGCGCAGGGGGACTCGGGTGGTCAGGCGGACCGCTCATCGACAGCGGGCTCTGGTGAACCGGCGACAAAATACACCACCGAGTCTGACTCACAAGCTATTTCGGCATCTGCCCACCCTCGGGCCAAGGCTAAGCCTCAGTCGATGTCGGACCCCGAACCCCAATCTCAATCGCAATCCCGGGCTAAATCTGAGCCCGATAGCGATTCGCTGACGGTACCTGCAGAGGTGGCGGATGTTTTGGAGGATGCGCAATCAGCCCCAATCTCGGTTCGGAAGTGGCCGCGGATGGATCGGGTACTTGATTCCGAACATGAACTTCCGCTCGCTGCCGCCGCCTATCCAGCGGAGGTGGAGACGTTTGATGGAGATGGCCCGGATGATGTGGAGCATAACACGACGTACTATGCACGGGTGAACGGGCGGAAGGATTACGGAGTGTTTGTGACGTTAAACGGGTCCGGGTTCTCCCCGAAGAGCAAATATTATGAAGTGACTGGTCTGACCCATCGATCTAACATCTTAGGCCGGGGGCCGTTCAATTACGCACAGGGAGATGAGATGGTCGTTGAATTGGAGTCGAATACAGACGAAGGGCTTGCCTTTCGAGAACTCCCGCTTCTATCCACGGACAACGCTAAACAGGCGCGCCATTCGGAACTCTTGCGACTCAATAATCTCGGCCTTGAGAAGGGCGGGGAAATTACGTTTAGCAAATGGCCGGAGGAACAGGAGCGGTCGGGAACGGTTGAGGATATTCACTGGGGCGAGAACGAACCCATCCGCCCGCCGACGGTTGAAGTTGAAGTCGAGTCCCAAACGGAAGGTGGATCGACGACGTATGAGGTCCGTCCGTCAGAGATTGTTGCGCGTGTCAAACGTGGGGAGATGCCCACTACGGCAACGCCGACGATCCGCCGCGCACAGGTTGAAGACGAAGACGAAGACGCTCAACCGGATCGCGGTGAGTTACAGGAAGCCGCCGGTCGAGAGCAAACCACGGACAACCCTGTCGAATTACTCCTGCCAGAGTCGTCGGACTCCGAGTCCAACCACGCTGAGCCGATGACGAATGAACGGGACGAGGCTGACGACGATCTCGAGGATGAAGATGACGAGACGGAGTCAGATGATGACTCGCTTTCATGTCCCTGTGGGCGGGATGATTTCGAAAACGAACATCAACTGTGGGGGCATCAATCACAGTGTGACACGTACCGTGAGCAGGATGGGTCGGACGAGGAGTTCTCCGCACAAACCGAAACAGAGTCCGAGTCCGAAGAAAGGGCGGAACTCGACGATGGAGAGGAACAGACACAGACTCAAGTGGTAGACCCCGTACTATTGAATCTGCGGAATGAGTATGCGAAAGTAGCGGGGGCGATGTATCTGGCCGACGAGGAGGAGTTCCGCGTGCGTGATATCGCGGCGCTGCTGGCAGATACAGACTGGGAGATGGGGAAGACCAATATCCACACCCATCTTGCAACGTTGCGTGATAAAGGGGCTGCCACGCGGTGGAAAGATGGCGTCTATCACCACTCGTTAACCGAACGCGGGAAGGCTGGCGTCGAACAGATGTTCGCCGATCAGGATAGCGACTCCCTCCCGGACATTGGAGAGGATACCTCCGCGCAACTCAACGAGGCTTAGCCGTCAGTCTCGTCCATAACGTCGGCGACCATTTCGGGTTTTTCGGTTACCGTTTCGAGAAATGTTTCGGCCATTTCAATATAGTCTGGATTCTGTTCGATACCGATATACTCGCGGTCGTTTAGATTGGCCGAAACTGCCCCTGCACCACTCCCCAGAAATGGGAAGAGGATCGTGTCCCCCTCGTCTGTCGCCGCGTGTACGATGCGTTCGTATACGCGCAATGGTTTCTGGGTTTCGTGATCGACGACTCGTTCCGGTTGACTCTTGTTGGTCGGAATATCCCAGACAGTTCGAATCTGTTTGTCCGCTTCCGTGAAGTGATCCTCAGGACACTCCATAGATTTCACGGCCTCATAGTTGAAGGTGTATTCCCGATCAGTACCGTTTAGATGCCCCCACAGGATTGTTTCATGGCTCGCAGTGAATCGTCTGCCGGTCATGTTGGGAAACGCGTTTCGTTTGAACCAGATAATCTCGTTCAGGATTTCACCGTGCTCTCGATACCCGAGATTGATGTACGGCATGTTATGATACGAACCGAATGTCCAGATAGTTCCCGACGGTCGGAGAATCCGCGCGCATTCGCCGATCCACTTTGCGGTAAATTGCGCATACGCGTCCCACGTGTCTGAATCCCATTCTTCATCCATCATATTCCAATCTTTTGCCTCCCATCCCCAGTCCCCCGCATCGGCAGAGAGGTTATATGGTGGATCGCCAACTACACCGTCAACGCTGTTGGTATCTAGCGTTTCTAAAACTCTGAGACAGTTCCCTTCAATCAGCCGACTCATGTATACGTGTATTGTGAGTCGGTCCTATAAGTAGTTGTGTTTCTGCTATCTGTTCGCCAGCAGAGACACACGATACACTGGCGGAACGTGGAGACTCGGGGTCAAAAACTGGAGTTCGGGAGTGCTATTCGTCGTCGGACATGCTTTCACCAACCTGCCCCGCCCCATTAGACTGGCCGAGGTTCTGGTCGACACTCGTGGAGATATCGCCTGTTATACTCGTGGATGCGCTGGACGATCCCCCACCACTGTTAGAGGCTGCTCCTGCATCGTGTCCGATGTTAGTGCTTTGACTGGCCGAGTTTGATTGTGAAATCTTCTGCTTCTGATTGGTAGAGGATTTGGCGTTCTTTCCTTTAGCGCTGGAGGTCCCCTCCTGTTTCGCGACGTTGGATTGATCAAGATCTTGTTTGACTTTCGCGTTGATGTCACCTTTCACCTTGGCGGATGCCCCCGCCGAACCTTTCTTCGACGCCGATTGTGAATTGGCGTCATGTCCGATATCCGTGCTTTGGCGGGCATTATTCGACTGAGACACCGTCTGTTTCTGATCAGTGGAGGATTTGGCGTTCTTCCCTTTGGCTTGGGAAACGCCCTTCTGTTTCACGACGTTCGACTGACCGAGATCCTGCTTGACCTTCGCGTTGACGTCTCCTTTCACCTTGGCGGCTGCGCCCGCCGAACCTTTCTTTGAGGAAGCCTGTGCACCAGCATCATGTCCGATATCCGTGCTTTGACGGGCGTTATTCGACTGAGCCGCTTTCTGTTTCTGATCGGTGGAGGATTTAGCGTTCTTCCCTTTAGCACTGGATGCACCTTCCTGCTTCACAACGTTCGACTGACCAAGATTCTGTTTGACCTTCGCGTTGACGTCTCCTTTCACTTTGGCGGCTGCGCCCGCCTTACCTTTCTTCGATACCGATTTCGCACCTGCATCGTGTCCGATGTTGGTACTCTGGCTGGCGGCGTTTGATTGACTCGCCTTCTGTTTCTGATCGGTGGAGGATTTGGCGTTCTTCCCTTTGGCTTGGGAGATGCCCTTTTGCTTCACTGCGTTCGATTGACCGAGGTTCTGTTTGACCTTCGCGTTGATGTCTCCCTTCACTTTGGCGGCTGCGCCCGCCTTACCTTTCTTCGATGCCGATTTCGCGTTGGCGTCGTGTCCGATGTCTATCTGCTGATTGGCGGCATTTGCTTGGGAGGAACGTTGCTTCTGTCCGACAGAGGATTGGGCGTGTTTCCCCTTGGCGTTGGAGACGCCAACCTGAACCTGTTTATTCGACTGACTAAGACCCTGTTTCACTTTCGCATTGATGTCCCCTTTCACCTTGGCGGATGCCCCGGCTTTACTGTGTTTTTTCTTGTCTTTGTGTTTTTTCTTGTCTTTGTGTTTTTTCTTGT
>SDGW01001057.1_pt1 | contig 22953 bp, 23 predicted proteins | sample 2873831 | NCBI WGS metagenome assembly SDGW01 (sample SAMN08132700, study PRJNA421101) | hypersaline lake metagenome | isolation source: celular fraction 0.22 microns magnesium sulfate-rich crust from ephemeral... | place: Spain: Penahueca Lagoon, Toledo | collected 2011-07
CCCGAAACACGCCGAGAAAGCGCCGACAGAAACGACCGGCGGCTTACCACGTCAGGCCCTCGTAGGTCAGCCCGTCGCGTCGCGAGACGACGTGACGGCCGTCCACGACGACGGGGCGAGCCATCGTGTCGAACTCCGAATCGAGCGCCGCGAACTCGTCCCAGTCGGTGACCACGAGCGCACCGTGTGCGTCCCGGAGTGCGTCGGCCGCGCCGTCGGCGTAGGTCACGTCGGGGAAGCGTTCGCGCATGTTCTCGACTGCGACCGGATCGTAGGCCACGACTTCTGCCCCGAGGTCCGCTAGTCGGTCGATGACCGGGATGGCGCGCGAGTTCCGGATATCGCCGGTGCCGGGCTTGAACGACAGTCCGAGAACTGCTACACGTCGTCCCAGGACGTCCACGTGGTCGGTGAGGAGTTCGACCATCCGGTCCGGTTGCTTGTCGTTGACCGAGACGACCGCTTCCAGTAGCTCCGGGTCGTAGCCCGATTCGCGCGCGGTGTCGATGAGCGCGGCGGTGTCTTTCGGGAAGCAGGAGCCGCCCCAGCCGACGCCCGACCGGAGGAACCGCTCGCCGATGCGGTCGTCCATCCCGATGGCGTCGGCCACCTCGTAGGCGTCGATGTCGAACTCCTTGCAGACGTTGCCGAGTTCGTTGATGAGGCTGACCTTCGACGCGAGGAAGACGTTGTTAGCGTACTTGACCATCATCGCCGTCTCGGGGTCGGTCTCGACGACGTTCGCGTCGCTGTCGGCGACGAGTGGCGCGTACACCGCTCGGAGTCGGTCGGTTGCCCAGTCCGAGTCGGTGCCGAAGACTATTTTCTGCGGGTCGAGGAAGTCCTCGACCGCCGACCCCTCGCGCTGGAACTCGGGGTTCGCAGCCACCTCGACGCGGTCGCACGCGTCGCCAGCGCCGTCGCGGACCGCCTCGCGCAACGTCTCGACGTTCGGCGGCGTGACAGTACTTTTGACGACGACGAGGTGACGGTCCGTGGCGTCGCGAAGCGCCTCGCCGGTCATCTCGGCCGCGCTCAGGAGCGGTCCAGTGTCGATGCTCCCGTCCGACCGGGAGGGCGTCTGGACGGCGAGGAACGTCACGTCCGCGTCCGCGAGGTCGTCGTAGGAGGTCGTCGCGGAGAGCGATTCCCCGACGTGTTCCGCCAGCAGGTCGTCCAGTCCCGGCTCGTGTATCGGGGATTCGCCCGCGTTGATGGCGGCGACGACCTCCTCGTCGATGTCGATGGTCGTCACCTCGTGACCGAGGTCCGCGAGACAGGCCCCCACCGTCGTTCCGACGTAGCCGCTACCGATGATGTTGATTTGCACGTTCGACAGCACCTCGCCGCGTCACATCAGGGTTACGGGTGAGAGGAGACCGGCGTCGAGCGAATCGACTCAGTAGTCCCCGAGGACGCCGAGCCGTCGCGCACGCCGGGTCGCGTACTCGAAAACGGCGTAGCCGAGGGCCACGTAGCCGACCGCCGTGACGACCAAAACCGCGAGGTCGGCGAGCGGGAACTCCCAGAGCCGAACGCCGTCGACCATCGCGCGCTGGAGCATCGAACTACCGAGCGCGAGCGGGAGGAACTTCGTCCACCCCAGGCCGAACGCCGGGGCCGAGATGAGGACGACGAACCCGAACTGGAGGAGGTTGAGCCAGCTCCCGATGCGCTTGTAGAGGACCGTGACGCCCCCGGCCGCGAACCCCAGTCCCAGCACCGAGGCGACGCTCAGGACCGCGACCGGGACGACGGTCAGCACGTCGATGGTGAGCGTCGTGCCGGTCACGAGCAACATGGCGACGAGGATGACCGACGAGGTGACGAACGTCCGGACGAGTTTGGCGACCCCCTTGAGGAACGCGACCGGCGCGAACCCGAACGGCGTCATGACGTGGCGTTCGAGCGTGCCCCACTGGACTTCACTCCCGATGTCGTTGGAGATGGCCGAGTAGGCCCCGACCGAGAGCGTCCAGAGGAAGTAGCCGACGACGATGCCCTCGATGGAGTCGGTTATCGCCCGGCCCGCGAGCATCCGCCCGCCGTAGAACAGCAGGCCGAAGAAAAACAGCGAGACGACGATGCCGCCGATGGCGTTTGCAGGGTAGCGCACGAACAGGAGATACTCCCGATAGAGGACCATCTTCGCGAGTTGTACGTAGCCCGCAGGTCGTGGCGCGTCCGACTCGCTCGTCTCGCCCCGAGACTCGCGTTGCAGTTCCGTCATCGCTTCTCGCCACCGGTCAACTCCACGAACACGTCTTCGAGGTCCCAATCGACCGTCTCGACCCTATCGAGAGTCACGTCGCGGCTCCGCAGGAACGCCGCCAGCGCGTAGAACCCGTCGCTGTCGGTCGCCACCTCGACGCGGGCCCGGTCGCCCAACTCCTCGACGTCAGCCACCTCGAACCGGTCGCGGAGGTCGGCCAGTAGCTCGTCGTCGAGGTCGGGACTCGTGACGCGGTAGCCTCGGGCGTCGAAGTCGTGGAGCAGGTTCTCCACGCTGTCGTCGGCGATGACCCGACCCTCGTTCATGATGACCACGCGGTCGCAGATGTCCTCGATGACGTCCATGTCGTGACTGCTCACCACCACGGTCAGGTTGCGCTCGGCGACGATGCGTCGGAGTTCCCGCCGGAGCGTCAGCGAACTCTCGACGTCGAGTCCGAGCGTCGGCTCGTCCAAGAACACCACGTCAGCCTCGCTGGCGAGGACGCTGGCCAGCGACACCTTCTGTTTCATCCCGCGCGAGAGGCTTCGGACCGGCTGGTCGGCCGCGTCCGCGAGGTCCAACTTCTCCAGCAGTCGCTCGTGGCGGTCGACTATCGAGTCGGGGTCCACCCCGCCGATGGTCGAGAAGTACCGCAGATTTTCCCGGACGGTCAACCGCCAGTAGTCGTTTCGCGCCCCCTCTAACATTGCATCGACGTGCGCGTACGCGCGTCGCGGCTCGTCGTACACGTCGATGCCGTGAATCCGGACCGACCCCTCGTCCGGCAGTACCATCCCCAGAATCGACTTGATGGTCGTCGTCTTCCCCGCGCCGTTGGGACCGAGTAACCCGACGACCGACCCCCGTTCGACCGAAAACGAGACCCCATCGACCGCGGTCACCGCCTCCGGGCCGCTCCCGAACCGCTTGCGGAGTCCCTCGACCGCGATGGCTGGCGACGCTCCGGCGTCCGGACGAGTCCCCTCCGCGACGGACTGCTCTCCCCCGGACTCCTCGGGACGCTCCCGATTCTCCTGTATCGTCATTACCAGTCGTAGGAGTCTGACGAGTAAAAGCACAGTCACCGCTTGCCGGTGACGAAGTAGCGAAATGTCGCCCGGAACACTACCGGGCGAGGGTCTACTAATAGGGTCGGGGAAGTGAAACCGCGGACGACCTAGTTCTAATACATCCGAAAACACGGTAGAAGCTGATGAATTCGATACCTTTGCCAGCGTTTAGTAGGATGCGGGAGAGACTGAAACGGCGAGCGAGCCGGGAAGCGAGTGAAGGAACGGTGAGGTCATATTCGGTCCGGAAGACGAGAAGACCCATTTGATTCACTCGGTTACTACTCATTTCCGTCACACAAACGAACGCTATCAACAGAGTCATACATTTCTGTTCGGGAGTGTAGGGTATCAGAGCTCACCCCCGAATCTCAACACCACCTGAATACAGCTATGTCCTCAGTAATTGGCATCGTCAGTGTTGCGCTCGTTGCATCGCTCTTTATGTCTTTCACCGTCGGGGCGAACAGCAACTCCGCCCCGATCGCGCCCGCTGTTGGGGCGAACGCGCTCTCTACCTTACGAGGAGCGTTACTGGTCGGGGTCGTTGCCGCCCTCGGGGCCATCGCACAAGGTGGCAGCATCTCCGAGACCATCGGTCACGGATTGGTGACTGGCGTGACGATCACTCCGTTAGCCGCTACTGCGACGCTTCTCACGGCAGCGACACTCATCACCATCGGGAATTCCCGTGGCTACCCAATCCCCTCTGCATTCACGGTCACCGGTGCCGCAATCGGTGCGGGTGTCGCTCTCGGCGGCGGCTTTGCGGTCGTGACCTACGCCAAGATTCTGGGGTTCTGGTTCGCTATCCCCGTCGTCGAGGGCGTTTTCGCGTACTGTCTCGCGTGGCTGTTGCTGGACGAGACGGTCTCGGATACGCTGAGTATTCCACTCCTCGCCGGCGGTGTGGGCTATGCACTCGCCAACGTCCAGCTATCGTTTCTCCCGGCCCCGCAGAGCGAACAAGGGTCGATCGCGGGCGTCGTCACCCGTCAATTCAACGTTGCATCGACGGGGAGTGGGGAGGCGGGAATCGTCTTCGTCGGAGGTGTAATCGGGCTTCTCACCGCTGGCGTAGTCTACTGGCAACTCCGGCGTGACGTGACGACCGGGATCAACAGGATGTTGGTCGCCCTCGCCCTCGTCGTCGTGTTCACCAGCGGCGGCTCACAAGTCGGACTCGCCACCGGGCCACTGGAATCCGTCTTCGAATCGTCGCTCGGTCTGTCCTCACTATACCTGCTCGCGCTTGGAGGGATCGGCATTCTCCTCGGTGGCTGGTTCCGGTCACCGCGCCTCATTCAGGCAGTGGCCCGTGAGTACGCCTCGCTCGGCCCCAAGCGAGCGATCGCCGCGTTCATCCCCGCGTTTCTCGTCGCGCAGGCCGCGATCGTTCTCGGCTATCCCATCTCGTTCAACAAGGTGATGATCTCGAGCATCGTCGGAGCCGGGCTGGTCGGCGGGTCGTCAAGTTCGGACGGGGTGTCCGCCACGAAGACGGGATACACGGTCGGGGCGTGGATCGCCTCAATGGTCGGCGGGGGCGCGATCAGCTTCGCTCTCTACCACGTGCTCGCTGCACTCCCGGGGCTGGGGTGATCAAACGTTCTGGAGCGTGACGAGATCTTCGGTTGCTGCGGCCTGCTTCATTTCTGTCCATCCCTCAAAATCGGTCGTCTGAACCACGAACGCATCCCGTTGGTCTGTCGAGAGCCGTTGAACGCCCCCAACCGTATCCTCGTCACACGGGCAGGCCGTACAGAACTCGTCTACCGAGTCGAACTGCGTGTGGCGGCGGATGAACGTCTCCGAGGCGACCCGCTCACGGGAACGGGAAACCCATGATTCCAGTGTGAGTGCCTGTTTGATTGCTGTTCTAAGATCAGTGTGTAGCGAATCGGGGGTCTTGACTCTAGAGTCAAGAACCATATATCGTGTTCGTGACTCGAGCCACGTAAGCCCGGTGACGAGACACTGTATGGGAGTCGGCGCCAGACGCCGGGTAGTTCAATTGAAGCAACACATCTCGTCCAGAAACTGTTCCAATAACATACGTAAAATGTGTGCCCGGAACACTAACCTCCAGCGTCATCCCGTGGCGGCGTGCCGAGTCTGCTGGCAAACCCTCGTGCCGGGCAGTCACTGAGCCGTGACGAGGCTTCTGTCGCGTACCCGGGTTCTCCGCGCTGTCATCGCTCCCGAAACGGGACTGCTCGGGCGGGGACTTGAGGTACGCACACGTCGGTAGACGCTCGGGGGATTAAGGGGTTGCGACGGACCCGACGGCGTGCGTACCGCGATGGGCCGACGAACTCACGACGCGAGTCGGCCGGTGGGCCGGAGTCGAGCGGATGACGCTCGAACCGAGCCGAGAGTCGACTACCTAATCCTTTAGGTACCGTGCTTTTTGCCCCGGAGTTTGCAGTAGCACTTGCATGATGGATACGGATGCTCCGGACCTGACCGACGGCCACGCTGGGGGGAGCCGTGGCATCTCTCCCGCGCTCGACGCGACGCTCGATCTCCTCTCGGACAAGCGGCGTCGGTACGTCCTCTACTCCCTTCGGGAACAGAGCGGTGCGATGCCTGTCGAGGAGTTAGCCGAACAGATCGCGTCGTGGGAGGAGAGCGACGTGGACACCCAGCGCGTTCTCGCCGACCTCTACCACAGCCAACTCCCGCGCTTGGACGAAGCGGGTGCAGTCGCCTTCGACGCCGACGAGGGGTACGTGACGCTCATCGAGAACAACGATATGCCGCTCGCGACGTACCTCGACATCGCCGCCGACGAGGAGAACTTCGCCTGAGCGACGACCGACCGACTGCCCGACGCCGCCGTCCGAACTCCCGACCGACGCCCTCTCCCCCGTGAGACCCATCCCGAGGCGGCCGTAGCCTCCTCGGCCGCTCGATCGGACCCCGCCGAACCGCCCGATCAGACTCCACCGACCCGCCCGGCAACACACTCGACCCGCTCGCCGAGACTCCGAACGACCCCGCCAGAGTCGGTCCCCGCCGACGCACTCGGCCCTCCGAATCGACGCCCGCTCCTCTCAGTTCTCGGTCACTTCGCCGACGCTCTCGGTGATGTCCTCGTCGGCTCGCCAGAGGTAGAGGCTCGCGTAGCTCCGATACGGTGCCCACCGCTCGGCGGTCTCGACCATCTCGGCGCGGGTCATCTCGGCGTCGAACAGGCGCTCGACTCCCTTCCGGATGCCGAGGTCGCCGACCGGGAAGACGTCCGGCCGCCCGAGCGAGAACATCAGTTGCATGTTGGCGGTCCACTCCCCCACGCCCTTGATGGACGTGAGTTCCGCCAGCACCTCGTCGTCGGGGACGCCAGCGAAGTACGCCTGCGAGTAGCCCTCTTCGAGGAACGCCTCGGCGACGTTCCGGACGTACTCGGTCTTCTGGCGCGAGAGTCCGGCCTCCCGGAGGACTTCGGGGTCGGCCGCGAGCATCTCCTCGGGAGTCGGCTCCACCCGGCCGAACAGTCGTTCCCGCGTCGCCGCCGCGGACGCCATCGACACCTGCTGGCGGAGGATGGAGACGACGAACCGTTCGTAGAAGTTCTCGGCCGGTTCGATGGTCATCGGTCCGTACTCGGCGACCAGCGGCCCGAGGTAGTCGTCACCCCGGAGCGCGGCGATAGCTTCGTCGGTCATGCGGAAACTCGTAGGGACCGAAGCAAGATGAGCGTACGGCCTTCCGGTCGCGTCGAGTCCGGAAGCGGGAGCGGATTCACTCCACAACGACCGCGTAGAACGACTCGGCGATGCGGGGAAACAGCGCGGCCGCGAGCCCTCCGACGGCGAAGGCGACCCCGACCGTCGCCAGCGAGGGCCACAGCGACCCGGCCACAGAGGAGGCGACCGAGACCCCGAACGCACGCCCGCCGTAGGCCGCCAGCGCGAGCGCGCCGTTGTAGTAGCCCACTCGTAGCGCGACCAGCCACGGCGTCACGGCCACCCATCCCGGCGCGTCCGTCGCCAGCGGCGTGATCCACCCGCCGCGAATCACCGCCGCGACGGCGACCATCGTCAGCCACGCGACCAGCGCCGCGGTCTTGAGTCCGACCCACTCGTTGCCTCCGGAAACGAGAACGACCGCGAGGAGCGGCAGGCCGAACACGGACACGTCCGCGAAGACGTAGGTCACGTCGTCCAAGAACACCCCGACGCCGTCTTTCTCGGCGACGCTCCCCTCGCCCCACCCGGACCACGACTGGCGACGGCGACTCGTCGCGGCGCGGGTCTGTCTGGCGGGCCGGTCGGTCATGCTGGAGGAGTGACGACGACTACCGGCAAAAATTTGGCGTCAATCCTTCGGATGCGGGACCGACGTGTTGTCGTCGGTAAACTCGAACTTGAGGACGACCACGAACGCGAAGAAGGCGAAGAGTAAGCCCGAGACGAGACCGGCGGTGCGAAGCGCCGAGCGGACCGTCGCCACCTCGAGTGTCACGGTCGCGTTTAGAACGGTCGTCGAGGCGGTCGCCGACGGAGCGAACAGATGACCGACGAGGTAGGCGCTAATCCAGCACAGTCCGCCGAGGACCGAGAACAAAAACGCCTTCCAGACCGCGAACTTGTAGTACTGCCGCCGGTAGACGTACAGCCCCCAACTCCGGATGTACCTCAGCGGGAGATCGACTTCGTCCACCGTGCGGATTCCCGGTCGTCGGTCCTTGAGCGGTTCGATGAACTGAATCCGAATCTTCCGCTTGATGTCTTCTTCCAACTCCGCGAGCCACGAGTTGACGCGACTCCCGTACCGAACGAAGAACTGGACTCCGAGTGCCGTCACCGTCAGCGCAGGGACGAACCCCTGAACGAACAGACGGGCGAGTTCGCCGTCAGTCACGCTGGGGCACCTCCGGCGTTCGGACCTGCGAGACCAACAGGTAGCCGAGGAGCGCCCCCGCGAGGACACCGTTGGGACCCGACATCACGAACCCGATACCGGCCCCACAGGAGAGACCCACCACTATCAGGGCGACCCGTTCGCCACGAGACGGCGCGGACGGTTCGACCGTTTCGAGTTCGGATTCGACCGACGACTCGGTCGACGGCTCGAGCAGTTCGAAGAATGCCGACAACCGTTCGTCTATCGCTCGGACACGGGTGTCGTTGTCGTTCTCGACCGCTCGCTCACGGAGTTCGTAGAGGCGTCGGACCTCGGCCGCGGTCAGCGCCGAGACGGGCGTCTGCATCAACTGGTCGTACTCGCCCACACGCGGGCCGGACGGCGTGAGGTCGCGTACGCTGCCGCCGGGCGTGTCAGGACCGTGTTCGCCTCCCGACGCACGCTCGGTGTCGATGTTAGCACCCGTGCTTCTCATCGAAAGTATATTATAGCAGAGAGGAGTATAAATTTACCCTGCTAGGCGTTACCAATAGATGCTTCGAGAAGTCGGCCAGTGAGGCGCGCTTCGGTTACTCCTCTTCCTCGCTCTCCTCTTCGGCGTCCACGCGTTTCTGGACGTTGACCTGATAGTGCTTCAGGATGTCGCGCCCGAGGAGAACCGGGTAGTCCATGTGCCCGCGGTCCTCGATGCTCGCGGTCACGGTGTGGCGGTTGCCGCCGACGCCGACCACCACGTCCACGACCGGCCGGGAGCGACTCGACTTGCTGGACCCGGACTTGACCTTGGCGATGGACTTGATGGGTCCCGCGCCGATTTCGGCCGCGAGTTTGGTGTCGATGCTGGTCCGGGTCGCGCCCGTGTCGGACTTGGCGAGGACCGTTTCGGAGCCGCTGGTCCCGCTGAGGATGACCTCCTCGGTGTAGCCGATGACGATGGGCTCGCCCGCCCTCGTGTCCTTGGGCATCGGTTTGCAGGCTGGCACCGAGTCGTCCAGCGTGGCCGACAGGTCCCGCACTTTGCCTTCGTCTACCGTGCCGCCGGCCCGCTCGATGGCGAGTTGGGCGATGTAGGGCGCGGCGCTCTTGCCGGTCGCCTTGTACAGGCCCTTGAACCCCGCGGTCGGGTTGACTTCGAGGACGTACCAGCCGTCGTGGCCCTCGATGAGGTCCACGCCCGCGTAGTCGAGTCCGATGACTTCCGAGGCCTCGCGGGCGATGTTCGCCACCTCGCGGGGCAAGTTGTCGCTGGCGTCCTCCACGTCGCCGCCCAGTGCCACGTTCGTCCGCCAGTCGTTCTCGGGCGCGTAGCGGTTCATGGCACCGACGATGCGGTCGCCGACCACGTACACGCGCAGGTCGCGGTGGCGGGCGTCGTCGCGCTCGATGAGCTCCTGCAGGAAGGCTTGGCGGTCGCCGACCCGCGGGTTGACGAGTTCGTCGGGCCCGACCTTCCACGTCCCGCCGCCGTGAGTCCCGATTGCGGTCTTGTAGACGGCCTCGTCGCCGAAGCCGTCCCGGCCGTCGTTGAGGCGGTCGTTCGACAGCGCCATCAGCGCGTCGGGGACCGGAATCCCGGCGTCGGCCAGCGCGGTCGCAGTAGAGAACTTGTGGATGGCGGTCATCACCGAACTCGGGTCGTTGAGGACCGGCAACACCGAGTCGTATATCTTCGCTAGGCCGACGGCCTCCGACGGCTGTTCGGTGTTCGACAGCAGGAGCCGATTCGCTACCGCGTCCACGTCGGGTTCGAGTTCGACCGACCCGTCTTCGAGTTTGATAGCCGTGTTCTCCTCGCGAAGCCAGAACGGTTCGTGACCGAGGTCCTCGATAGCGTTCAGAATCGCCTTGGTTTCTTTACTGTTGTGAAGACTGAGTACACCGACCCGCACACCTGAACCGTCAGAAGTCATTTGTAGTAACGTATTGAACCCGGTGGTTTAAAAAGGCGAACATCGACCCCGACGCGTCGTCTGCCGCGCCTTTATATAGGGCGGGGACCGAGTGGGGGACATGACCGGTTCGGAGGCTGACCCGGATGCGTTTACGTACAACGGCGGAATCGTCGAGCCGGGTGAGACCCAGAACGTGCGGTACGGCATCAGCGAGACGTATCTGGGCGACCCGGTTCGCATCCCCGTCACCATCGTCAACGGGGCCGAACCGGGACCGACGGTGTTCCTCTCGGCCGCGGCCCACGGCGACGAACTCAACGGTATCGAGGTCGTCCGGGAGGTCGCCCACGGCTGGAACCACGACGACCTCCGTGGCACGCTGGTCTGTATGCCCGTCCTGAACGTCCCCGGCTTCCTCGCACAGGAGCGCTACCTCCCCATCTACGACCGGGACCTCAACCGCTCGTTCCCCGGTCGGCAGGGGTCGACCAGCGCGAAGCGGATGGCTCACCAGATATTCCGGAACTTCGTCGCGCCCTGCGACATCGGATTGGATTTTCACACGTCCACGCGCGGGCGCACGAACATGTTGCACGTTCGCGCGGACACGGCCGACCCCGAAGTCGCCAGACTCGCCAAGGCGTTCGGCTCGAACGTCATCATCTCGTCGGAGGGGCCGTCCGGGACCCTCCGGCGGGAGGCGACCGACTACGGCATCCCGACCATCACCATCGAGATGGGCGAGGCCCACCGGTTCCAGCGGGAGTTCATCGACCGCGGACTGGAGGGCGTCGAGAGCGTCCTCGCGGAGTACGACGCCCACCGCACCGAATCGGTGAAGTGGCCGGGGTGGCGGACCGTCATCGACGACGCCAAGGAGAAGACGTGGATTCGGGCCGACGCGGGCGGACTGGTCGACATGCACCACGACCGCGGGTCGCTGGTCTACGAGGGCGACACCATCTGCACCATCACCAATCCGTTCAAGACCGACAGGGAACCGGTAAAAGCGCCGTTCACCGGCCTGCTGGTCGGTGTCTTGGAGAACCCGGTCGTCTATCCGGGCAACCCGCTCTGTCACATGGTCGAACTCTCGGCGAAGACCCGCAAGGCGCTCAAGCGCGAGCGCGCCCGGAGCGAGTCGGTCGAGAACACGGCGACGCCCGCGAGCCCGAGTCGTCGGTGAATCTGGGGGTTTTGTGGCCCCACCGCTGGGATAGGATAAAATTCCCAGTGAGAAAAAGACAGAACGAATCGACCTGATTAGTTCCGTACGGAACCCCTGCGATTCGCTCCAACACGTATATCTTCGACCGAATAGACGTGTCGCTCGGGTGGAAACCGTGTGTTCGAGTCACAAATAAAAGTCACCGGGAGACGTACTCGACCGCCGAGGAGAACTCCCGAACCGACTGGTGTTCACTCACATCGCCGTACTGAGTACCGCAATCTCCGGTGCGAGCGCGTACACGGACACGATTCAGGGGCTCGAAAGCCTGCTCGTGGTCCGGGTTCTCGAAGTCGGCCTACTGGCAGTGGCCGTCTTCCACATCCTCAACGGGGTCCGCCTGCTGTTCGTGGACCTCGGACTCGGACTCGAATCGCAGGACAAGAGCTTCTACGCATCGTTGATAGTCACGGGTGTCATCGTACTGGCGAGCATCCCGACGTTCTTGGAGGGGGCGTTCTGAGATGGCCGAACGCTACTCGTCGTTCCAGAGCGGGAGCGCGTCGTGGCTCCTCCAGCGAGTCACGGCCGCGTTCCTCGTCGTGGTGCTGGCGTTCCACTTCTTCCTCCTGCACTTCGTCAACCACGCCTCGGAGGTGACGTTCGCCGATACGACCGCCCGCATGAGCGAGTGGGGCTATCTCGTCACGATGGTCCTGTTCCTGCTGACGGCGACGTTCCACGGCGTCAACGGCGTCTACGCCGCACTGCTGAATCAGGGCCTGACGGGCACCAAGAAGACCGCAGTCAAGGGCCTCCTCGTCGTCGCCGGTCTCGCGCTGGCGGCGCAGGGCACCTACCTCGCGCTCGTCATGAACGGAATGGTGTAATCATGAGCACGCAAGTACCAGAAGAGAAAGAACAGACCGAAGCCGAACAGGAGGTCAACGCCGAGACCGAGGCCGAGATTACCGAAGGCGCATCGTTCGGCGACCAACGCCGCGCCGACCGGGACGCCCAACGCCAGCAGTCGGTGTCGGGCGCGCCCGCCGACATCGAGGGCGAGTCGTTCCAGTTGAAAGTGTTCCGCTACGACCCCGAGGTCGAGGGGAAGATGGAGCCGCGCTTCGACGACTTCGCCATCCCGAAGGAGAAGGGGATGACGGTCCTCGACGCGCTCATCTACGCCCGCGACCGCTACGACACCACGCTGACGTTCCGACACTCCTGTCGGCAGGCAGTCTGTGGGTCCGACGCGCTGTTCATCAACGGTCGCCAGCGCCTCGGCTGTCAGACCCAGATTTCGGACCTCGAAGCGCCGGTCCGGGTCGAGCCGTTACCCCACCAAGACGTGGTGAAGGACCTCGTCGTGGACATGGAACACTTCTACGACCAGATGCACGCCGTCGAGCCGTTCTTCCAACCCGAGGAGGACCCCGACGGCGACTTAGAGGAGTACCGACAGACGCGAGAGAACCGCGAGAAGATCAAGATGTCCACGCGGTGTATCTGGTGCGGTGCCTGCATGTCCTCGTGTAACATCGCGGCCGGGGACAACCAGTACCTCGGTCCGGCGGCCATCAACAAGGCCTACCGGTTCGCGATGGACGAGCGCGAAGGCGAGAACATGAAGGAACACCGGCTGAACGTGATGGACCAAGAACACGGCGTCTGGCGGTGCCAGACCCAGTTCTCCTGCACGAACGTCTGTCCGAAAGACATCCCGCTTACCGAGCACATCCAAGAACTCAAACGAGAGGCGGTCAAGCAGAACCTCAAGTTCTGGTAGCTCGAACACTACATTACAAACTATGCACGAACACGACGTTCTGGTAATCGGCGGCGGCGGTGCCGGGCTTCGAGCGGCCATCGCGGCCCACGAGGAGGGCGCGGACGTGGCTATCGTCACGAAGCTCCACCCCGTGCGAAGCCACACCGGCGCGGCCGAAGGCGGTATCAACGCGGCGATTCGCGAGGGCGACGACTGGGAACTCCACGCCTACGACACGATGAAGGGGTCGGACTACCTCGGCGACGCCCCGGCGATCGAGACCCTCGCGCAGGACAGCCCCGAGGAGACGGTACAACTCGAACACTGGGGGATGCCGTTCTCCCGCGAGGACGACGGCCGGGTCTCCCAGCGACCGTTCGGCGGACTCTCCTTCCCGCGGACGACCTACGCGGGAGCCGAGACCGGCCACCACCTGCTCCACGTCATGTACGAGCAGGTCGTCAAGCGCGGCATTCAGGTGTACGACGAGTGGTACGTCTCGAACCTCGCGGTCACGGACCACGACGACCCCGACGAGCGCGAGTGTCACGGCGTCGTCGCCTACGACATCAAGACCGGCGCGGTCGAGGGCTTCAAGGCCCGAAACGGCGTCATCCTCGCGACCGGTGGCACCGGACAGGTGTACGACCACACGACCAACGCGGTCGCCAACACCGGCGACGGCGCGGCGATGGCCTACCGGGCGGGCGTCCCGCTCGAAGACATGGAGTTCGTCCAGTTCCACCCGACGACGCTCCCCTCGACGGGCGTGCTCATCTCCGAGGGCGTCCGCGGGGAGGGCGGCATCCTCTACAACAGTGAGGGCGAGCGGTTCATGTTCGAGTACGGCTACGCCAACAACGCCGGGGAACTGGCCTCCCGCGACGTGGTGTCGCGCGCGGAACTGACGGAGGTCAACGAAGGCCGCGGCGTCGAAGACGAGTACGTCTATCTGGACATGCGCCACCTCGGCGAGGAGCGCATCACCGACCGACTGGAGAACATCCTCCACCTCGCGCGGGACTTCGAGGGCGTCGACGGCCTCGAGGAGCCGATGCCGGTCAAGCCCGGCCAGCACTACGAGATGGGCGGCATCGAGACCGACGAGAACGGCGAGACGCTCATCGACGGGCTCTACGCCGCGGGCGAGTGCGCCTGCGTCTCGGTCCACGGGTCGAATCGCTTGGGCGGCAACGCCCTGCCGGAACTCATCGTCTTCGGCGCGCGCGCCGGTCGCCACGCCGCGGGCGCGGACCTCGGCGAGGCCGAGATTACGAAGGGCAAGACCGCCGAAATCGAGGAGGAAGACGGTCTCGACACGCCGGTCGAACCCGGCGCGGTGCCCTCCGGCGACGACGAGGCCGTGGCCGACGGTGGCGACGACGTGGCCGCGGACGGCGGCGCGGCGGTCGTAGAGCCCGACGAGACGGTCCGCCGCGCCGTCGAGCGCGAGCGCACTCGCATCGAGGAGCTGATGGAGAAAGACGAGGGCATCAAGCACTCGGACCTCCGGGCGGACCTCCAGCAGTCGATGACCGAGAACGTCAACGTCTTCCGGAACGAGGAGGGCCTCAAGCAGGCGCTCGAAGACATCCGCGAAGTGCGGGAGGCGTACCAAGACGTCTACGTCAACGACCCCTCGCGCACGTTCAACACCGACCTCATCCACACCATCGAGACGCGCAACCTCATCGACCTCGCGGAGGCCATCACGCTCGGCGCGCTGGCCCGCGACGAGTTCCGCGGTGCCCACTGGCGACAGGAGCACCAGGAGCGCAAGGACGACGAGTGGCTCAAGCACACGATGCTGTCGTGGAACGACGGCACGCCGGAACTGTGGTACAAGCCGGTCATCCTCGAAGGCGAGGAGAAGACCTACGAGCCGAAAGAACGCTCGTACTGACCGACGTTTCGTTTCTCTCGGCGGGCGCTCTTTTCCGAATCGCTCGGGAAGCGACGCCGCCGTCCAGCGAGACGTACCGTTCGTCGGTCAGCCAGCCAGTCCCAGCGCCGCGAGGAGGTCGATGCCCGCGTCGAAGTACTCGACCGCCTTGTACCCGAGATAGACGCCGACGATGCCGACCAGACCGGGGAGTTCGGGCGGCGCGGGGAGCGGAATACCGAGGAAGGTGAACAGCGCGCCCGTCAGAAACCCCGTCAACAGCGCGAGGAGCGTGAGTGTCACGTTCATCGGTCGCGTCGTTGGGAGAGGACCGAGAAGGCAGTTCTGATTCCGGTCAAGGCGCTCGGTCGGGCCTCGCCGAGCGGTCGCTCGACCCTCGACGCGCGACGTACTCGACCACCCGGTCGAATCAGAAGGCGGACGGTCGCCGCGTTAGCGCCACTGCGAGAGCGTGTGGGACTCCTCGAAGGGCATCGCCAGATACGCCTCGTCGTTCGAGATGTCGGCGATGACCGAGGTGCGCTCGTCGTCGGTGTCGTCCACGGCGAACATGACTTCGCCGTCTTCGAACGATTCGTCCAGTTCTGCGGTGGGGAGTGTCCAACTCAGGGTAGATCACCGAAGTTTCGTCTGCGTCGCTCGGTTGTAGATGCGAGAGGCTCTTTAGTATACACCACCGTCCCGAGCGTAACGGGACGTTACGCTCTCCGTACCGCCGCAAAACGGAGCGAAACGAGGAGTTACTGATAGTCGCGTGACCCGGCTCAGTCGCGGCGTCGGACCGCGACCAGCGCGGCGACCACGAGCGCGACCAGCGTCACGCCCGCGCCGAATCCGGGCGCGCCGCCGTCGGCGTCGGTCGTCGTCTCGCTCGTCGCCGGTTCGTCTCGGGCGGCCACCTCGACCTGAACTTCCCTTCGCACCGTCGCCCCGTACTCGTCTTCCACGACGACCGTGACCGTCCGCGTTCCGGGCGACCCGAAGCTGTGTTCGACCGACGTTCCGGTCACTTCGCTCTCGCCGAACTGCCACGTCACCGTCACGTCGCCCACGTCGTCGGAGACGCTCGCGGCGAAGCTCCCGGCCTCGCCGACCGTCACGGCGTCGGGCGTCTCGACGCTGACCTCGGGGCGGTCGTTGACCACCAGCGTCTTCGTCGCGGTGTCACGGAGGCCGTGGTCGTCCGTGACCGTCAGGTTCACCGTGCGCTCGCCCGGCGAGTCGAACGCGAGCGTCGCGGTCTCGCCGGTCGCCGACTGCCCGCCGACCGACCACTCGTAGGCCGCCACGCTACCGTTCTCCGCGGTCGAACCGCTCGCGGAGAGTTCGACCGACTCGCCGACCGGGACCGCGGTCTTCGCGTCGATGGCCGCCGACGGCGCGGGCACGCTCGTCACCGCCAGCGTACCGGCACCGGTCACGTCCGCCGAGAGAATCGCGGTCCCGTTCTCGTCGGAGACGACGCTCGTCGCCAGTAGCGCCCACCCCTCGGAGGTCCGTTTGGCGACGCGCACGTCCGAGAGTTCCGACTCGACCGCGCTCGTCCGGACCGCGAACTCGACCGTCGCCGAGCCGTTGGCCAGCCCCGCGGGACCGTCCATCTCGACCGCGTAGAGGGGGTCTCCCGGCGGCGAGCGGTCGGTCGCGTCGGTCCGCTCGGCGACCGCGAGGACGCCCGAGACGTTCGAGTCCGCGAGCGTGACCGCCCGCACGGGCGACTCCTCGAAGGTCACGGTCGTCCCGGTCTCGTTGGCGTCGGCGTCCTCGATGGCGGCCACCGCGGGACCGCCGATGCGGACGACCCACCCGTCGCGGCTCTCGCCGTAACTGGTCGATTCGCCGACCGCGAGGTAGCCCCCGTCGTGGCCCTCGACGACCGGCCAGAACTTGTCCCAGTAGCTGTCGCCGTAGGTCCGCGCCCAGTCGCGCTCGCCGTCGGCATCGGTCTTGAGGACCCACCCGTCCGCACCCTCGTCACCGAGGACGTGCTTGGCACCCGAGAGGACGTAGCCCCCGTCGCGGTCGTTGTGGATGCCGTAGAAGGCGTCGCCGCGTTCGGTGCCGAACGTTCGGTCCCACACCGTCTCGCCGTCGCCGTCTATCTTCAGCATCCAGCCGTCCTGCTCGCCCGCGCCCTCGCTCGCGGTCCGACCCGCGAGGAGGTACCCGCCGTCGGAGGCGACCGTCGCGTCGTGAATCCGGTCGTAGCCCGCGCCGCCGTAGGTCTCGCTCCACTCGCGGTCGCCGTCACCGTCGACTTTCAGCACCCACGCGTCGGCGGGGTCCGCCCGCTCGCTCGTCGTGGTCCCGGTCATCAGGAGGTCGCCGCCGTCGGTCACGAAGACGGAGTTGACGTACTCGTCGGTGTTCGCCCGCGGCGTGTCGTAGGTCTCGCTCCAGACCGCCTCGCCGCCCTCGCGCAGTTCCATCGTCCACGCCTCCGCGTCGCCCCACCGTTCGCTGAACCCGGAGACGTAGATGCTGTCGCCGGATTTCTCCAGCGACCAGAACTCGTCGGGACCCTCCTCGCCGTAGGTCTTCGACCACCGCTTCTGGCCGTCGGGGCCGACTTTCAGCAGCCAGCCGTCCCACGCGTCGCCCGAGTCCTCTGCGGACATCCCGGCCAGCAGGTAGCCGTCTTCGACTCGCTCCACGTCGAAGATGCGGTCGACGCCCGAGTCGCCGTAGCTTCGCTCCCACTTCGTCCCGCCCGCGCGGTCGAGCATCGCGACGTAGCCGTCGTGGGCTCCATCGGTCGAACTGTTCGACCAGCCGACCACGAGATAGCCGCCGTCCACTTTCAGGCCAGTCGCCAGTTTGTCGTCGTCGCCGCCGCCGACCGTCCGGGACCATCGCTCGGACGGACCGGGCGCGTTCCCGACGTCGTCGGGCGCGATGGCACTCGCGTCCGTAGTTTCTGTGTCCGCGAGTGCTGCGTCCGCGGCTCCGACCGAACCGACCGCCGGTGCCGCCACGACGAGCGCGGCGAAGACCGCGGCCAGCGCTGTTCGTTTCACGACCCGTTCTCCGTCGAGAATCGCTGTTTCGCGTTTCGAGAGCATAGTATCGAACCGTCGCCCCGGTCTCCGGGAACGTCGCTGTCCGCTCCGGGCCGAGAACGCCGGAGCGAACGTTACTCCACATATGTCCGCGTTCGAGTCTTTGTTATGTGCGAGCTGATAGGCTCGCAGGAGCGACCTGCGCCGATTCCGACGAGGAGGCCGAACCGTAGCGCGCGAGCGTGAAACCGCGACTCGGGAATCGAGCGTCGGAGTAATCGCGGCTTACCGTCCGACACTCGGGAGATAACAAAGTGCCAATCCGGCCTTGGAGTCGGGTAATGAGCCGTCGAACCAGCTTCGAGCGTCCCCGACGAGACGAGGAGGCCGCGTCGGTCGAACGATGAGTCACGAAACCCCCGCGGACGCGTGGCGAGACCGTCTCACGCGTCCCGCGCCGGCGGCGGACCTGCTGGCGGTCGTCGGTTACGGCGCGCTCGCGGTCGTCGTCCTCTCCCAACCCGGCGTCTACGGGACGCCGCTGGCGGCCGCCTTGGGACTGCCGCTTCTGTTCTTCGCGCCGGGCTACGCGCTGGTCTCGGCGCTGTTCCCCGGCGCGACGCCCGACGACGCCCGGAGCGACCCGACGCTCGCCGAGGTGCGCCAGCACGGGCTGTCGGGCGGCGAACGACTCGCGCTCGGTTTCGGCGTCAGCCTCGCGCTCCTCCCGCTGTTGGCGGTCGCGCTCGCGGTCTCGCCGTGGCCCATCGCGCCAGCGAGCGTCCTGCTCTCGGTCGCGGTCGCGACCCTCGTCTTCGCGGTCGTCGGCGGGGTGCGGCGACTCCGCCGCCCCGCGGACCGCCGGTTCTCGCTCCCGGTTCGGGCGTGGCTCGACGACGGAAAGCGGTCGGTCTCGACCGGCCCGGCGACCGACCGCGCGCTGAACCTCGGCCTCGCGCTCGGGGTCCTGCTGGCGGTCGGGGCGATGGGCTACGCCGTCGCCGCGCCCGGACCCGGCCAGCAGTACACCGGCGTCGCGCTCCTCTCGCAGAACGAGACGGGCCAACTCGTCGCGGACGACTACCCGAGTAACTTCACTCGCGACGAGAGCAGACCGCTGGTCGTGGAGCTGACCAACCACGAGGGCGAGCGGACCGACTACTCGGTGGTGGTCGAACTCCAGCGCGTCCGGGGTAACGACGGCGGCGCGCCGAAGGTGGTCCAAGACCAGCAGGTGGCGACGTTCACGCCGACCGTGAGCGCGGGTCAATCGTGGCGGACCACCCACGAGGTCACGCCGACGATGACCGGCGAGAACCTGCGACTGACCTACCTCGTCTACGAGGGCGACCCGCCGCAGAATCCGACGACCGAGAACGCTTACCGTCACGTCCACGTCTGGGTGAACGTCACAGCGTGACCGAAACAGCGAGGAGCTAACGATGTGGCCGTGGGAACACCTCGCGGTCGGCTATCTGGGCTACTCGCTCGCGGTCCGACTCGCGGGTCGAGGAGTCCCCCGACCGTGGCCCGTCGTCGCGCTCGCGGTCGGGACGCAGTTCCCCGACCTCGTGGACAAGCCGCTGGCGTGGGCGTTCGGCGTCCTGCCCTCGGGCCACTCGCTGGCGCACTCGCTTTTCGCCGCGCTCCCGCTGGCGGCGCTCGCCGTGACGGTCGGGGCGGCGGTCGGGAGCGGGCGCGTCGGCGCGGCGTTCGCGTTCGGCTACCTCACCCACCTGCCGGGCGACGCGTTCTACCCCCTGCTCGTGGGCGGGCCACCGAACGACGACTTCCTGTTCTGGCCGGTCGTGGCGGTCTCCTCGCCCGAGACCGGCGTCGGGTTCGTCGAGATGGTCCGGACGCTGTTCGCCCGGTACGTCGAGCGACTGGCTCGCGGGGAGGTGTCGTCGTATCTGGCGGTCGAACTCGGCTTGCTCGCATCGGTGGTCGCCCTGTGGGTCGCCGACGGCCTGCCGCCGCTCCGGTGGCTCTGGTCGCGGGTTCGCGTCGGGCGGCCCACAGAGGAATCCCGGTAGCGAGCGTCGGACGGATTCGCGCGGGCGAATCTCGCGGTCGGGGTCGGAAAGCGACGCCTGAGCGTGTAGTAGGACGTACATAACAATACTCCGAAACGACCGAGTTGGTGACGTGACCGACGACGAGCGTTCGACGACGAGACGCGCGTATCTCCGGACCGCCGGGACCGTCGCGGCGGTCGGCGCGCTCGCGGGGTGCGGCGGGCGCGACCGCGGGCCGGAGACGCGCACCTCGACCGACACGACGCCGGGCAGCGGGACTGAGACCGACGACGGGACCACGACCGGCGACGGGACCGCGACCGACACGCCGACGCCGAGCGAACTGGTGGAACGCCGCGGCTACGAGACGGTCGTGAACGTCGCGGACGCGAGCGTGGACACCGACGACGCCGAGGCGATGAAGGCGTTCGTCGAGGAGCGAGCGGGCGACGACACCCTGCTGTACTTCCCGCCGGGGCGCTACCGACTCGCGGAGTGGCGCGCGACCGACTACCGGAACCTCGGCATCGTCGGCGACGACGCGGTCCTCGAAGCGCCCGCAGACGTGACCTACTGGCTGAAGTGGGCCGGGTTGGACGACCTCCTCTTCGAGGGGTTCGTCATCGACTGTCGGGCCGACGGCGTCGCGCCCATCGCCCGCGTCGGGGTCGCTGGCGGGACGAGCGCGGTCCGGAACGTCGCCGTCCGCGGGTATCGGTACGCTCCTCGGAACGGCTTCGAGGTAGAGGTGATAGACCCCGACGGCGAGTTGGCCGTCGAGAACGTCGCGCTCCCCGACGGCGCGACCGCCGGGCACGCGATATACGTCTTCCCCGAGAGTGCCGGGACACTGACGTTCCGGAACTGCCGCATCGAGGACTGGCACGAAGGACTCTACGCCGCGTACCACCGCGGTCCGCTCCGGGTCCTCGGGGGCTACTACGCCAACAACGGCATCGAGCAGGTCCGGGTCGGCGGCGGGACCAGCGGCGCGCTCGTTCGCGGCGTGACGGTGCGCGTAGACGACCCGAAGCGACCCAAACACAAGCCGAACATGCGCGGCATCTGGGCCGAGGAGGGCGCTCGCGCCCGCATCGTGGACTGCGACGTTGCCATCACCGACCTGACCGGAACCTACAGTTCGGGCGGCATCGTCGTCGGCACGCAGTTCGGCGAGGTGACCATAGAGAACACCGCGGTCCGAATCGACACCGACACTTACGCCGTCAGCCTCCGGAACCCCATCGACAGCATGGCGGGCCAGACCATCCCGAGCATGGACCGCCTCCCCGAGCGCACGCGCGTCACGGCGCGGAACGTCCGCATCTCCGGCGAGGCGACGACCGGCACCGCGGTCCGGGCGGTCCGGCGCGACGACTGTCGCTTCGAGCGCGTCTGCATCCGCCACGGCGGTTCGCGCGACGGCATCGCGGTCGAGAACGCCGAGGAGTTCGCGGTCCGGGACTCGACCATCGACGTGGGCGGCGAGGCCATCCGGAGCGACGAGGCCGACGTGTCCACGCGGGACGTCCACACCAGCGGGTCGTGTCCGGCCGAGACGACCCAGAGATAACTCCGTCTGTCTTTATCGTGTTTAGATAATTGTGAGACAGTGGCGAGTGTTTCTCTCCGGGGTAGGCTTTTGCGCCTGCGCGCCGACGAGGGCCGTATGCCCCGCGTCGCACTCATCGCCCACGACGACGAGAAGCCCGAGATGATAGACCTCGCGACCGAGTACGAGCCGCTGCTCTCGACGCTCGACCTCGTGGCGACCGGCACGACGGGCCAGCGCATCGCCGACGAGACCGACCTCGACGTCGAGCGCAAGAAGTCGGGTCGTATCGGCGGCGACACGCAAATCGGCGCGGAGGTCGTCGAGGACCGCATCGACGGCATCGTCTTCCTGCGGGACCCGCTGACCGCCCAGCCGCACGAGCCGGACATCACCGCGCTCCTGCGACTCTGTGACGTTCACGACGTGGCGATGGCGACGACGCGCTCGTCGGCGGAGTACCTCCTCGACGGTCTCGCGGCCGAGATCGAGGAGGCGGTCTGAGTCCTGGGACTGGTCGCGGCGCTGTTGGGACTCCTCGGTCTGATTTCGGTGTGAGGAATTTTCCTCGGATTCGAGGTCTCCGGACCGGGACGGTACCACACCGCGAGACCGATTCGCGACCGCACCGCACCGATTCCGACTACACAGCACTGCGACCGCGCCTCGCCCTCCCCGACCGAAATCCCCCGCGTCAGATGTAGCCGAGGTCTTCGAGTCGCCGCTCGACCGACCCGTCGTCGGGGTCGCCGTCGCCGCGGTCGCTCCCGAACGGAACCTCGCCGTAGTCGCGGCGGGAGACGGGGTCGGCCAGCAGGCCGTCGGGGACCTCGCCGGTCATCCGAGCGGGCACGTCGAGACCGGCGGCGGCCATCGCGACGGGAGCCACGTCGGTCAGCGAGAGCGCGCCGGGTCGCGCGTCGTCGGCGTCGAGCGCGGGGCCGGAGTCCGGAGCCCCGAGGTCCGCGTCGTCGGCAAACGCCGGGCCGTCGGCCAGAAACACGCCGTCGCGCTTGTGGTCGTGGGCCTCGGTCGGGACGAACCGCTGGCCGACGAGGTTCGTGCTGAGCGTGTGGTTCATCTCGGTCGGCATGAACAGGACGTCGCAGGCCTGATCGGTGTACGGCCCGTCGTAGACCTCCTCGCGCCGGGCGACCCACTCGAACACCGGGTCGCCGTCGGGCGTTCGCAGGTTCGAGAGGAGGGCGATGAGGTCGTCGCGGACCTCCTCGTACTCGTCGGGCGCGACGACGCCCGCCGGTTCCCGGCCCGCCAGATTCACCCGGACGCCGAGTTCGACGCTCCGGGTGTAGGCCGTCGAGTTCGCCCAATCGACGCCCTCGCTGGCGGCCGACACCGCCTCGTAGGGCAGGGCGCTGGTCAGCAGGTCCCCGACGCCGAGTTTAGTCGCCAGCGAGTAGGCGTCGCCCGGCGTGACGCCGACCGTGCCGAGCGCCGTCGTCGCGGCCGAGACGACCCGTCCCGTGACCGAGGAG
>SDGW01000251.1_pt1 | contig 22921 bp, 27 predicted proteins | sample 2873831 | NCBI WGS metagenome assembly SDGW01 (sample SAMN08132700, study PRJNA421101) | hypersaline lake metagenome | isolation source: celular fraction 0.22 microns magnesium sulfate-rich crust from ephemeral... | place: Spain: Penahueca Lagoon, Toledo | collected 2011-07
CGACATGTTCATCGCCAGCCAGTGGGACAGCCGCGAGGACGCCATGGAATTCTTCCGCAGCGACGAGTTCCGCGAGACCGTCGAGTGGGGGCGCGAGGTGCTGACCGACCAGCCGCGCCACGTCTTCTTAGCATAGAAGCCGGACGCTCACTTCGTTCGCGTTCGGTGAAACCGCGCCTCGCTTCGTTCCCGTGAGCGAAGCGAACGGGGGTTCGGAAGAGCTTGCTCTTCCGGCGCTCGTCGGGGTATGCTCGAGAACGACCGCAAAGACAGCGCCGCAGAAACAGCCGCTACGCGTCGTCGGGCGTCTCTTCGTCGTCGTCCTCGGTCGAGGTCTTGTCGAGGTCCTTCTCGCCGAAGTAGATCTCCGCGCCGTCCTGTGCCACTTTCTCGGCCAGTACCGCGCACTTGATCCGCATGGGGGAGATGTCGACGCCCAGCATGTCGACGACGTCGTCGCGGTCCAGCTCCTCGAGCTCGTCGACGCTCATGCCGTGGAGCTGCTCGGAGAGCATGGAGGCGGAGGCCTGGGAGATGGCGCAGCCGTCGCCGCGGAAGGCCACCCGCTCGATGGTCTCCTCGTCGTCGTCGAGCAGGACGTCCATTTCGATCTCGTCGCCGCACATGGGGTTCTCCCCGATGTGGGTGAAGGTGGGGTCCTCCAGCTCCCCGGAGTTGCGCGGGTTCTTGTAGTGGTCGAGAATCTGCTGCCGGTACATGTCGGAGCCGCCGATACCCATCGTGGGCCGAGATAGGCGTGTGCGGGGCAAAAGGGTTCCGGGGTTTGACATCCTCCCACCCCTGAAGGGGTGGGCTTCCGCTCGCTACGTGTCAACGACTCTTTCTTTCGACCCCATCGAAGGTTTATAATTGCTGTACCGTGCCAATACGTACCGGGGGTTGGTCATGCTCAACAGAGTCGACATTGCAAACGCGCTCGGGTCCGGGTCGCCGGCGGCAGCTGAGGTCGACGCCGACCGGCTGGCGCCGCTCCTCGAGGAGGACGAGACCGTCGAGGCCGCGGCGGCCAGCGCCGAGGGGCTCGAACACACTACCGACGATCGAATGACGACTATCGAACCCGGGGACGGCAGCCACGCCTACGCCGTGGCCACGAACCGCCGGGTCTTCTTCCTGCTTGGCGGCGAGCCGGAGTCGCCCGAGCTCACGTATCAGCTGGGGTCGGTCACGAGGGCCGAGATGCACGACAGGCTGCTCAGTACCACGCTGCAGGTCAGGACGGCCGACGAGTCCGTCCAGTTCACGCCCGTCGACGCCGACCGGGCCGAGGCGCTCGCGTCCTACGTCGCCACGGTGGGCGGCGCGTGGGCCGACCTGGAGGAGACGCTCGCCGGCGCCCGCGAGGCCATGGAGGCGGCCCGCGAGACCATCGAGGCGGGCGGGGATCCGACCGGCGAGATCCAGCGCGCGCAGATGCACGTCTCGAAGGCCCACCACTGCGCGACCCACGACGACGCGGTCCCGACCGAGCTGATGGAGGCGGAGATCGAGCCGGTGGAGACCGAACTGGGATTCCTCGAGGTGATCTCCAGGACCGAGCGCGTCGAGGCGCTGCTCGAGGAGATCCGCGAGGCGCGCGAGGCGAGGGAGTACGACGCGGTGTTCGAGGCCGCCGGTGAGGCCGCCGATCTGCTCGAGAAGGCCCGGGGCGACCTCGACGAGAGCGACTACCTCTGGGGGACGGTCGACGACCTGGAGGCCGACCTGGACGACGCCGTGGCCGACCTCTTCGAGGCGGCCAAATCGGCCTGTCACGCCGGGCTCCGGACCGGCGATCCGACGGAGGCCGTCGCGGCCTGGGAGGACGCCCTGGATCGCTACCGGGCCACGCTCGCGGCGGACGACCCCGGTGCAGTCGGCCCCGATCCCGACGCGCTGCGCTTCCAGCTGGCGTGGGTCGTCGGCAACCTCATTGACGCGCTGGTCGTCGCCGCCGAGGAGTGCGAACGCGCCGGCGACGACCTCGGCGAGGAGCACGACGACAGCGCCGACCGCTACGAGGCCGCGCGCGACTGGCTCCGGCGCGCCCACCGGCTCGCCGAGGAGCATCCCCACTCCAGCTGCGCCCCCCTCGAGGAGTCCCTCGAACGCGTCGAGGAGAAGTTCGAGCTGGCGCAGTGGCAGTGGGGCGCGGCCGACTAGCGACCGAGCCCCAGGCTGGTCCCGCCGGCGCGTCGCCGCCACCGACCCGGTCGAGCGGTGGTACACCGCCTCGCTCGCCCGTTGCGGCGGTTCCGTCGCGTATATAACGGCCGACACACAACCCCCGGACCATGAACCCCCTCGAGCTGGCGGTGCGACTCGTGGCGGGCGTGGGCCTCATCCTGGCGAACGCCTTCTTCGTCGCCATCGAGTTCGCGCTGACTCGCGCCAGACAGTACACCGAGGACGAGTTCGTCGGCGACGCCGACAGCGACAGCGCACTGGAGCGCGCCTGGGAGATGACGCACGACCTGGAGATCTACCTCACCACCTGCCAGGTGGGAATCACGGCGTCCAGCATCGCCGTCGGTATCGTCGCCGAACCGGCGCTGGCGGCGATCTTCGAGCCGCTCTTCGAGAACTCGGCGCTGGCGTCGGTCGGCGCCGGCGGGATCATCGCCTTCCTGCTGATCAATCTAGTCCACCTGACCCACGGCGAGCAGACGCCGACGTACCTCGGCGTCGAGCGCTCCCGGACCGTCTGCCGGTACGGCGCGACGCCGCTGTACTGGTTCCACAGGCTGATCTCGCCGGTCATCACGCTGGGCGACGCCGTCGCCAAGTGGACGCTGCGGCTGATGGGCGTCGAGATGACCGGCGCGTGGCTGGAGACCGAGGAGGACGTCATCGAGTCCCGCGCCGACCTCCGGAACCGGGTCGGGTCGGTCCTCGAGGAGGGCGACGTCTCCGAGGAGCGCCGCGAGGAGGTGCTGAACGCGCTGGCCGTCGGCGAACAGCCCGTCAGCGAGGTGATGCTCCCGGCCGAGGAGATCGTCGCCCTCTCGACGGCGGTCGACCCCGAGGAGAACTTCCGGCGGATGGCCGAGAACCCCCACACGCGCTACCCGCTGATCGGCGAGGAGTTGACCGAGTTCGCGGGCATCGTCTACACGCCGATCCTGACCCGCCAGCGGGAGGCGCTGGCCGAGGGCGACGTCGACTTCGAGTCGCTCGCCGCGCCGCCGATGACTCTCTCGCCCGACGTCGACGTCAGCGACGCCATCGACCAGTTCCAGGCCGAGAACCAGGAACTGGCGCTGGTCATCGAGGACGGCGAGGTCGTCGGCATGGTGACCGTGACGGACATGCTCGAGGCCATCATGGGCGACCTCGAGGACCCGATCGACCAGGGCGACGTCGCGCCCGTGGGCGGGGACTGACGGCGACGGGTCGGCTGACGCGGGCCGCCCGTCAGTCGTCGCCGGTGGATTCAGTGAGATCGGACACCGCCACGCCGTTCTCCTTCAGGTCGTAGGTGAACACCCGCTCGGCGAACGTGGCGAAGCCGTGGTCGATCCCGTCGCTCCACGCGGCCGTCTCGTTCGGGACGCCGGGCAGTTCCGCCTCGTGGAGGGCGCTGGCCAGGACGGGCCCGCGGTCGACCATGAGGAGCCGCCCGATCCGGGGGGTGTCCGTCATCGCGGTGAACCACTCGATCAGGCCGGTCTCGTAGACGTGGGCGTCGACGCCGTCCTCCTCGAGGCGGTCCCGGACGACGTCGGAGACGGTCCCGACGTGGACGGTGACCCCGCGGTCGCTCGCCGCCGCGAGGCTGCGGCGGACCGTGCGGTCCAGCAGGTCCTCCTCCAGCACGATCAAGACGACCTCGTCGCTCGCGTCGTCGACGAGGTCGACGACCCGGCCGGTGACCTGTTCGTGCGTGTTGATGGCCCACACCGCCTGCTCCGCCTTCTTGTACGTCGGCTCCAGCTGCTCGAGCGTCTCCTCGACCGTGTCGAAGTACGACTCGTACTCCGTCCGGAGGATCTCCAGCGCGGTGTCGACGGAGACGTTCTGGTACTCCCGGGGATCCGCCTCGTGTAACTCGACGAGCCCCCTGCTCTGGAGGCGATCCATCGTCTCGTACACGCGCGACCGAGGGACGTCGGCGACCTCGGCGATCTCCTTGGCGGTCCCGTGCGGGAGCTGTGCGAGCGCGACGAAGCAGCGGGCCTCGTACTCGGTCAGCCCGAGCTGCTCCAGCGCTCGTATCGCTTCCCGGTCTTCGCTCATGCCATCGATAGGGCCGTGACGGGGTAGTCCCTTTCGGGTGGTCTCCCTCACCGGACGGCTCGCGGCGTATTTCGCCCGCCCCGCGTCACTCGCCGTCGAGCGGCTCGCCGCGGCGGTCGATGCGCGTGGCGGGGAGGCCGGCCCGGTCGGCGTGCTCGCGAATCGCGTCCTCGTCCTCGGCGCGGTAGTGGCAGAACGTCCCCGTCACCTGCCCGTCCTCGTCGGTGAGTACCTCCGACTCGACCCACTCGATGTCGACGCCGTCCTCGCGGAGCGCCTTCAGGGCCTCCCCCGACTCCTCGCCGGCCGCTTTCAGTTCCTCCTCGGTGATCGGTTCGTCCAGCTCCCGGAGGATCATGAAGTCTTCCGTGTCCTGGTCTGACATGGGTGCTCCGAGCAGTGGGGTTTGCTACATAATCACATAAATGCGGCGGGGACGGCCGTAGCTGGCGCGCGAGCGGTACGGAAACGAAGAGACAGCCCGGACACAACGTCCGGCAGAAGGGCGACGGCAGACCTCTACGCGAACAGCTGCCGTGCCTCGTCCAGCGCAGCGACGAGCCTGTCGACCTCCTCCTCCGTGTTGTAGATGTAGAAGGAAGCGCGGGTAGAAGCGGGGACGCCGAGCTTGTCGTGCAGCGGCTGGGTGCAGTGGTCGCCGGCGCGGACGGCGACGGCGTAGTCGTTGAGGATCTCGGAGGCGTCGTGGGCGTGGACGTCGTCGAGGTTGAACGAGACCAGCGCCGCGCGGTCGTCGGCCGGCGGGCCGAGGATGGTGATATCGTCGAACTCCGAGAGGCGGTCGTGGGCGTACTCGGCCAGGCGCTCGCCGTGGCGCTTTACCCGCTCCATGCCGACGTCGTCGAGGTAGTCGCAGGCCTCCGCCAGCGCGATGCCCTGGGCGATCGGCGGCGTGCCGGCCTCGAACTTCCAGGGCAGCTCGTGCCAGGTCGACTCCTCGAAGGTGACCTTCTCGATCATCATGCCGCCGTAGAGGTACGGCTGCATCTCCTCCAGCAGGTGCTCCTTTCCGTAGAGGACGCCGATGCCGGTCGGGCCGCACATCTTGTGCCCGGAGAAGGCGAAGAAGTCGGCGTCCATCGCCCCGACGTCGACTGGCATGTGCGGCACCGACTGGGCGCCGTCAACGAAGTACAGCGCGTCGTGGTCGTGGGCGATCTCGCCGACCTCCTCGACGGGCGCGATCGTCCCGAGCGTGTTCGAGACGTGGGGGACGCCGACGAGTTCGGTGTCGTCGGTGACCAGTTCCCGGAGGTGGTCGAGGTCAAGGTAGCCCTCCTCGTCGACGCGGGCGAACTTCACCTCGGTGCCGGTCTTCTTCGCGATCTGCTGCCAGGTGACCAGCGTGGCGTGGTGGTCCATCTCCGTCAGGACGACCTCGTCACCGGGCCCCAGCTCGGCCAGTCCCCAGGCGTAGGCGACGGTGTTGATCGCCTCCGTCGTGTTCTTGGTGAAGACGACCTCCTCGCGGCCCTCGGCGCCGATAAAGTCCGCTACCCGGTCGTGAGCCTCCTCGTAGGCGACGGAGGCCTCTTGGCTGAGGTGGTGGAGGCCGCGGTGGACGTTCGCGTTCGTGTGCCGGTAGTAGTGAGCGATGGCGTCGACGACCCGGTCGGGCGTCTGGCTCGTCGCCGCGTTGTCCAGGTACGCCACCTGCTCGCCCCGGAACTCCCGCTGGAGGATGGGGAAGTCCTCGCGTATGCGCTCCACGTCTAGCCCGTCCCGTTCGCTCTGTCCCATTACCTATAGGGAGGGGCTCGACGGGGAACATTATTTCGGTTCCCCGAAACCTCTCCCGGCGATATCGATACTGAAAAACTGGCACAATACTTATGCAAGGACAGCAGTATCTCCCGATGGGTGCCGGGAGTCGTCAGGGAAACCCGACCGACGACGACCCCCTCACGGGCACAACACCTGCTGCGCTCCCGGCGGTACCGAGGTTCGGGACTGGCCGACGGTACCCGGGTGGGGGCTCACTCTCTCCCTTCGCGAGCGTACGCCACGTGTCGCTCCCGGTAGACGTCGAGCCGAGCGACGTCCCAGACCAGGTCCGAGAGGAGGTGCGCGTACAGGACCGCCGCGAGCAGGAGGCCGAGGCCGGCGTCGACCAGCCATGCGCCGCCGACCAGCGGGCCCGCCAGCACGACGTGGCTGCAGAGCCGCTGGATCGGCCAGACCTCCCCGGGCTCGAAGAGGGCGTCCTGGTCGACGAAGACGGCCCGCGGATTCGCCAGCGCCCGTCGCACGGGAGCCCACTCGCCGGTGGTCAGCCGCGCCACGAGGAAGTGATCGACGTCGATGCCGACGCCCACGACGGCGGCGACGGCCACGGCCGCCCACCACGGCACCGGCAGGTCGAGAAGCCAGGCCGCCCCTGCACCGACGACGACGGAGAGCAACAGGTGGTCCCGCGAGTACATACCGGGGCGTCGGACGCGCGGACCGAAGTATACTGCGATCGGGGCGGTAGCATTATCGCGTGCACCGAAAAAGTATTGGGAATCGAGAATGAGAAAAAAGCAACGATGGTGGGTACGACCGGTCGGGAGGACGGGGGGAGCGTCAGCGACACCGGTCCGTCGGAGCCGTCGGGCGACCGAACCGAGCGGGGCGGCGTCGACGAGCGCCCCGGTCGAGAGCGCCACGAGGTCCCCGGGCGGATCCCCGGTGGGAGCTACCACGAGTACCGCTACGTCCGCGAAAACGAGGGCGGCCCCATCACCGAGGAGGGCGGGGTCGGCTGGCTCGCCAGCGACGAGTGGCTCGCCTACGACGTCGACGTCGCGCAGACCGGCGAGTACGAGATCGGCGCCCGGGTCGCCGCGGACGCCGACTACGGCGGCGGCACGTTCGGCGTCGTGGTCGACCGGACCCCGCTGAAGGCCGTCACGTTCGACGCCACCGGCGGGTGGTACGACTGGGAGACCGCCGGGACGACCGTCGAACTGCCGGCCGGCCTGCACACGCTGCGGCTGGTGGTCCTCACCGGCGGCCGGAACCTGGGATCGCTGACGGTCGAGTAACTCCAGTCGCAAGGGCGGTCGCGGAATGGCGGCCAACGTCACGAGAGCAACGCCTACATCCAGAGCAGCTGCGCGTGGCGGGTCCCGCCGAGGTCGAGGACGTTCTCCTCGTCGACGAACCCGTGTTCGATGGCCAGCGCGACGCTCTCCTCGCCGACGAGGTTGGCCGTCGTGCACTTCGCGAGGCTCTCGACGACCGCCTCCTCGTCGGCCTCCTCGCCGCCGTAGAACTCCTCGTCGACGGTCAGCGACACCGCGCCGCTCTCGAAGGTCTCGCCCATCACGTCGGGGTCGCAGACGGAGACGAGCAGCCCCTCCTCGGTCTCGCGCTCGTTGAGGATCATTCCAGCAGCTGCTGCTCGGCCTCCTCGCGCAGCTCCTCGGCCTCCTCGGCGACCTCCTCGGCGCGGTCGTGCTCGCCCATCTCCTCGAGGGCGCGGGCCTTCTCCTCCAGGATGTCGGCGTTCCGGAAGCCGAGGCGGATGGCGTTGTCGAAGGCGTTGACCGCGTCCTCGGCGAGGCCCCGCTCCAGCAGGAAGAAGCCGCGGTTGTACCAGCCCTCGGCGAAGCGGGGGTCGATCTCGACGGCCCGCTCGGCGTGCTCGAGGGCCTGCTCGGTGCGGCCGGACTCCCAGAGGGCGTAGGCGAGGTTCGTCTCGGCCGTGGCGGCGTGGTCGGACTCCTCGGCGACGTTCAGCGCCTCCCTGTACGCGCCGACGGCGGCGTCCCACTCCTCCATCTCGGCGTGGGCCGCGCCCTTGTTGGTCCAGGCCTCCTGCTCGAGCCGGTCGTCGTCGGTGAAGCGGGCGGCCCGCTCGAAGGTGTCCGCGGCCTGCTCGTGGCGGTTGATGTGCACGTAGGAGACGCCGACGTCGATCAGCTGTTCGGCGTCGACCTCGTCGGCCGCGACGCTGTCCTCGTCGAGCATGTCCGTGAGGACCCGCGAGTCGACGGGGTCGACCTTGTCCGTGTCCACGGACAGCTCGGGGGTCTCCAGGTCGAAGCCCTCGTAGGGGTCGTCGAAGCCCTGCCCGGAGGAGAACTCGTGGTCGTCGCGCTCTCTGTCGGTCATTACACCCCGATTGGCGAGGCGGCCTGTTAAGGGCTACGTCCCCGCGACGCCCCTCAGTCGCCCCCCACGGGCGTTCGGGCCGGGCGGCAGTGAACTGCCGCGAACACGCTGGTGAGCGAGCCCTCCGGAACGACCCGCTCGGCTCGCCGGACCCCACCGTTGAAGCGGGCGGCGGTCCCAGCCCCGGACATGGGCAAGCGACTGTTCGTCAGCGTCGACCTCGACGGCCTGGCCGACGAAGTCGCCGCGGTGCAGGACCTGCTGGCCGACGCGTCGGGGCTGAACTTCACCGATCCGGAGCAGGCGCACGTCACGATGAAGTTCCTCGGGGACACCGATCCCGACCGCGTCGACGACCTCGCGACCGAACTGGAAGGGGCGGTCGAGGACGCCGGCGTCGACCCCTTCGAGGCCCGCTTCGCCGGCCTGGGCGTGTTCCCGGGCCTGGACTACATCAGCGTCGTCTGGCTCGGCGTCGAGGAGGGCAGCGAGGAACTGACGCGCCTCCACGAGGCCGTCGAGGACCGCACCACCGCGATGGGATTCGACCCGGAGGACCACGACTTCACGCCGCACGCCACCCTCGCCCGGATGGAGCACGCCGGCGGCAAGGTACTGGTCCAGGAGGTCGTCGAGGAGCGCCACCCCGAGGCCGGGACGCTTCAGGTGGAGGAGATCCGACTGACCGAGAGCGTGCTGCGGAGTGAGGGGCCCGAGTACTCGACGCTGGAGCGGATCTCGCTGTAGGCTCGCGCCGGCGCGGTCCCGGTTGGCGCTGCGGTCAGAGCCGCCGTTCGACGAGTTCCAGCTCGACGAACGCCGACAGCTCGTCGGCGTGGTCGTCCATCCGGCGTCCCAGCCGGTAGTTCGATTGGTCGACGACGAAGTGGTACGGTCCCTCGGCGTCCAGCGACTCGCGGGCCCCGCCGTCCGCTGTCGCGACCTCGTAGACGCCCCCGTCGGTCTCCACGGCGACCTTGCCGAACTGCGCTACGCCCTTCGGCGTCCGTTCCGGCTCCCGGCCTTTCACGTACTCGTCGTAGTACCGGAACTCCTCCTCCGGGAAGAGGTAGACGTCGAACGCTCCGTCCTCGGAGGTGATCCGGTACGAGATCGCCCCGCCGGAGTCGGACACGTCCGGTAGCTCCCGGCTCCAGCCGTCGCCCGCCGGGACGCGCACGCTCTGCTGGACGCTGACGACGACCTCTCCGCCGAGCCCCATGCAGCCGGTCCCGGCGGCGGTCGCGGCCGCGCCGAGCGATCGGAGCAGCGTCCGTCGTCGCATGATACCGGTTCTCTCGACTTCTCGGGCATAACTCTCCGCCCCCGATTTCCGCGGCTGATAACCGGCGACCGGGGTCGATCACGGCCGCGGTGACGCGGGCCGTGGCGCTCGCGAAAGAACACACATTTATGCCACGCCGCGGAAGGGCACTACACCATGGGCAAGAAGTCGAAGGCCAAGAAACAGCGCCTCGCGAAGCTCGACAACCAGAACAGCCGCGTCCCGGCGTGGGTCATCCTCAAGACGGACCGCGAGACGCAGCGCAACCCCAAGCGCCGCAACTGGCGGCGTAGCAACACGGACGAATAATGAGCGCGAGCGACTTCGAGGAGCGGGTCGTAACGGTTCCGCTCCGCGACGCGAACGCGGCGCCGAGCCAGGAGCGCGCGGACAAGGCGATGTCGATCGTCCGCGAGCACCTGTCCAAGCACTTCGCGGTCGAGGAGGACGCCGTCCGCCTGGACCCCTCGATCAACGAGGCCATCTGGGAGCAGGGGCGCTCGAACCCGCCGCGGAAGCTCCGCGTCCGGGCCGCCCGCTTCGACGAGGAGGGCGAGAGCGTCGTCGAAGCAGAGACGGCGTAGAATCTTGCTCCGCGCGGCCTTCTCCGGTTCGGCGTACGTCGGCGTCTTCGCGCGCGCGACCGACCAGTGCCTGCTGGTCCGTCCCGACGTCGAGGACGATCTCGCCGCGGACCTCGAGGCGGAACTCGAGGTCCCGGTCGTCCCGACGACCATCGGCGGGTCCGGCACCGTCGGCGCGCTGGCGACGGGCAACGAGAACGGCCTGCTCGTCTCCAGCCGCGTTCGGGAGACGGAGCGCGAGCGCATCGCCGAGGCCGTGGACCTGCCGGTGTACGAGCTGCCGGGGCGGATCAACGCCGCCGGCAACGTCGTCCTCTGCAACGACGCGGGGGCGTACGTCCACGCCGACCTCTCGCGGGAGGCCGTCCAGGCCGTGCAGGACGCCCTCGAGGTCCCCGTCGAGCGCGGGACGCTGGCCGACGTCGAGACGGTGGGGACAGCCGCCGTCGCGACCGACCGCGGCGTGCTCTGTCACCCCAAGGCCACCGACCCCGAACTCGACGCCCTCGAGGAGCTGCTGGGCGTCCCCGCGGACATCGGGACGGTCAACTACGGCGCGCCGCTCGTCGGCTCGGGCCTGCTGGCCAACGAGGCCGGCTACGTCGTCGGCCGGGACACGACGGGCCCGGAACTGGGCCGCATCGAGGACGCGCTGGGCTACATCGACTGATCCGGCGCGTCGCTGTTCTCCCGTCGCTTCTCGGACCCGCTCCCTCGGCGAACCGACCGTAGTCGCCGTTCGTCCGGGGCGGGGAACTCGGTGATCTCGTCCAGGGAGCGCGACCACACGCCGCCGACGGCCCCCGGGTACACAGACCATTCCCCCGCGAGCCGTGCCGCATCCGCGCCGGCGCGGGGACGGCGGAACGAGACGATCCGTCGGTCCGGTCCGATCGGCTCCGTTCCCCGGGTTTTCGCCGCGAAACGGCCGAGCCGGCGAGAGATCGGGAGACGGAAGATACTTCCCTGCCCCAGCCGCACGGGAACACATGACCGAGTATACTGTGACGGGTTCGTTCAAGGCTCGAGAGGGCTGGCAAGCATTCGAGAGTACCGTCGAGGCACCGAACGAGGACGTCGCCGAGGAGCGCGCCTACGCCGAGTTCGGCTCCCAGCACAACCTCAAGCGCACGCAGATCGAGGTCGAGGAGGTGGCAGCATGAGCCTGGGTGGCGGCGGCGGTGGCGGTCAGATGCAGCAGGTCGCACAGGAGATCGAGCAGATCGAGCAGGAGCAGGAAGCCGTCGAGGAGGAGATCGAGGGGCTCCGCCAGGAGCAGACCGACATCGACGAGGCCATCGAGGCCATCGAGACCCTCGAGTCCGGCGCGACGGTGCAGGTGCCGCTTGGCGGCGACGCCTACGCCCGCGCCGAGATCGCCGACATCGACGAGATCGTCGTCTCGCTGGGCGGCGGCTACTCCGCCGAGCGCGACCAGGACGGTGCCGTCGACAGCCTCGAGACGAAGAAGGACACCATCGACGACCGGATCGAGGAGCTCGAGTCCCAGATCGGCGAGCTCGAGTCCGAGAAGGAGCAGCTCGAACAGCAGGCCCAGCAGATGCAGCAACAGCAGATGCAGCAGATGATGCAGCAGGAAGAGCAGGACGACGAGTAAGGGGGCCACATGTTCGACGGACTGAAAGACAAGCTCAGTAGTTTCACGTCCGACGTCGAGGAGGACGTGGACGAGGAGGCCGCCGAAGCCGCCGAGGAGGAGGCGGCTGACGAGGAGCCGGCGGACGAGGAAGCCACCGCTGAAGCGGTCGAAGCCGAGTCCGGGGCGACCGGCGTCGAAGCCGACGCCGAAGCGGTCGAAGCCGACGCGGCGGCCGCGGAGGTCGACGCCGGCGCTGCGGCAGAGACGGCCGAGCCCGAGGCGGAGCCGACTCCCGAACCGGAGTCGTCCGGACCGGAGCCCGACGCGGCGCCCGAACCGGACGTCGAAGACGACGCTGCGTCCGGAGCCGAGGAGGCGGAGCCCGAAGAGGCAGAATCCGACGAGGCAGAACCCGACGAGGCGGACGCTGAAGCGGAGGACGCGGAGCCCGAGGGCGAAGCCGACCAAGAGGACGACGTCGACGAGGAGGACGAGGACGACGGCGGCCGCGGCGTCCTCGGGCGCGCCAAGGTCCTCGCGACGGGCAAGTCCGTCATCGACGAGGACGACCTCGACGACCACCTCGACGACCTCGAGCTGGCGCTTTTGTCCAGCGACGTGGAGATGGGCGTCGCCCAGGAGATCCTCGACGGCGTGAAGGAGAACCTCGTGGGCGAGACCCGCCGGCGGCTGGAGAGCACCGGCAACCTCGTCCAGGACGCGCTCCGGGAGGCGCTGTACGACGTGATCAGCGTCGGCCAGTTCGACTTCGAGGAGCGCATCGCCGAGGCCGACAAGCCGGTCACGATCGTGTTCACCGGCGTCAACGGCGTCGGCAAGACCACGACCATCGCGAAGCTCTCGGAGCGGCTGGAGAACCACGGCTTCTCGACGGTGCTGGCCAACGGCGACACCTACCGGGCCGGCGCCAACGAGCAGCTCCAGAAGCACGCGGACAACCTCGGCCGGACCCTGATCTCCCACGAGCAGGGGTCGGACCCGGCCGCCGTGCTCTACGACGCCGTCGAGTACGCCGAGGCCAACGACGTCGACGTGGTGCTGGGCGACACCGCCGGTCGCCTGCACACCTCCGACGACCTGATGGCGCAACTGGAGAAGATCGACCGGGTCATCGATCCGGACATGACCATCTTCGTCGACGAGTCGGTCGCCGGCCAGGACGCGGTCAACCGCGCGCGCGAGTTCGACGACGCCGCCGAGATCGACGGCGCCGTCCTCACGAAGGCCGACGCCGACCCGCAGGGCGGGGCGGCCATCTCAATCGCCCACGTGACGGGCAAGCCGATCCTCTTCCTGGGGACCGGCCAGGACTACGACGACCTCGAGCCGTTCGACCCCGAGGAGGTCGTCGACCGCCTGCTCCCCGAGGAGTAGTCGGCCCACGCGGTCCTTCTCGTGGCTCCCGCTCGCTCAACTCGACTCCGCTAGCGCTCGCCCTCGCAACCTCACGGCTCACTCCGTTCGCCGTTCGGTAGTTCCGAGGCTCCTCCCTCCGGTCGGAGCCTCGTAGCCCGCGTGTCACTGCACTTCGCTCAGTTCCCGCTCGTTCAGTCGAGGCCGCCCGTTTCGCTCGCGGCCTCGCGCTCCTCTGACAGGTGCTCCCAGACTTCGGCGCAGCCGCAGCCGTCGTCGACGTCCGACAGGTGGGATCGTTCCTCCGCTTCGGCCCGCTCCTCCCCCGTCGTCCGCTCGCACGCGTCTCCGCTCATTGGTTTCGAGTATCCCGCACCGGAGTTAAGCCTCTGCCCGCTGGCACGTCTCGCTCCCGTTCGCCGGAATGGGCAATAACATCCTGTTGTTGCCGTCGCGTGCAGACGGATACGGCGGGCCCGTCCGGCGGTTCTGCTGTTTCATCTGTGTTGACGACCCACACGCCATCCCGAACGGTGATTTCACCCCCACAGTCGAGTAACTGACTGATCTGGTGGCTCTGGGCCCCGCCGGCCTTGTCGTGGGAACCGGTAACATGTGACGGTAGCGGCGGGCGGTGGCAGTCCCCTCCGGCACGGAGACTTACATGATCGTTGGTGTTGTGTTCTCACTCACACGTGCGGGGGCGACCCCGGTGTCGCACTGATGATTCGAGGTATACAGTTCGGTTCTCTGGAGGAGCCGGTATGAACACGGTAGAACAGTGGAAGCAGGAGAAACACCCGCTGGACGTCGTCGAGGACGTCAAGGAGTACGCCGAGGAGGGGCTGACCTTCGACGAGATCGAGGAGCGGGCGGGCGACGGCGAGTGGGAGCGCCTGAAGTGGGCCGGCATGTACAGCCACGGCCGCCAGCGGGGCTACTTCATGATGCGCACGAAGGTCCCCGGCGGCTACCTCACGCCCGACCAGGCCGAGGTGATCGGCGAGGTGGCCGAGGAGTACGCCACCGCTCCGGACGAGCACGGCGGCGAGGAGCAGAACGACGTCTGGGGCGACGCCTACCTCGACATCACGACCCGGCAGGACGTCCAGAAGCACTGGATCGAGGTCGAGGACGTCCCGGAGATCTGGGCGAAGTACGACGAGGTCGGCCTGACGACGATCCAGGGCTGCGGGGACTCCGCCCGGAACGTCCTGGGCTGTCCCGCCGCCGGCCTGGACGACCACGAGTGCTTCGACGCCCAGCCCGTCATCGACGCCGTCTCCGACTACTTCACGGAGAACCGCGAGTACGCGAACCTCCCGCGGAAGTTCAAGATGACTATCACAGGCTGCCGGCAGGACTGCGCGCAGTCCCAGATCAACGACGTCGGCCTGACGCCGGCGCGGAAGGAGATAGAGGGTGAACCGCACTACGGTTTCCACGTGAAGGTCGGCGGCGGCCTCTCCGACGGCCCGCGGATGGCCTCGCCGCTGGACGTCTTCGTCCTGCCGGAGCATGCCGTCGAGTTCTGCCGCGCCGTCGCACAGACGTTCAAGGAACTGGGCGACCGGAACAACCGCGGCGTCTGCCGGATGCGCTATCTCGTCCAGCAGATGGGCGCCGAGGCCTTCGAGGAGGCGATCCGGGACCGCTGCGAGGTCGACCTGCCCGACCGCGGCACGGACCTCACGGAGGGGTACGCCGGCGACCACGTCGGCGTCCACGACCAGAAGGAAGACGGCCTGAAGTACGTCGGGTTCAACGTCATCGCGGGCCGGATGGGCGGCGACGAGTTCGCCGAGGCCGCCCGCGCCGCCCGGGAGTACGGCACCGACGGGGCGTCGATCCGCCTGGCGACCGACCAGAACTTCCTGATCACGCACGTCCCCGAGGAGAACGTCGGGGACCTGCTGAACGAGCCGTTCGCCCGCAAGTACGAGCCCGACCCCGGCCCCTTCTCGCGGGGCGCGGTGGGCTGTACGGGCTCGGAGTTCTGCAACTACGGCATCATCGAGACGAAGAACCGGGTCTACCGGTGGGCGAAGGCGCTCGACCGGACGATCGACACGCCCGAGGACCTCGACGTGGTCCGGATGCACATGTCCGGCTGCTCGGCCTCGTGTGCCCAGCCGCAGATCGCGGACATCGGGTTCCGCGGGGAGACGGTCAACGTCGACGACCCCGAGACGACCACCAAAGAAGAGGGCGACAACATCGTCGAGGGGATGGACTTCGGCCTCGGCGGGAGCCTCGGTGCCGACAACGAGTTCCTCGACTGGGTCGAGAACGCCGTCCCCGCGCGGGCGGTGATCCCGGCCATCGAGCAGCTGTTCGAGGCGTACGTCGACGAGCGCGAGGACGGCGAGCGCTTCTACGAGTGGAACCGCCGCGTCGGCAACGACCGCCTGCGTGAGATCATGCAGCGGGCCGACGCCGACGTGTCGGGCGGCACCGCACACGAGACGGGCGGCCGCGGGGAGGTGGCCGAAAATGACTGACGAGGGCGACGCCAGCGGCGAGGGACGCCTCCCCGGCGTGCCCGACGGCCCTGGCACCGACCACAGCGACGTGAGCGGACCCGAAGCCCACGGTGACGGCGGTCACGAGCACCCGCACGGCGGCCACGACCACGACCACGGCAGTCAGCCCCACTCGCACGGACGCGACGAGTCGGGGTCCGCCGAAGACGGATGCGGCTGCGGCAGTTCCTGTGGCTGTGGCGGCCATGGAGACGAACGAACTGCCGACAGGGCTGAACCAGTCCCCGACGGCGGTGAGGCGAGCGAAGCGACCCAATCCTCGTCGGAGCTTTGCTCCGACGGCGGCGCCGAGGCGGCGAACGTCTCGCCCGATGGCGAGCTCGACGACCTGGCGTTCACCGAGCCTGCGGCGGGCAAGAGCCAGGACGTCGAGAGTGGGAAGCCGGACGAGATAGTCAACCCGCCCGACGGCGCGAAGCCGGGGACCCCCTCGTACGGGATCCGGCGGGAGATGAACGACATCGAGACGCCGGACGACAAGACGTGGTTCATGGAGCTGGACGAGGCCGTCATCGACGAGGGGCGGTGCATCCAGTGCGGTACCTGCGTCGCGTCCTGTCCCTCCGACTCCATCGGCATCGGCGACGACGGGCTGCCGGAGCTGGTCAAGATGTGCACCGGCTGCTCGATGTGCTGGGACTTCTGCCCCCGCGGCGGCCTGCGCTACGAGCGCCAGTGGAAGATCACCGGCGGCGACGACAACGTCTCCGGGGCCGGCGACCCGATCACGGAGTTCTCCGCCCGCGTCGAGGACGACTGGCGCGAGAACTCACAGGACGGCGGCGTCGTCACGGCCGTGCTGATCAGCCTGCTCGAGGCGGGTGAGATCGACGGCGCCCTCATCGCGACGGAGAGCGACGAGGACCCCTGGAAGGCAGAGTCCTTCCTCGCGACCACCCCGGAGGAGCTGATCGAAAACACCGGCACCATCTACAACCAGACCATGGCGCTGGGCAACCTCGGGCTCGACCAGTGGGAGCACAAGCTCCCCGACAGAGATCCGGAGGACCTGTCGCTCGCCCTCGTGGGGACACCCTGCGAGATCGAGGGCATCCGCGCCCTGCAGGACTTCGAGTGGGACTACGCCAGTCAGGAGGCCGGCGTCCGCGCGGTCGACTACACGATCGCGCTGATGTGCACCAAGAACTTCAACTACCACCGGCTCATCGGCGAGCAGATCCGGGAGCAGCGGGGCATCGACCCCGAGGACATCGGCAAGATGGACGTCCTCCACGGCGAGCTGATGGCCTGGGATCACGAGGGCGAGATGATCCTCCAGGAGGACGTGGAGCACTTCCACGACGCGGCGCTGAAGGGCTGCGACGAGTGCGCCGACTTCACGGGCTACTGCGCCGACCTCACTGTCGGCTCCGTGGGCTCGAGCGACGAGTACTCCTCAGTCATCGTCCGTACCGAGGAGGGACTGGACGCCTGGGAACAGACCGAGCCGAACCTCGACTACCACGACCTCGAGGACCGCTCGGCGGTCGGCAAGCTCCAGGGCTGGGACAAGAAGAAGGCCTTCGACTCGCTGGAGCGGCCCTTCGACCCCGACGCGCCGCGCTTTATCGAGTACACCGACCACGCCGAGAACTACGGGACCGAGCTGAATCCGCACGAAGCGGATCACTGACCGCTTCAGTACGACTCGACGTCCACGTCGGGCACCCGCTCGAAGTGTTCGACGTTCCGGGTGATGACCGGTTCGTCCTCCTGCAGCGCTGTTGCGGCGATGATACAGTCCTCCCGGTCGATCGGCGTGCCCGCGGCGACCAGTTCGCCGGAGATTCGGCCGGCCCGCCGCATGACGTCCTGATCCGCCGGGACTGCCGTCTTCGAATCGAGGACGTCCAGCACGGCCCGCTTCTCCTCCTCCGGCCGGTCCGACTGGCCGACGCCCTCGTAGAGTTCCAGTACCGTCACCGACGAGACCTTCTCGGGACGATTCTGGTCCTCGGCTATCGAGAGGTACTCTATCGCTCCGTCGTCGCCGTCGAGCAGATCGATGACGAACGTTGTGTCCTGTATCATTCGTCCGGATCGACGGCCTCGGAGATCGACCGACGGCGCGATCGCGACCGCTCTCGGCCCCGTTCGATGGCCGCCTCGACGTCGTCCGTCTCGCCGCTCCAGACTCCCGCCACCTCGCGCCAGCTCCGCTCGCCCGCGAGGCGCTTGACGACGTCGCTGAAGCTCTCGCCCTCCCGCTTCTCGGCGCTGAGCCGCTCGTACGCCTCCTCGTCGAGGGAGATCGTCTTCGTGGGCATAATACACACTTGTGTATGTACACATTTAAATTCTGTTCGGAGATCTGCGCTCGATACCGACTGGCGACGCCGAGCGAGTTCGGTGGCGGCGTCAGCCGCTACGAAACCGGCGACCCGAGGCCCTGGGAGTGCGGCGCTCCCTACGCCAGCAGCGGCGCCACCATCGGTTCCAGTCGGTCCGCGGCGTCGGTGAGCCGAACCGTCCGCGCCCGCCGGTCGTAGTCGACCAGGCCGGCGCCGGCGAGGTGCGGCAGGTGGACGTGGACCAGCGCGGTCGCCACCTGCTGGCGGTGACGGGGCGAGACCGGTCCGTCGCCGGACGCCTCCAGCAGCCCCTCGACGAGCTCCGGGACGGCGATGTCGCCGTCGCGGCGGTAGAGGACCGCGAGGACTGCCCGCCGCCGCTCGTCACACAGGACCCGGAACAGGTCGTCTCTGTCGAGGTCGGACTGCTCGAGCGGATCGGCTCGGGCCCCGGTGGCGACGCCCGCGGACGACCGCTCGCCCGGCGGTACGGTGCGGGGGGCGCCCGCCTCGTCGGACGCGGGCAGGTGCCGGCGCCGTCCGACCCGGTAGATCGGCGGCGTCTGGCGCTTGTGCCAGGTGTCGGTACACCGGTCGAGGAGGTCGGCCGCCGTCGCGCGGTCGATCTCGAGGCCCTCGACGGCCGATTCGATCTGTTCCGCACGGTCGAAGACGCGGTGGAGCAGCGCGTCGACGTCGGCGTACCGCGCGCCCAGTTCGTCGACGTCGGTCTGGCCGGCCCAGAACCCCGCCGTCGACGCCTTGGCGACGATCCGGCTGGGGACGCCCACCCGGCGGGCGAGGGCCCGGACCTCGGTCTTGTAGAGCCCGCCAAGCGGGAACAGGTCGGTCCCGCCGTCGCCGTGCTTCGTGAAGTAGCCGGTGAGCAGTTCCGTGCGGTTCGCCGTCCCGAGCACCAGCAGGGAGCGGGCGTTGGCCGCGTAGTAGAGGCTGAGCATTCGCATGCGCGCGACCGCGTTGCCGACGGCGTACCTGTTCGCGTCCGGCCGGTCGTCCGGATCAGCCGCGTTCCGGCTATCGTCCGGACCGGCCGCCTCCCGCGTTCCGTCGCCGTCCGCCGCCGCGAGGGCGTCCGCGGCCGTCTCCTGGAACTGATCGAGCAGGGGGCGCAGCGACACCTCCTCGAACTCGATGCCCAGGCCCTCGGCGATGGTGCGGGCCTCGTTCGAGTCCGGGCGGTCGGTCTTGTGACAGGGCATGCTCAGGCCGAGCACGCGGTCGCTGCCCAGCGCCTCGACGGCCAGCATCGCGGTGAGCGTCGAGTCGACGCCGCCGCTGAGGCCGACGACGACGCCGTCGGCCCCCGCTCGCTCGACGCGCTCGCGGACGAAGGAGGCGATCCCCGACCGGGCGGCGGCCAGCTCCTCGGAGCCGAGGAAGCCATCAGTTCGGAGCGCCGATCGCGACGGGCCGTCGGCGTCAGCGCTCATGGGACAGATCGGCGGCGCGTTTCGGACGCGGCGGCAGTACCAGGCCTGCACCGTACGCGGGGCCGACGGCCGCCCCCACGGTTGCGGTGGGCGTAGTGGTCGCGGCGGGAGGACGCTCCCTCATTCCGTGGCGGCGGCGCTGGCGGCCGCCGTGGCGTCGACCTCGAGCGGTTCGTCGCTCCACTCCACGTCGACCGACCGACGCGAACAGTACGGCGCGAGCGTCTCTCTCGTGACGAGGCCGCAGTAGGCGACGCCGTCGACGACTGGGAGGCGCTTCACGCCGGCCTCGCGCAGCCGCTCGGCCGCCTCGCGGACCGTCGCGGTCGACCTGATCGTCGTCGCGGGGGCGGACATGCACTGGGCGACGGTGTCTGGGTCGTCGGTCTCCGCCAGCAGTGCCACGAGGTCGGACTCGGTGACGACGCCGGCGACCGCCTCTGACTCGTCGAGGACGACGAGCGCGGGCACCGACGGGTCCCGGAGGTGCTGTGCGGCCTCCCGCACCGGCGTCGACGGCGAGACGGTGCGGGCGTCCCGGGTGATCGCGGGTTCGATATCGGGGTCGATCATGTGGCTACCTGACGCAGGGCGCCGACGGCCCATAAATCGTTTGGACATACGTCCTACCTCTCCTAGTATAGCTAGTACACTCTCCGTCTAATTTCGACTGAAGGTTTAGATATGCCTATGTATTGTGCAGATACGGTGCGGATAAGACACTGATGGGAGGGTTCTGCCGACAGTCCTGGTCGCAGACCGGACGCTACCGGCGACGGACAGTCGGAGAAGGCGACGGGCGGTTCGCCGCGCTCGCGGCGGTTACGACCGCGCGTCCTCGACGGCCTCGACGAACGCCGCGGCGGAATCGCGGACGCCGTCCCAGTCCTCCTGCTCGATGGCGTCGTAGTCGACGAGCGCGGAGCCCGCGCCGACCGCGACCGCGCCGGCCTCGAAGTAGTCGGCGACGTTGTCGGTGTCGACGCCGCCGGTCGGCATGATCGGCACGTCGCCAAGCGGGCCCTGGATCGCGCCGATGTGGCCCGGCCCGACCGTCGAGGCGGGGAACAGCTTCAGCATGTCCGCGCCGGCGGCCATCGCGCGGTCGGCCTCGGTCGGTGTCATCACGCCCGGGACGCAGACGACGCCCGCGCGGTTGCACACCTCGATGACCTCCTCGTTGCAGTTCGGTGCGAGGACGAACTGCGCGCCGGCCTCGATGACGTTGCGGGCGGCCGCGGCGTCCATGACCGTCCCGGCGCCGACGACGGCGTCGGTGTCTTCCAGTTCCCGGTCGATGGCCGCGATCTTCTCGCTGGCGCGCTTGCCGTCGGCGGTGACCTCCAGCGCGGTGACGCCGCCCTCGTGGATCGCCGTCGCCGCGGGGACGATGTCGTCCTCGTCGATGCCCCGCAGGACTGCGGTGACGCCGCTCTCGACGATGCGCTGCTGGATCTCCTGTTTGCTCGTCATGTGGTCTTCTCCGACCGGCGGGGGCAAAAAGAGTGCCAGTATCGCTCCGCGCAGCGGCGTTCAGTCCCCGCCGTCGCGCTCGCTCTCCGTCGCCCCGTCGGGGTCGTACTCGAGCGCCGGGTCGGTCCGCGGGGCGCCGGCGCCGACCACGGCGACCGGTTCGTCGGCGTCGTCGGGGTTGTACGCCCGGTGGGGGCTGTCCGGTTCGGCGACGAAGACCTCGCCCGCGGGCACCTCGTACTCGCCCTCCGGCGTCTCGACGTGGAGCCGCCCACGCAGGACGTAGAAGGCCTCCTCGCGCTGGGCGTGGTAGTGGTAGCTCCGCGGGAGCCGCTCGCCGGGCGCCAGCTCGTAGCGCGCGAGGTGCAGGACCGAGCAGTCGGCCGCGTCCGAGACGCCGCGACGGTCGCAGGGGTAGTCGTCGGAGGGCGCGAGCGAGTCCGGATCGACGCGGTGATAGCCCATAGTCGGCCCTCGGCCGCCCCGCCGAAAACCGTTCGGAACGGGACAGACGTCCGCGCAACTGCTCCGGGCGACGAGCTGTACGAGGCCCCAGCACGACGTCGTGGTCGAGTGATGACTACCAGCCGGTGAGTCTCGCCCGCTTCCGGCTGTCACCCGGGCACAAAGCCTTAATACTCTCAATCCTGTCAAGAAATAATATGGCGAACTGGGGAGAACGCGGTGGGGGAGACCGAAACAACGAGCGAGACAGTCCAGCGGTCACGCGGCGGCGCACCCTCGAACTGGCGGGCGCGTCCGTCGCGACCGGTGCGGTGGGGTCGGCGGCCGGGCAGTCGAACGGAGACGCGACGGTCACCGAGAGCGGCGGCTACGTCGCCGCGGTGGCCGGCACCGAGGTCTACAGCGGCGGCGACCTGCGGGCGGCGATCCAGGCCGCGGTCGACGGCCTCTCGGACGGCCGCTCCGGCCGAGAGCGGGTTGTCGTCGACGCCTCCGGCGAGGTCAGCGACTCGGTGTACCTGCCAAGCTACACGGTGCTCGAGTTCCGCGGGACGATCACGGCCGACGGCGTGATCCCGATCTACGCCGATCGCGTCGAGTCGATCGGGATCCGCGGCTACGACCTCGAGGGGAGCCCAGCCATGGGGATGCGGATCCGCCGGGCCGACGACGTGGTGATCGACGACGTTCGGATGGACGTCGACTCGGGGATTGGGATCCGCATCGACGACGCCTACAACGACGGGACGCCCGAGACCACGACGAACGTCGAGATCGGGATGGTCGAGATCGCCGGCACCGGCTCCCATGGCGTCGAGACCTACGGCGTTCAGGACATCCAGATCGGGACGGTGCGGACGACCGACACCGGCGGGTGCGGGCTCCTGCTGAACAACACCGCCGACGCGGCGATCGAGCACGTCGACGCCACGCGGGCCGACGAGGGCGGCGGCTACGCCGGCTTCCGCTGTGCCAACGACGCCGGACCGAACGTCACCGTCGAGCGGGTCGACGCGGTCTCCTGCGGCCGCGGCGTCTTCACCGTCTCGGGCAGCCAGGGGGTCACGATTCGCGAGGTCCACCTCGAGAACAACGGCGGCAACCTGCTCCAGGACAGCCGGAACGTCTCGATCGAGGGCGGCGAGATCGTCGGGACGGGCGGCTCCGGCGTCCGCATCGACTCCCGGAGCTCCGACCGGCACCCTCACACCCGGAACGTCACGATCGAGAACGTCGAGATCCGGGAGAGCGGCGGGTGGGGCGTCCGCGAGACCGGCCCCGGCACCGAGAGCAACGCCGTCAGGAACAACGCGTTCTGCGACAACGCGAACGGCGCCGTCCAGACGTTTGCCGACTCGACCGTCGTCTCGGGCAACAGCTACGAGTGCAGCGGCGACCCCGGCGGCGGGACCTGCGAGCCGACCGCGATCGATCCCTATCTCCGGGTCGACGGCGGCGAGTGGCAGAACGTGGGTGAAGTGACCGTCGACGCGGGCGCGC
>SDGW01000287.1_pt1 | contig 22842 bp, 25 predicted proteins | sample 2873831 | NCBI WGS metagenome assembly SDGW01 (sample SAMN08132700, study PRJNA421101) | hypersaline lake metagenome | isolation source: celular fraction 0.22 microns magnesium sulfate-rich crust from ephemeral... | place: Spain: Penahueca Lagoon, Toledo | collected 2011-07
GCCCCGCCCCGCCGCGTCGTCCCCCTCCTCGTTCCCGGCGCGCCAGACGTCGACGCCGAGCGGAGAAGGATCGATCCCCAGCTCCGCCTCGATCGCGCCGACGGTGCTGCCGGGACCGAAGACGTAGGTCCGGCCGGGCTCGACCTCGCGGGCGAACCCCGCCGCCAGCGAGTCGACGCTGCCGCTCGAGACCTGTTTGCCCGACTGGACCGCCGGCGCGACGGGGACCGGGACGATCGCTTTCAGTTCCGTCCGGACCTCTCCCTCGCGGTAGGCGTCCTCGTCGATGTCGTTGACCTCGCGGCGCTCGACGCGGTCGAATTCGGCGGCGATCCGGCCGGCGTCGGCCGGGGTCACGCCGAAGACCGACGAGTAGATCTTGACCCCGGCCGGCACGCCGAGCATCGGCGTCTCGCCGTCTGCTTCCTCGAGGACTTCGGCGACGTCGACGGCGGTCCCGTCGCCGCCGACGAACAGGACGAGATCGACATCGTCGTCAGAACGTACGCGCTCTGACTGCCCATCAGACATCGTCTGATGATCGTGCTCGAGCAGCGCTCGGACGGCCGCGCGCGTATCGTCGGCGGACGTCTCGGCCGTCGCGGGGTCGCTGGCGCTCGCTCGGTCGTCAGGGGCGTCGGCGGCGTCGGCCGGATCGTAGACGATCTCGGGTTCGTAGCCGGCGTCCCGGACCGCGCGCTCGCCCATGACGCCCGCGGCGGTATAGACCGTGAGATCGGGCGCACGCCGGTGGAGCGATCGCAGCGCCTCGCGGGCCCGCTCCGGAGCGCGGGGCTCGGCACCGCGGCGGCGCGCCTCCTCGAGTTTCCCGTCGGTCCCCTTCAGCCCGACCCGACCGCCCATCCCCGCGATCGGGTTGACGACGACGCCGATGGCCTCCATACCCGGCTCTTGGGGCGGCCAGTCGGAAAGCCGTATCGCGTCGCCTCGGGCGGAATTTCGCGGCGGGCCCTCGAGCGGCCGGCGGGCCTCGCGGGCCGCGACCGGGGACGCAGCGGGCCCAGTTGTCCCGACGGACCCGAAAATCCGGAGCCGACGCGCGCGGTTTCTGAACAATTAAGGGGGACGGGTACCGATCGGCGACCATGTCTGCACTGATCGAGGCCGCCGTTCTCGCGACGGAGTCGGAACCGAAACTACCGATAGAGATCGTCGGCTGGAGCGCACTCGCGCTCGGCCTGCTGGTGACGATCGCCTGGATAGCGTCGTTCTACCGCTGAACTGACCGTCTCAGGGCGAGTCGACCCGCTCGCGGAGCCAGCCGGCGGCGTCGGCGACCGCCGCCTGGTCGGTGCCGGTCAGTTCGATCCTGACCGAATCGCCGGGGTAGCTCCCGACCGAGACGTCGAACCGCTCGCGGAGGTCGGCGATCCGATCGAGCAGGGCGCTCTCCGGTTCGTCGGCGACGACCGTCTCGCGGTAGGTCTGGGTCCCCGCGAACTCGTCGGCGATCGACTCGAACATCGCCTTCATCTCCGCCGGGACGCCCGGGAGGACGTAGACACCCTCTATGGCCGCGCCAGGGGCGACGCCCGCGTCGTTGTGCAGGGCCCGCGCGCCGGCGGGCAGGTCGGCCGTTCCGGCCGCGAGGTCGGCCCGCGTGTAGCCGTCCTCCTCGAGCCAGGCCAGCGCGGCGTCGTGTTCCTCGACCTCGCGCCCGAGGGCCGCCGCGACCCCCTCCATGGTGAGATCGTCGTGGGTCGGGCCGAGCCCGCCGGTCACGACGACGGCGTCGTACTCCGCGCGGTACTCGTTGACGACGCGGGCGATGTCGGCGACGCGGTCCGGCACCGTGGTGACGCGGTCGACGGTGACGCCGCGGTCGTCGAGTTCCGAGCAGAGCCACGCGGCGTTGGTGTCCGTCGTTCGTCCGGCGAGCAGTTCGTCCCCGACCGTTACGACCGCGACGTTCATATCCCGTCGTTCGGGCCGGACCCCCAAATGCGTCTCGCCCGCGGCCGATCGCCGCCCGCTCGAGAGGCGGCGGCCGGATCCGCCCGACGCGCAGGTTCGGATCCGATCTGTTCCATAAAGTAGTACTCACGGTAACCACAAGATTCAATTCTGATAATTAGTAAGGAGGGTACTATGTCTCGGAGTCGGACGGAACGAACGGACGCGGACTCGGCCGCGGTGCTGTCCGCGCTGGGGAGCAAATACAGCGCGGAGATCCTCTGTGCGGCCGGGACGCCGAAATCGGCGCAGGCGCTCAGCGAGGACATCGAGATCCCGATCGCGACCTGCTACCGCCGGATCGAGGAACTCGTCGACGCCGGTCTGCTGACCTGCGAGGGCCGACAGCTCTCCGACGAGGGGCGACGGACCAACATCTACCGACGGACGCTCGACGAGATCGAGATCGACTTCTCGAGCGACGTCCCCGAGTTCTCCCGGAAACGCCGGACCGAGGCGAAAAACAGGCTCCAGGACAAGCTCGAGGACTGACGCCTCGAGCCATCGAGTCTGCCGGCGGGCGGGGCGATCCGCTAGCCGCTCACGAAGCGACCGACCCGGACCCAGCGTGGGGACCGTTCGGCCATGCTTAAGTATTCTCGTGAGAATACCTGAGTATGACCAATTCAGCCGATCCCCGCGAACGCAGCCCCGACGCGGCGACCGACGAGTCGATCGTCGGCGCGCGCCGCACCCTCCACGTTGGCCGCGACCGGCCGATCCGGATCAGCACCGGCCACCGGATCCGACACCACGACGGCAAGTGTTCCCGCCCGCACGGCCACAACTACGAGATCGCCGTCACCGTCACCGGCCGACTCACCGACGAGGGGTGGATCGCCGACAAAGGAGATATTACCGACGTGATATCCGAGTGGGACCACCGGTTTCTGCTCGAGGCCGGCGACCCCCTGATCGAGGCCTTCGAGGCGGCCGGCGACGGGGACGGCGTCGTCGTCCTCGAGCAGCCGCCGACCGCCGAGGTGATGAGCGTCGTCCTCGAGCGGAAACTCGCGGCGGCCCTGCCCGAGACGGTCACCGATGTCGCCGTGCGGGTCAGCGAGACGAGCGAACTCTGCGGAGGGAGCGGGTTCTGAGATGCCGGTCTCCGACTCCGTCGACCTCGATTCGGACGGCGAAACCCCGGCCGGCCTCCCGATCAACGAACTGTTCTACTCCCTGCAGGGGGAGGGAACCCTCGCCGGCGTCCCGTCGACGTTCGTCCGCACGAGCGGCTGTAACCTCCGGTGCTGGTTCTGCGACTCCTACCACACCTCCTGGGAGCCGACCCACGCGTGGCTCGAGCGCGCGGAGATCCTCGCCGAGGTCGAGGCCCGCGACGCCGACCACGTCGTCCTGACCGGCGGCGAGCCGCTGCTCCACGAGGAGAGCGTCGGCCTGCTCGAGGCCCTCGACGATCGCGGCTACCACACCACCGTCGAGACCAACGGCACGATCTACCGGGACGCGCCGATCGACCTCGCCTCGATCAGCCCGAAGCTCGCGAGCAGCACGCCGACGCCGGAGCGGGCTCCGGACGACGCCGCCGCGGACGAGTGGGAGCAGCGCCACGAGCGCGACCGAATCGACATGGACGCGCTGACCGGGCTGGTCGAGGCCTACGACTTCCAGCTGAAGTTCGTCGTGACCGACGGCGACGATATGCCCGAGATCCTCGAGTTGCTCGCGGACCTCCGCGACGCCGCCGCGGTCCCGATCCGCGACGACGACGTCCTCCTGATGCCCGAGGGCGCGACCCGCGACCGCCTCGCCGAGACCCGAACGCGGGTCGCCGACCTCGCGATGGAGTACGGCTTCCGGTACACGCCCCGACTCCACGTCGACCTCTGGAACGACGCACCCGAGACGTGACCGCAGACTGAACGATCGATTACCCGTACGCCACCATGACCACCGACACCACCGACACCGCGACCGCCCACGAACCGTCCGCAAAACGCGCCGTCGTCCTCCTCTCGGGCGGGATGGACAGCGCCACCGCCGCCGCCGTCGCCCGCGACCGGGGCTACGAGATCTACGCCCTGCACACCTCCTACGGCCAGCGCACCGAGGACCGCGAACTCGAGTGCGCCCGCCGGCTGGCCGACGAGTTCGACGCGGCCGACTTCCTGCGGCTCGAGACCGACCACCTCGCGGCCATCGGGGCCTCGAGTCTCACCGACGAGGAGATGAGCGTCGACGACGCCGACCTGGAGAGCGACGAGATCCCCACCTCCTACGTCCCGTTCCGGAACGCCAACCTGCTATCGATGGCCGTCTCCTACGCCGAGGCCAACGACTGCGAGGCGGTCTTCATCGGGGCCCACAGCGAGGACTTCTCGGGGTATCCCGACTGTCGCCCCGAATTCTTCGAGGCCTTCGAGCGGGTGGTCGACGTCGGGACCAGGCCCGAGACCGAGATCTCGATCGAGGCCCCCTTCGTCGAGCACTCGAAGACCGACATCGCCGAGCGCGGGGTGGCACTCGAGGTCCCCTACGAGCACACCTGGAGCTGCTACCGCGAGAACGAACCCGCCTGCGGCACCTGCGACGCCTGCGCGTTCCGATTGCAGGCGTTTCAGAACATCGGCGTCCGCGATCCGATCGAGTACGTCGAACGGCCGTCCTACGTCGACGAGTAACGACCCCGGAGGACGGCGCGTACTCACCCCTCGCGAACGCGCAGATACGTCGTGTAGACCGTCGTCAGCAGACCGGTCCGCTCGCTCTCGATGCCGAGCAGTTCGTGGGGAGTCTGTGCCGCCAGCTTCGGATATTCCCGTTTCGCCCGCTTGTCCGTACTCCGGATCTCGAGGACGGCCCCGTCGGGCAGGTCTTCCAGGGCCCGCTGGACGGCGGCGATGCCGTTGGCACAGCCGCGCCCGCGGTTGTCGACGGTCCGATCGGGGTCGACGGCCGGCAGTTCCGTCGGCACGGCCGCGTCAGTCATTGCCGGTCCCCTCCGTCGGCGCGGATCCGGCGGCGTCGGTCGTCGGACCGTCCTGCCGGCCGCCCAGCTCCTCGAGGTCGCAGACCCCGTCGATGGGCGAACACGCCCGCCACATCGGGCAGAGCTTGAAGATGACCGCGAGGACGCCGATCGAAGCCAGCTTCGCGGCGACCGCGAGCCCGATGACCGATCCCAGGTAGGTCCCGATCTCCGTCCCGAGCGCGTCGGCGGCCTGGTACAGTCCCGTCGCGATCAGCGTCGGAATGATGACGCGGACGGCCCACCGGAACCGCTCGAGTTGCTGGCCGGCGGCGCGGATCACGGCCGTCGTCGGGTACTCCTGACCGGTCGGCACGGCGACGAAGATGTTCCAGACGGCCCCGCCGACCCACGCCGCGAACGCCAGCAGGTGCAGGATGCGGACCCCGACCGCGAGGCCGTCGCCGCTCCGAAGCCCGACCTCGAGCGCGGCCGTCAGGACGACGGCACCCAGCGCCAGCCCCAGCGCCGCGAGCCCGAGCGGGCCGCGGAACTGGGCGTCGACCGGTGCGGAGCGCAGCGCCTGGGTCCCGCCGACCGCGACGAGTCCGAGGACCACCGCCGCGAGGACGAGGACGGGAAGCGGCCGCGAGACGGCCGCGGCGTACCGGTCGATCGCGACGGCGGCCCCCGGGACGAGAACGACCAGCGACCCGATCGCGATCCGGTCGAACCGGTCGTACATCCGCGCGCAGTAGGCGTCGGCCCCGGTCTCGAGGTCGCCCGGGCGGACGAAGCCGTGTTTCCAGAGCAGTCCGCCGGCCAGCACGCCGAGGGCGACGAAGTAGCCCCACTTGGCCGTCGTCACCGCCAGGCCCCCGCGGCCGGCGAGTCGGCCGGTCACCATCGTGCCGAGGAGGGACGCGGCCAGGATGATCGAGAGCGCGACCTTGGGAAGCGTGTACTTGTCGAAGAGGTCGTCCGCCGTCGTCTCGACGGTCCGTCTCGTGGAGCCGGCCATACTGAGGACTGCAGTCGGCCGCCACTAAGGGCTGGTCGCGGACATATTCGCTCGCGAGTCGTCCGGAAGCCGAACGAGTTCGGGACTCGGGTGGCCGGATCGGGCCGGCCTGCCATCCGACGCTCGAGTCGGTTCGACCCGCGCAGACGAATCGGTTCGGCTCCGAACCTTAGCGTCCGGGTCGTCTACGACCGACCGAGCCGCTATGACCGACACCGACGCTCGAGGCTCGACGACGTCGATCTCGTGGACGAGAGAGCGACGTGATCGCCCCGCTCCCCTCGTGGAACGGGTGCCGTACGTCGAACTCCGCCTCGAGCACCCGTCGCTCGAGGCCGACCGGTTCGGCGACGCGTTCTTTCCGGACGCGATCCCCTACGAGTCCCGGGGCGAACGGCGCGTGTTCTACTGGCGGTCGGCACTGCCCCCCGACGGGCCGGCATCCGCCGACTGGACCGGCGTCTGTGCGACGACCCACGGCCTCCGCGCGCTCACCGCCGACGGTACGCGGTCGCCGCCGCTGTGGACGCGGGACGGGACGATCGGTGGCGACGCCGTCTCCGGCGCCGATGCCGTCCACGAGATCGTCGTCGACGGGACCGTCGCGGGCGATTCGAAACTCGCCGCCGTCCGCGACTACTCGCCGCCCGCGATCCCGGTTCGGTCCGTCGACGCCGACGCGGTTTCCCTCGAGACGCCCGCCGGCACGAGGACGGTGGCCGCCGGCGAACGGACGACGGTCGAGCTACCGTCCCAGTCCGTGGTGACGGCCGACGGCGAGTCCCGGACCGTGACGCCGCGGCTTCGCGTCCGCTACCCCGGTCCGCGGACGCTGTACCACCCCGCTCGCGGTGCCGACGCCGCCCTCTTTCCCGCGTTCGGGCTCGACCTCGAGACCCTTCCGAACCCCGTACCCGTCCCGACCGCGGCCGGGGAACTGGACGACCGCGGACTGGCGAGCGCGCTCGGCGTCGACCTCGCGGAGCGGCCCTATCCCGAGCGCGTCCTGTGGCAGGCCGTCGCGTACGGCGCGTTCGATCCCCACCGGGAGACGGAGCCGCGACTGTCCCAGCCCCGGGACGACCTGCTTCGGCTCGAGAACCCGGCGACGGCGTGATACCGTCGCCGTCGCGAGCCCGACCGTCGACGCGCCACCGACGGTATGAGGTGGCGAAGACGTTCGGGGGAGTCCCTATTCGAATTCGGTCCGTCGATTCGTCCCGATGGAAGACCCGCTCGACGTCCGCGACCAGCCTCGAGCCGATCGTCGGGATCGCGTGTTCGACCGCCTCGATCGGGCCGAGCCCGGCGAGACGGTGGCGATCGCCGCCGACACCGACGTCCGTCCGAGCGTCGCCCAGTACCGCATCGAACGGGAGACCGCCCTCGAGCGAACGGTCGACCGGGACGGCCCCGAGGAGTGGGAACTCCGCGTGACGAAGCAGGCGGAATCGGCGGCTGAAACGCCGGAGTTCGACGTCCGGGAGATCCCGCCCAAGCGCCGGCACGCGGTCCTGACCGACACCTTCGACCGCCTCGAGCCGGGGCAGGGGTTCGTTCTGGTCAACGACCACGATCCGGAGCCGCTGTACCACGAACTTCGATCGACCCACGGCGACGTCGTCGGCTGGGAGTACGAGCGCCGCGACTCGGGCGATTGGCGCGTCGAAATCGAGAAAACGGGCGAAAGCGAGGCCGAGTCCGACGCCGACGTGGCCGCCACCTTCGACGTGCGCGAGATTCCGAAGTCAGACCGGCATCCGACGATTCACCACCGGTACGGCAACCTCGAGGCCGGCGACGCGATGGAGATCGTCGCACCCCACGAGCCCAAGCCGCTCCAGCGGGAGTTCCGACAGCGGTACGGCGACGCCTTCGAGTGGGCGGTGCTGGACCGATCGCCCGGCGAGGTCCGGGTCCGGATCACCAAGGAGCCGGGCGCGGCCGACGGGGGCGACGCGGACGGTGACGACCTCGCGGTGACGACCGAACTGGACGTCCGCGACCGGCCGCCCGCCGAGCGCCACGAACTGATCTTCGAGTCCTACGCCGACCTCGAGGCCGGCGAGGGGTTCGTGCTGGTCAACGACCACGATCCGAAGCCGCTGTACCACCAGTTCGAGGCCGAGGCCGGCCCCGAGTTCCGCTGGGAGTACCGGTCGAAAGAGCCCGGCGAGTTCCGCGTGCTGATCGGCAAGACCGATGCCGGCAGCGGGTCGGGATCGACGGCGACCCGCTCCGACGCCGCGGCGGACGACGGCCCGCAGGCCCCGTTCTGACCGCGACCGAAACGACAACCGATAGAAACGTTCACGGTCGCTCGCGGTGACGGTAACGACGATGGCACGGCGGGAACGGCTCCGCGGGTGGTTCCGCGACGACGACGGGAGCTGGCAGTTTCCCGACGGGCGTCGCGGCGAGTTCGTGGCGTTGCTCGTCGGACTGCCGCTGTACACCTGGTTCGTCCGCGCCGACGCCGGGATTCCGGCCCCCCGCGAGTACTGGCTCGCGGTGGTGCTCGGGGCGTGCGGGGGCTTCTGGTACGCTGCGTACTACCGGGAGCGTGTCGCCGATCGGCTCCCGAACTGGGCCGACATCGGGCAGTTGCTCTCGCTCGTGATCGGCGGGTTCGGCCTCAGTATCCTCCGGTTGATCGACCTCGGAGAGCCGACCGTCTGCTTCCTCCTGACCGCCGGTGGGACGGTCCTGTCGATCTATCTCGTCAGACTCGTCTCGCCGTTCCACTCGGGCCTCGAGCCGCCGCGGCGCGGCGTCGAACCCCCGACGGCCGTCGACGGATCGGCGAGTGGAGTCGACGGCTGAGACCGTCCTACCACGCCGCCTCGAGGATCCCCTCGATCTCGGCGACGGTCGGCTCGAGCCCCGGCGGTGCGTTGGCCATGAACGGGTCAGCGAGGACCGCCTCGGCGACCGCCGTGAACTCCTCGGGCTCGGGGCCGTCGACGTCCCGGAGCCGCGCGGGGAGATCGAGCGCGTCCCGGATCTCGGTGACCGCCTCGACGACCGCGACCTCGCGGTCCGCCGCGTCGTCGACGCCGAGCGCGGTCGCGAGCGTGCCGGCCCGGGCGTCGACCCCCTCCTGCTCGAAGCAGTACGCGAGGACGTGCGGGACGACGACGCCGTGGGCCGCGCCCTGCTGGACCTCGTGGGTCCGGGTGAGGGCGTGGCCGAAGGCGTGGACGATCGAGGCCGTCGTCTCGCCCGGCCGGGAGATGCCGTACTGGACGAGGACGATGCCCTCGAGGATCGTCTCGAACGTGTCGATCGCGCGGTCGCCGTCGCCGAACGCCCGGAGGCCGTCCGCGAGCGTCTCGAGGCCGTGTCTCGCCGTCGCGTCGGTGATCGGCGTGGCGTTGCTCGCGTAGAGCGTCTCGATCCCCTTGTCGAAGCCGTTCATCGCCGAGCCCGCGAGGATCGAGTCCGGCGTGGTCGCGACCAGCTCCGGGTCGTAGACCGCCGCCGCGGGCATCAGCCCGGGATCGGAGATTCCGCCGCCGACCTCCTCGTCGACCGGGCTCGAGTCGGGCGCGGCGGTGACGCCCGCGACCATCGAGAGGTCGGCTCCGGCCAGCGTCGTCGGAATCGTGAGGATCGGCACCAGTCCCTCGTCGGGCACCGCGATCGTCCCCGTCTCGGCGAACTCGGCGGCGACGTCCTCGTGGGTGCGATCCCCCGCCGCGAGGACGCTGATCACCGTCGCGACGTCGAGACTGCTGCCGCCGCCCAGCGCCACGAGCGCGTCGGCGTCCGCGGTGCGCAGGCGTTCGCGTCCCTCGATCGCCGTCGCGAGACGCTTCTCCGGCGTCGTCTCGTCGAAGACGCCGGCAAGCCGATCGCCGAGCCCCTCCCTGACCGGGTCGATGACGTCGGGCGTCCTCCCGACGGTCGACCCGCAGACGACCAGCGCCCGCTCGCAGCCCTGGGCCTCAAGCTCCGCCGCGAGATCGGCGACACAGCCGGTGCCGAACCGGATCGTCGGGGGCTGGTACTCGAATCGGAACGCGGGGTCGCGATCGCTCGCGTCGGACGGTGTCATGGACCTTCGTACACGCTTGCCGGTGTTAAAAGCGCGAGCAGCGGCGATCCGGCCGGGGTAGCGTGGGCTGTTAACAGCCACCAGTTCGAAGGGGAGTCATGGGCTGTCCATACCTCGAGTACAGAGACGGATCGGCCGACCCCGGCCGCGACTCGTTCGACGAACCGCGGGCCTACTGCGCGGCGGCCGACCGGTTCGTCCAGCCGATGCGGGCCGACATCTGTAACGACCGCTACGACCTCGCACACGATCGGGACTGCGAGATCTACCTCGACCACGTCGAGGACGACGACGCCGCGGCGGACGGCGGCGAGCCGACGACCGACGCTGACGGCGGTAAGCCGACGACCGGCACGGACGGAACGGGAGGAGAGGACGCGTGACCTATCGGGATTTCCTCGCCGACGAGCCGGCCATCGTCACGGCGGCGCTGACCGGCGGCGTCCAGGGCAAGGAGACCTCGCCGCACATCCCCGAGACGCCCGATGAGATCGGGAAGGCGGCGGCGAAGGCCGAGGCCGCCGGCGCGTCGATCGTCCACGTCCACGCGCGGCGGCCCAACGGCGAGCGGAGCTTCGCGACCGAGCGGTTCCAGGAGATCGACGACGCGATCCGGCGGCACGCCGACGACGTGATCGTCCAGCACTCCACGGGCGGGACCGGCGCGCCCGACGCGGATCGCCACCTGCCGCTACGGACCGATCCGCCGCCGGAGATGGCCTCGCTCGACATGGGGCCGCTGAACCGCTATGACCACCTCACCAGCGAGAACACCCGCGGCCTGGTCGACTCGCTGCACGCCGAGATGGTCGACCGCGGAATCAAGCCCGAACTCGAGCTGTTCAACGACGGCCACGTCAACGAGGCCCACGGCCTGCTCGATCGCCGCGACCTCGCGGAACCGGTCTACGCGACGCTGATCTTCGGCCCGGGGACGCTGACCCCGCCGCGGCCGCGGAACTTCCTGAACGCGATCGACAACCTCCCCGAGGGGGCGCTGTTCAACACGCTCGGCTTCGGCCGCCACCAGCTGCCGTTCGCGACGATGGGGCTGCTCTTCGGCGGCCACGTCCGGGTGGGGCTCGAGGACAACGTCTACTACCGGCGAGGGGAACTCGCCGAGAGCAACGCCCAGCTGGTCGAGCGGGTCGTCCGCGTCGCCGGGGAGCTGGGACGAGAGGTCGCGACGCCGGCCCAGGCGCGGGAGATACTGGGGCTCTAGACGGCGATCAGTCGGCGACGGCTCCCGTCTCCGGGTCGACGGCGTACAGGAACCGACCCGTCAGGACCGCGCCGACGAGCGTCAACGCACCGAAGATGACGATCTGCGGGAGCGGAACCGACTGGCCGTCGCGAATCATGAACAGCGTCATCGCGAGCACCGCCCCGCCGAGGGTCGCGATCTTGACGAGGAGGACCGCGGTGAACGCGTACCCCCACGGCCGGCGGTTCCGGAGCCAGTACGCCGACAGCGCGAACGCGGGAACGACGATCCCGAGATCGAGCGAGTAGATGACGGACGTCGGAAGTCCGGCCTCGGCGACGCTCGGCGGGACGGTCCCCGCGAGGATCGCCGGGAGGATCGCCGACAGCCAGAGGGCCGAGATCAGTCCGACCAGCAACAGTTGGAAGGCCACGTACGGCCGGACCGGGGACTCGCCGACCCGACGTTTCAGTGCGGCGGGATCGAGCCGGGCCATCCCGCCGACGAACGCGAACAGCGTCAGCCAGAGCAACGCGACGTAGACGAGATACAGTTCGTTGAACGCGGTCATGAAGGCGTAGGAGGCGTACGTGTACAGCAGGTAGCCGGTCACGCCGAGCCAGGCGACGTACGCCCTGAGCGAGCCCCGGACCGCGAAGAAAAGCGACGCGGCCAGCGCGGGGACGGCGACGGCGAGCGTCAGCAGATCCTGTCCGTACACCTGCGGCAGGAGGACCGGTGCGTCGCGATAGAAGCCGGGAACGAACAGCCCCACCGTCGTCGCGATACTCGTCAGTACGATCGTCGCCACCGATGCGAGAACGGACGACCGGGGAAGGACGGGGCGGGTCACGGACGGTCGAGTCACCGCCGGCCGTCCGATTCGGGCGATCCCGCGTCGAGACGACCCTCGACGAACGCGGCGAAGTCGGCGGCGAACGCCTCGACCTCGTGCCAGTCCGTGTACTCGTAGTCGCGGGACGCGTCCGTGTCGCCGGTCGCCTCCCGGGCGATCCGTTTCATCATGAGTCGCTTGAGGAAGCCGTACTTCGAGTACCGGAGCGCGCCGCCGAAGCGAGCGATCCGGTCGGGACGCCAGCCCGTCTCCTCGAGGAACGCGTCGACGTAGTCGGCCGCGTCCGCCCGCCGGGCCTCGTCGTCCACGGCGGAGGACAGGGACAATTGAAAGAACCCGGTCGGCCGCGCGGCCAGTGCGTCGCGGTTGGCTCCGACGAACTCCCGAACGGCCGGCTGGTGTTTCCCCACGTGGACCGAGGCCCCGACGAGAACGGCGTCGAACGCCTCGAGGTCGAACGCGGGCGGGAGTTCGGCGGCGTCGAGCGCGGTGGCGTCGTGGCCGCGCTCGGCGAGTACGTCGACGATTCGGTCGGCGACCGTCGCGGTCTGTCCCTCTCCGGTGCCGTAACAGACGAGGATCGAACCCATTGTCAGTCGTTCTCTCTACGCGACTGTCTCCGATAAAGGAGTCGTCGGATCCCGCGTACTGGCACACCGCCCGGCCCAAAGGATTAGCCGGCGCCCGTCGTAGCGCCGGTATGGATCCCCTCGAGGCGCTTCGGGCCGAGTCCGGCCTCGTCGCGGTCGTCGGCGCGGGCGGGAAGAAGACGACGCTGTACGCGCTGGCGGCCCGCGCCGCCCGCGAGCGATCGCTCCGGGCGGCCGTGACCGCGACGGTCCGGATCCCCATCTTCGACCGCCGCGTCGCGGACGTCGTCGTCACGGACGACCCCGCGGCGGCGCTCGAGCGCGCCGACGCGTGGCCGGTCGGCGTCGTCCCCGAACGGGAGGGCGAGGACCGCTACGCGGGCTACGACCCCGCGGTCGTCGACGCCCTCGCGGCGACCGACGCGGCCGACCTCCTCCTCGTCAAGGCCGACGGCGCGCGGACCCGGGAGTTCAAGGCCCCGAACGACCGCGAGCCCCGGGTGCCCGCGAGCGCCGATACCGTGGTTCCGATCGCGAGCGTCCGGGCCGTCGGGGAGCCGCTCGCGGACGGGACGGTCCACCGGCCCGAGCGGGTGGCGGCGATCACCGGCCTCGATCGCGGCGACGCGGTCCGCCCCGTCGACGTGGCCCGCGTCCTCGCGAGCGACCGCGGCGGACTGAAGGGCGTCCCCGAGGACGCGACGGTCGTTCCGCTGCTCAACAAGGTCGATGGACCGGCCGAGCGCGAGACCGCCGCGGCGATCGGCCGGGAATTGCTCGAGCGCGCGCCGCCCGTCTCCCGGGTCGTGCTGGCGCGGATGATCGACGACGAGCCGATCGTCGACGTCCTCGAGCGGTGATTCAGGACTCGCGCGCGAGCCGCTCGGCCGCCGCCTCGAGCTCCTCGCGGGTGTTCACGTTCTCGAAGGTCTCGAGCGGCGCGTGCTCGCGGATCTCGTCGTCCTCGACGACGACGTAGTCGAGGTCCGACAGCGGCTCGACGATCCGATTGTCGCCGCGCTCTAAGGCGCACTCGCAGGCCGCGATCATCGGCGCGGCGCGGTAGACGGCCTGGGTAGTCTGGAACCACCGGTCGTCGACGCGGGGCACCGCGGCCTCGCGGCCGGCTGCCCGCTCGAAGCAGTGATCGATCAGCGCCGGGTCGACGAAGGGCATGTCGCAGGCGACGACGGCGGCGTACTCCCCGGTCGCCGCTCGGAGGCCAGTCACGATGCCCGCCGTCGGTCCGCGGTCCGGGACCGGATCGACTGCGAACGTCGCCTCGGGGCCGCCCGCGAGCGCGGCCTCGATCGCCGGCACCTGGTCTTCGCGGCAGTTGACGACGACCTCGCCGACGACCGGCTCGAGGCGGTCGACGACCCGGCGGATCATGGGCGTCCCGGCGAGGTCGGCGACGGCCTTGTCCGCGTCGCCGAAGCGGGTCGAGTGCCCGCCCGCGAGGACGACGCCCGAGCGGTCGGCCGAATCCGGAGCCATAGCCGACCGTTCGGCGGGCGACGGCAAAAGTGTCCGGCCGGGAACGCCCCTGCGCCCTTTCGGTCCCACCCGACGGGTTCGGGACTCAGTCGGACAGCCGCCAGAGCGCGCGGTACAGGGTCGGGAGATCGCAGTCGAACCGGTCGGCGAGGGTCCGGCAGCGCTCGAGGTAGCGTTCGTACTCGGAGACCGACGGCGGATCGGGGTAAGGTCCCTCGAGTTCGCCGCCCTCGCGAAGCGCCGCCCACTCGCGGGGGCCGACCGCGACGTACTCGTCGGGGTCGATGAACGTGCAAAACGCCGCGGCGACGGGGACGTCGACGGCCTCGAGGCGGGTCAGCGCGTCGATCGCCTCGGCGGCGCCGTCCGCCTCGACGGCGTCGGCGATGGCGTCGCGGACGGCGTCGAAGTCGTTGCTCCGGAAGCGATCCTCGGCCGCACGGCGCTCGTCGTCGGGGTAGTCGCCGAGGAAGCGCCGGTAGTACCACCTGACGACCCAGACCGCGTCCCTGCGGCCGTACTCGCCGGCCGCGAAGGCGGCGGGCAGCGTCTCGAGCTGTTCCGCTTCGACGGCGTGCAGCGGCTCCCGCTCGCGGTACTCGCGGGCCGTCGCGGCGACGAGCGAGGCGGTGAGTTCCATCGTGAAAGGGTTTGTCACGGCGGGCCGTAGGCGTTACCCCGGTGACCTCGAGACGGGGCCGCCGTGTGGCAGGGACCGATGGTCGCTCTCTCCAGTCGCAACTATCGATCGGTAGCCAGCTATGGGGTTCCGCTGCGGGCCCGTTCGAACAGCGAGACGGCGACGGGTTCGATGCGGCTCGAGTACTGCATGAGCGACGTGCCGAGAATGCTCATCACGAGGACGTAGCCGACGGTAAAGGCGTAGATGGTCTGGGCCGTCTCCGCCGCCATGCCGCTTCCGGCCCCGGAGAGCGCGAGGCTCGCGATGATCAGCGAGAATTCGCCGCGGGTGGTCATTCCGAAGCCGACCCGCAGCGATCGGCGGTCGTCGAGGCCGTAGATCCGCCCGCCGAGGTAGCCGCTCGCGATCTTCGTCGGCGTCGTCACGATCACGGCGGCGACGATCGTCCCGAGAATCGAGAGCGTGAACAGCCCGGGATCGGTGACGAGCCCGATCCAGAAGAAGAAGATAGCCGCGAACGCGTCTCGCAGCGGCTCGAGCAACCGTTCGAGGTTGTGGACGTGATCGGTCGAGGAGAAGGCCATGCCGACGAAGAAGGCGGCGACGGCCTCGCTGACGCCCAGCGCGAGCGCGATCCCGGCGACGAGGATCGTGACGCCGAGCGCCCGGACGACGACGAACTCGTTCGTGTCGGCGTCGAGGAAGCGCTGAAAGAAGCCGGTCCCGACGGTGACGAGCCCGAGCAACGCGAGGATGAACCCGACCGCGATTCCGATCTGTCCCGCGGCCTCCCCGACGTTCCCGCCGCCCAGTACCAGTGCGGACGCGATCGCCAGGTAGACCGCGATGAACAGGTCTTCGTAGACGAGCGTGCCGAGCATCGGTTCGGACTCGTCGTTGGCGATCCAGCCCAGATCGATCAGCGACTTCGTGATGATCGCGCTCGAGGAGATGTAGACGATGCCCGCCGTCAGAAAGGCCGCGATGGGGCTTCCGAAGACGAGGTAACCGAACACCAGCCCGATGCCGAAGTTGATGCCCAGATCGACGGATCCCGCTTTGCCGATCCGGTCTTTGCTCGCGATCAATCGGCTCAGGTTGAACTCGAGGCCGAGGAAAAACAGGAGGAGGACGATCCCGATCTCCGCGCCGACGACGATGAAGTCGGTTTCGCCGAGCGCGAGACCACCGACCGCACTCAGGAGATCGACGCCGCCAACCGTCAGCTCGGGAACGGTGACGGCGACCGCACCGATCCCGATCTCGCTGCCGGCGAGCGCGGGGAGTTCGCCCAGTACGTTCGATCCGAGCAAGACGCCGACGATGATGTAAAAGGGGATCACCGACTGATCGATCCGACTCGAGAGCACGCCGGCGAGGGCGACCGCAGTAAAGAGGATACCGACGTCGACGAGCGCCGTCTCGGTCGCCACTATCGCTCACCTCGCGCGGGAAGGGGCGTCGCGATCACTCGTCGAGTCCGGCTCCGAGCAGTTCCTCGAACTGAGCGCAGTCCTCGCGGTCGCCGATGACGACCAGCGTGTCGTCGACCTCGAGGACGGTCTCCGGCGTCGGCGGCGAGATCAACTCCTCGCCGCGCTGAATAGCGACGACGGAGACGCCCGTTTCATTGCGGATGTTCGCCTCGGCGAGGGTCTGGCCGGCGACTTCGGCGGTCTCTGAGACGCCGTACCACTCGAGGTAGGTGTCGTCGGAGAGCATCGTCTCGACGTGTTCGGCCTGGACCGGCTGAAAGTACGCCCCTTCCAGAATCGTGCCGATCTTGCGGGCCAGGCGGTCCGACGCCTCGAACACCTTCTCGCTGTCCGCGTCCGCGTCCGCTTTCAGGTACACCTCCCGTTTCCCCGTGTTGTGGGTCACGATGACGAGGCGCTCCCCGTCGTCGAGTTCGATCTCGAACTTCTTCCCGACACCGGGGAGGTCGCTTTCGTAGACGGTCATACGTCATCAAAGCGAGGGCGTGACAATAAATGGCGTGTCCCGTCGACCGATCGCGGTCGTCTCTGCCGGTGATCCTCTCGACGTTGTCAGCGAACGATTTACGGGCATCGTGCCGCTCGCGCTCGAGGGCCGATACGCGGTGATAACTGGCCGTCCGGTTAAAACCGGTCACTTAATCGATCGGAGATACTATCGACGGTGACTGGAGGACAGCAAATGCGCGAGCTTCGGGATATAGACGGACTACACCCGCGCGATCTGACGCAACGTCAACGGCTGTTAGTGCTATTCGTGGTCGGTCTCAGTTTGGTCATCCTCTTCTATACACTCGTCTACAACTGGGGAATGCAAGCGCTCGAGAATCGGCCCCAATCCATCTTCCGGTCGTTCCAGACGGTCGTCGAGACGATGACGACGACCGGGTACGGTGCGGATTCGCCCTGGGAGACGCCGGTGATGAACGTCCTGATGGTGTCGATCCAGTTGACCGGCGTCATCATCGGGTTCGTCACGCTGCGCGTTCTGGTCATCCCGCTCTTCGAGCGGACGCCGCTGGACCTCTCCGACCGCCTCACGACCAAGAACGACCACGTCGTCATCGCGGAGTACCAGCACGATACCGAGTTGCTGCTCGACGAACTCGAGAAACTCGACATCGATTACGTCCTCATCGAGTCCGACGAGGAGGAAGCGAAGCGGCTCTCGGACGACGGGTATCAGGCCATTCGGGGCGATCCCGAGGAACGGGACGACCTCGAGCGCGCGACGATCGAGCGAGCGTCGCTGCTGATTACCGACGCCGGCGAGGAGACCGCGAGCATCGTCCTGACGGCGCTGGAAGCCAACGAGGACCTGCGGGTGATCAGTTTCACCGAGTCGACGCGTCGGAGGGCGGCACTCTCGGAAGTCGGCGTCGACCGAAGTATCGCCCCGCACGCGCTGATCGGCCAGCGGTTAGCGGAGAAAGCGACGACGCCGGTCACCGTGCCCGGCCGATCCGACGGCGACGAAGTCGACGTCCGCGAGATCCTCGTCCGACGAAATAGTCCGCTCCACGGCGTCGAAGTGCGCAACTCGCCGATCGCGAACCACCCGAACCTGACGCTGGTCGCCGGGTGGTTCGACGGGGAGTTGCACCTGCCGCCGTCGCCCGACGACGAACTCACGCCGAACACCGTGCTGGTCGTCGCCGGACAGGAGAGCGAACTCGACGAAATAACGGACGAGATCGGGGGCGCCCGGTCGCGACGTATCGAGACGCCCTCGCGGCTCATCGTCGCCGGCTTCGGTGAGGGTGGAACCGCGGCCGTCGACGCACTCCCGGCAGACGTCTCGGTGACGACCGTCGACGGATCGGAGAAACGGGGCCCCGACATCGTCGGCGACGTCACCGAACCGGAAACGCTCCGCGACGCCGGCATCGACGACGCGTCGGCCCTGATCGTCACCGTCGGCACCGATTCGACCGCGCTGATGACAATCGCCATCGCCCGCTCGCTCTCGAGCGACGTCGAGATCCTCGCACGCGTGACCGATAGCGAGAAGACGAGGGCGGCGTTTCGGGCGGGCGCTGACTACGTTCTCTCTATCCAGCAGGTGTCCGCTCGGCTGGTCGCGGCGGAGGTCCACGGCGAACAGGTTATGTCGCCGACGAACCAGATCCGCCTGATCCGGGCCGATGCGGCGCCGTTCGCCGGCGAGACGCTGGCGGATGCCCGTCGGCACCCCGAGCGGCGATGGACCGTGATCGGTGTCTCACGCGGCGGCACCGTCCACACCAACGAACGCACCGCCATCGAGGCCGACGACGACGTGATCGTCGCGGGGAGCGACGACGCGATCCAGGAGTTCGAGCGAACGGTCCCGTCCTCGTGAGAACGGACCGCTGCGGGAGGGCTCGCGCGTCCGTGAGAAAGCGAGCGGACCGCCGCCGGAACTGCGTGAAACCCGAGACTATCTATCGGTAGCCACACACCACCTGAATGGTAGAAAGTATCATGCACGTGGGTGTGGACTGGTCGGGCAACGGGTGCAACCTCGATGTCCAGCGATCAACAGGAGCCAGTCAAGACGATCTGTCCGTACTGTGGCGTCGGCTGCGGGATCAAAGTACAGCCGGGCGAGGAGCCCGGCGACGTCCGGTTCATGCCCTGGGGCGAGGCCCCGGTCAACGAGGGCCGGATCTGCATCAAGGGCGGCGCGGCGACGGAGGTGGTCGACCACGAGGACCGACTCACCGAGCCGCGGATCAAGGAGGACGGCGAGTTCCGCGCGGCCTCCTGGGAGGAGGCCTACGAGTACGTCGTCGACGAACTCGAGCGGATCCGCGACGAGTACGGTCCGGACGCGATGGGCTTTTTCGGCTCCTCGAAGGTGATGAACGAGGAGAACTACCTGCTCCAGAAGCTGGCCCGCCGGTACGGCACCAACAACGTCGACAACTGCACGCGGATGTGCCACGCCTCGACGGTCTGGGCGCTGCGGACCAGCCTCGGTGCGGGGGCGATGACCAACAGCATGCGCGACCTCCGCGAGGAGGCCGACCTGTTCTGGATTCAGGGCGCCAATCCGGGCGAGCAACACCCGATCGCCAACAGCCAGTACTTCCGGCAGGCGGTACTCGAGGGCGCGACCGTCGTTCAGGTCGACCCCCACGCGAACAAGACGACGCGGTCGTTCCAAATCGACGAGACGGACCGCCACCAGCACCTGCAGTTGAACCCCGGGACCGACATCCCGCTGCTGAATATCGTCCTCAAGACGATCCTCGAGCATCACGAGGAGAACCCCGAGGAGGGCTGGATCGACGAGGAATTTATCGAGGAGCGCACCGAGGGGTTCGAGGACCTGAAAGCGACGCTCGAGGACTTCGACGAGGAGGCGGCGGCCGAGGAGTGTGGCGTCTCGCTCGAGGAGATCGAACTGGCGGCCCGGAAGTACGCCGAGGCCGACAACGCGGCCATCTTCACCGGGATGGGGATGAGCCAGCACGCCTGCGGCGTCGACAACGTCCAGAACGAGATCAACCTCGCGCTGATCACCGGCAACCTCGGGCGGCCCGGCACCGGCGTCAACCCGTTGCGGGGCCAGAACAACGTTCAGGGGACCTGCGACGTCGGCGCGATGCCGAACGTCCTGCCGGGCTATCAGCTGGTCGACGACGACGAGGCCCGCGAGTCGGTCGAGGACGTCTGGGGCTTCGAGATCCCTGCCGAGCCCGGGCTGACGAACGTCGAGATATCCTACGAGGCGGGCGACTCGATCAAGGGCCTCTACGTCATGGGCGAGAACCCGGTGATGAGCGAGCCGGACGCCAACGCGGTCGCCGACCGGCTCGCTGACCTCGAGTTCACCGTGGTGCAGGACATCTTCCACACGGAGACCGCCGACTACGCCGACGTGATCCTGCCGGCGACGACGTGGGCCGAACGCGGCGGCACCGTCACCAACACCGACCGGCGCGTCCAGCGGATGCGCGGCGTCGGGAAGGTCCACGAGGACACGAGACACGACCGGGAGATCCTGAGTGAGATCGGGACGCGGCTGTTCGACGACGGCGACGAGGGGTTCGGCTTCGACGACCCCGAGGAGATCTTCGAGGAACTCCGGCAGGTCTGTCCCAGCTACCACGGAATGACCTACGACCTGCTCGGCGAAGAGGGACTGCACTGGCCCTGCTACGAGCCCGGCGACGAGGGCGATCCGTTCCTCTACGAAGACGAGTTCGAGACCGAGAGCGGGCTGGGCCACATCGAGGGCGTCGAACACACCCCGCCCGCGGAGACCCCCGACGACGAGTACCCGCTGATCCTCACGACCGCGCGCCTCGAGGAACACTACAACACCGGGACGATGAGCACCCGCTCGCCGACGCTGAACAAGCAGACGCCGGAGAACTTCGTCGACGTCCACCCCGAAGACGCCGAGCGGTACGGCATCGAGGACGGCGAGTACGTCCGCCTGCGCTCGCGGCGGGGCGAGATCGAACTCGAGGCCCACGTCACCGACGACACCAAGGCGGGCGTCGTCTGGACGACGCCACATTTCGCCGCCGCGTCGGCGAACGAGCTGACGAATCACGTCCTCGACGAGCGAGCGAAGATCCCCGAGTACAAGGCCGCCGCCGCGGAGATCGACGTCGGGATCGAGCCCGTCGACGCGAGCGCTGACGACTGAGTTGCAGTCGGTTCTCAGACGTCGGCCGCCGAGTCGGCGCCCGCGTTGTCCGCAGATTCCGCCCCCGTAAGCTCGAGCCACGGTGTCGCCCTCGACTCGGCGACGGAGAAGTCGACCAGTGTCCCGCCACACTCGTCACAGGCGGCCCGAACGGCAGTCCGTGGTCGCCGGCAGCAGTGTTCGAGGCGCTCGGTCGTCACGGTCACCAGACCACCACAGGCCGGACAGCGATCCCGCAGCAGTCGGAGCCCCGTCAGGAGATCGCGGCGCTCGTCGGCCTCGAGGCGATTCCAGCCGTCGATCCGACTCTCGAGTTCGGCCGCTGCGGCGGCGTCGGCCGCCAGCGCCGCGGCTGATTCCCACCGAACGCGCCGCCGGCCCTCGAGTTCGAACGTCCCCGCGGCGGTCAGGACGCGCTCGAGTTCGGCGGGCGTCACCGTCTCGGCCGTCGGCTCGCTCGTGGGTGACTTCCCGAAGCGCTCGAGAACGCGCTCGGGAAGGTATCGCCGGGTGAGCGTCGGCGTCCCCGGGACCAGATACCCCCGGAAGCGAACGAGCGCCAGCGAGACGCCGAGCGCGAGCACGCCAACGGGCGGCGACACCGCCGCGCCGATTCCGGTCGCGAGCGCGAGTGAGAGCGCGACGTTCACCGCGGTACACGGGTAGCACCGATTCTCACCGGTGTACTCGGACTGCTCGAGTCGCGCCAACGCGTCGGGGAGGTCGAACACCGACGATCACTACCGGACAATACGCGGCGAACGGACAAAAATCGCGCTGCGACGGTAGCCGGGCGGAGAGCGGGCCGTCGAAGTCCCGATGGAAACGAGCGCTGGCCGCTTCGACACGGCGATCGAGTAACAGTGTATTACTTCACTCTCGGACATTCATTTACGCATCTCTCATCGGACGGACACTCATTGACAAGTATTAACCTCACTCTCGGTGGCGGCTTATGTGTTGTGGTATCATGCCACACATATCAACCGCAGTAGACACGACGGTCGCGGAACGACGCGATCTGGCGACGACACTCGGCATCGACGCGCCGGGGGACGGGGATGTAACGTGGAGGCAGTTGGCAGGACAGATCGAACCGCGGTCCGACTCGTCGTTCGCCTCGCGGGGGGAGGCGATTCGGGCCGACCTCGAGGGACGACTCGATCCCGAGTTGCTCGCGCGGGAGCGAGAAAACGTCGCGGAGCAGATCGAACGATTGCCGGACGTACGGGCTGAAGGAGTTCCGGACGAGCCACACGGGCTGTACACGGCGGTCGCGGAGCCGGGCTGGCGACTCTACGACCACCTGCTCGACGTGGGCTTCTTCGAGAGTCTCGACGACAATCTGCCCCGGTTTACGGCCGAGCAAATCGAGACGACGGCGCGCGAGCTGATTCTTGCGGAGCCGCTGTCGTCGGCGCTCGACGGGATCGGGTTCGACGAATCGGAGAAGACGACGCTCCTGATCGACGTCGCGAACAACGACGAGCGTCTCGCTCGCTGGGTCCCGTCGAACCAGATCCCGGAGGGCGTGGAGTTCGACACCGAGAACGTCCCGCCGCTGCATCAGCGGGCGATGGGCGGGGCGTTGCTGTGGATCCGCGGGCTCGACAGACACCTCTGGCAGAACGAGGTGATGATCACCGACGCGATCCTCGACGACGCGGTCCGGTACGTGAAGGCGATGTTGGGCGGGCTGTTCGTGTCGGCGACGGCAGCCCACGATCTGGCCGCTGACGGGCGGTTCACCGACGAACAGCTGACGGCCGCGCTCACCGCGGGGACGGCGGTACAGATCGTCAGCCAGGAAGACGTTCTGCACGACGTCTTTTATATCACGGACGACGTGCGCGCGCCGAGCGAACTGAGGTGATCACGGATGGCACTACGCAACGACAGGGCGGTACAGGCCGCACGCGACATCGAACTGAAA
>SDGW01000252.1_pt1 | contig 22814 bp, 25 predicted proteins | sample 2873831 | NCBI WGS metagenome assembly SDGW01 (sample SAMN08132700, study PRJNA421101) | hypersaline lake metagenome | isolation source: celular fraction 0.22 microns magnesium sulfate-rich crust from ephemeral... | place: Spain: Penahueca Lagoon, Toledo | collected 2011-07
CCAACGTGATCTGGCAACAGGCTTAAATAGCCGCCCGTCGGGAGTGTCCATCCATGAACGACAAGACCGAGGAACTCCGAGATATCTTCACCGACGTCACCGACGGCGAGGAAACCGTCACCGAGTCCCAGGAGAACACCCGCGGCTCCCTCGAGCGCGACGAACGGACCGACGAGGAACGCCTCGAGAGCGTCGTCCAGCAGATGCGCGAACGCTACGGGTTCGAGACCGAACTCTCGAACGACGAGCTACTCACGGTCGCCAGAGGCTTCTACGACGAGCGGAGCGACGCCGACATCGCGGACGAACTGGGGGCCGACGAAGACGAGGTCTTCGAGGCCCGAATGGCGCTCCACCTCGTGGGCGAGTACGACGCCGACGAGGTCGATCTCGCGGCGATCCGCGACCGAGAGGAAGACGACACGACCCTGGCCGCGGAGTACGGCGTCAGCGAGCCCCAGATCCGCCGCTACCGCCGCGTCGCCGAAGCGGAAGACCAGTCTCGAGCCGCCAACGACCGCTACCGCGACGAGTTCGATAGCGTCCTCGCCGACGCCGAGCTCTCCGAGCGAATGGCGTCCGACCTCCGCGAGGACGGGCTCGAGGACGCGACCGAAGGGATGGAGACGGACGTGGATTTCTAGACAACGAACTTTTTTGACCGGGCCCTCGCTCACTCCGTCTTCGCGCGGCCTCGCCGCGCGAACAGTCCGCGGGACCTCCGGTCCCGCGCTATTCGCTCGAACCCGGTCAAAAAACTTCGATGAAAAAAGGCCGAGCGTTCGCTTCGCTCACACTCGGAACAGTCGCTTGCCCCCTCGAACAGGCAGACGTAGTCGAGCTTCCATCCGATTTCCCAGCGTCGGTATTCGCCGAGACTTCTTATACCAAGCCGCGGCCAGACGGCCCGTGACCCGTACGCACGTCTCGTTCAGCGACCTCCGGACCGCCGCCTACTGTCCGCGGAAGTGTTACTATCGGCGAGCGCTGCCCGACGAGGATCGCGCGCCGCCGCCGGAAGTCGAGTCGATTCGGGGACTCGAGCCGCGATACGAAGCCCTCCTCGAGGCTCCGCCGGGCGAACTCGAGCGCGAACCGATCGCTATCTCGGCCGTCCGGTATCGCGACCGGCTGGCGACTACCCGCGACCGACTCGTGGACGCGGGTCACTGGGACCGGCTTCGGAATCCTCACGACCGAGACGTGTTCGCGGCCGGCCGCCACTGCCGCGGCGTCGTCCACAAGGTGCTCGCGGAACCGCTCGAGCCGGTCCTGCTCTCGACGGGCGATCCGCCCGAGAACGGCGTCTGGGGGCCCCAGTCGGTCCACGCGGTCGCGGCCGCAAAAGCGCTATCCTGGGAACACGGCGAGTCGGTCGACCGGGCCTGGCTCGAGTACCCGGCGTACGGCGAGATCCGCTCGCTCGAGCTGACGACTCGGCGGAAGGCACGGTATCGACGCGCGCTTCGGGCGGTCCGCGAGTTGGACGGACCACCGGCTCGGTCGACCAATCGCTCGAAGTGCGAGTCCTGCGAGTTCGCCGCCGAGTGCGGCGTCAAAACGCGAACCTTGCGATCGATGCTGGGGCTCAGATAGCCGGGTAATTCCGAATCAGTCCTCCGAGGAGGGGGCCGCTCGGCCCGCGTTCCGTTCCTCGTGATACCGGTCGGCCAGCGCCTGCTGGTGTTCCGCTCGCCGCTCTTTCGCGGTTTCGGACATCATCTCTTCGCTCCAGGAGAGGCCCGCGTCCGTTTCCAGCGTCACGTCCTCGACGCCCGGCAGGCTGCCGACGCGCTCGTTCGCTTGCTCGATGAAATATCCCACCATCATACACGACGGCGACGTGATGCGGAGCTGGACGTGGACCGTCCCGTCGTCGATCTCGATCTTCTTGAGGAGCCCCATCTCGACGATGCTGAGGTCCGTCCCGCGAGCCTCGCTGCAGGGATCGACGATCTGGTCGAGTTGCGCGCGTACCTCGAGCGGAGACGGATCCGGACTCACGTCAGTACACCTCCGGGGCCGCTTTCGTCGTCGAGAAGGGATCGGCGAGCCCGTCTTCCGCCGTCTGCTTGCTGAACGAGTCGTCCGCGAGTCGCTCGCGAGCTTCGTCGATGTCTAACCCGACGAGGTCCGCGTAGTTGCGTCCGAGGAGGTTCCGCTTGTGTTCGTCGGTGATCTCCGGCATCTCTCCGAAGTCGATCCCTCGCCGAGCGATGTCGTCCGGCCACTCGAAGTCACGGAGCGCCTCGAGTTCCGGCTGTGGGTGGTACGCCATCGCTGCCGACCCCCAGTACATCCTGTCGAGGACGGCCTCGCCGCCGATGCTGATGATCTTTGCCATCGTCTCGGCGAAGGCCCGCTCGTTCGCCGCCAACTGGACGCCCAGCGTCTCCATGTTGATGTGCAGATTCGGGAACCGGGCCATCTGCCAGGCGGTCTCTTCGGTGAAGGCGAGTCCGCCGTGGACGAGGCCGAAGTCGAGTTCGGGGAAGTTCGCGCAGGCGTCGTCGACGTCGCCCGGGTGGTAGGGATCCCGGGGTACCGGGCCGAAGGGAATGGCCTTGTGGACTTCGATCAGGTCGATGCCGAGCGACTTCGCCTTCTCGAAGACCGGGTAGGCGACCGATTCGTCGTCCATGCGCCATCCCTCGTGGTGGTCCTCGCCCCAGTGAGAGGGGTAGAGCTTCAGTCCGACCGGATCGACGGCCTCGACCTGTTCTTCGAGCGATTCCTCCCACCCGTCCCGGAGCGGATCGATGTTGGCGAAGCCGAGGAACCGTTCGGGGTACTCCTCGACGGCCTCGACGCAGTTCTCGTTCGCCGTCAACCCATCGTGAAAGGCGTACAGCGGAAGCGACTGGAACGTCGCCATGTCGGTATCGCTCTCGAGGAAGAGCATGTTCGCCGTCTCCTCGACGCTCCAGTTTCGCACGTATCCGTCGCGCGTTACCCGGTACCCGGGCGGTGAGGCCTCGTCGACGGTTCCGAAGATCATATCGGTGATTCCCCGCGCATGCTGTTCGTTTCGGTAGTTCGACGGGGCGAGATTGTACGCGTGAACGACGGCGTCGAAAATGAACGTCTCTTCCAGGTCGATCATGGTGTCACGTCTGGATCGGGTTTCAAGCCCGTACGATAGTGTTTGTTATTCTCTATCATTGTATCGCAGTTCTCTTTCAACGAACCCTCTGAAAAACGTTACTTCGAACCGATAGCGAGAGACACGGGTAGATACTTTTATAGGCTCAGATCTGAGCGCTCGTCACGATAAACGAGGCAGATGAAACGCTGGCAGAGCGAAGAAAAGACGGTTGTTCGACACCATCCGAGAGCGGAATTGAAGGACGAAACGGAGTCCGTCGGCGCGGTGGCAAACGTTCGACATGAGACCGGCGTTCGATACTCCCACCGATCCGGCGTCGGTAATTCGCCGTGGCTAGTCGTGACGCTCGAGCCAGGCCTCGATCTCGTCGGCCATCGCGCCGCGGCGGTGGATCGTCTCGCTCGAGACGTCGACGACGGTGCTCTCGGTCCCGCCGTCGGTTTCGCCGTCGTCGAGGACGACCGCCGCCGCCTCACGGATTTCGGGATCGAGGTCGGCGGGCCGGCGTGCGCTCTCACGACCGCTGACGTTCGCGCTGGTCGACGTGATCGGCGTGCCGGCCCGCTCGCAGAGTCGGAGCGCGACCTCGTGGTCCGGGACGCGGACGCCGACGCGGTCCCGACCCGCCGTCAGTTCGTCCGGGACGCTCTCGCGCCGCCGACAGAGGACCGTCACGGGCCCAGGGAGGAACGTCGCCATGAACTGGCGCTCTCGCTCGGTCGCGCGGACGTGCTGCAGCGCCGACGGGACCGACGGGACGGCAAAGGAGATCGGCTTCGAGCGGTCCCGGCCCTTCACTTCGAAGACGCGTTCGACGGCCTCGGGATCGAGCGCGTCCGCGGCGAGGCCGTAGACCGTCTCTGTCGGGTAGACGACGAGCTCCCCCGCCTCGATCGCCTCGGCCGCGCGGTCGAACTCGCTCATTCAGTTCGAAATCGGCCTATTTCACCCAAAAAAGTATCGCTCGGCGTCGCGACCGCGACGGTCGCTACGCGAGTCCGAGTTCCGACTCGAGGTCGTCGTAGTCGGGGAACTCGGGCCAGTCGGTGGCGACCCACGCGCCCTCGACGGTTCGATCGCTGTCGAGCGCGAAGAAGGCGACGCGGGGTTCGCTGACGCCGGTCATTCCGTCGAGTTCGTGGTCGATGCCGTACGACTCGGCGACCTCGTTACTGGGATCGCTGAAAAAGCGGAACGGGTAGTCGTTGGCCTCGAGGAACCGTTTGATGCCGTAGGGGGTCGAGGCCGTGACGCCGACGATCCGGTCCGCGCGTTCGTCCCACTCGCGCTCTGCGAGTTCGTCCCAGACGTATTTCGCGAGGAACGAGCCGGTCATCGGCGTGAAGACCAGGATGGTCGTGCCGTCGCTCTCGTCGACGAGCTCCGAGAGCGTTCGGTCCTCCCAGAACTCGTCGGTAACCAGCGGTCGGGTAAACTCGGGTGCTTCCTCGCCCGGTTCGGGATGATCTGTCGGGCCCAATTCGACGACCTCGAAGTCGGGCATCAGTCGTCACCTCCCGCGTCCGCCGCGGCCGCGTCGGGGCGGTCGCCCTCGCCGTAGGTCGACTCGAGGTAGTCGACGATGTTCGCGCTTTCGGCCATGGTGACGCCGGTGTTCTCGTCGACGACGACGGGAACGGTGCGGACGCCGGCGACGCGCTTGACGACGTCCCGTTCGGAGTGCATCGGTTCGACGAATCGCGATCGGTACGAGAGATCGTACTCGTTCAGCCGCCGGGTAACCCGTTCACAGAACGGACAGCCCTGGAGCCGGTAGAACGTGATCGGTGGTTCGGCGGTTTCGCTCATGATCGAATGTACGGGAAACGGCCCGGTAAACGTGTCGTCGCCGGCGGCGATGGCCGTGATCGATCGGAAAATGGGAAACGGTTAACCGATCCGGCTATAACGCTGTACATCAATGGCGTTGTCTCCGCCCCCCGAGGTCGTGTTGGCTGCATACGAGGTCCCAGTGGTGGGACTCGAGATCGAGCAGTCGGTGGTGACGGTCCTCGGAGCGCTCGCGCTCGTCGTTCTCGTCGCTCTCTCGGCGTTCTTCTCGTCGTCCGAAATCGCGCTGTTCTCTATCCCGAAACACCGCGTCGAGGGGATGGCCGAGGACGGAATTCCGGGCGCGGACCGCGTCAAGGCGCTCAAGGAGGATCCGCATCGGCTGCTCGTGACGATCCTCGTCGGGAACAACATCGTCAACATCGCGATGTCGTCGATCGCGACGGCCATCCTCGGGCTCTACTTCGGCGGGCTGGCGGCCGTTACGGTCGCCACCCTCGGGATCACCGCCGTCGTCCTCCTCTTTGGCGAGAGCGCGCCGAAATCCTACGCGGTCGAAAACACCGAATCCTGGTCGATCCGCGTCGCCGGGCCGCTGAAACTCGCCGAGCGGCTGATGTTCCCGCTCGTCATCCTCTTCGACTATCTCACTCGCCAGATCAACCGCCTCACCGGTTCGACGGGTGCCATCGAGACTCCCTACGTCACCCGCGACGAGATCCAGGAGATGATCGAGTCCGGCGAGCGCGAGGGCGTCCTGGAGGAGGAAGAACACGAGATGCTCCAGCGGATCTTCCGCTTCAACAACACGATCGTCAAGGAGGTCATGACGCCGCGGCTCGACATGACGGCGGTGCCGAAAGACGCCGGCATCGACGAGGCCATCGAGACCTGCATCCAGAGCGGTCACGCTCGCGTCCCGGTCTACGAGGGCAGCCTCGACAACGTGCTGGGCGTCGCGCACATCCGCGACCTCGTCCGCGATCTCAACTACGGCGAGACCGGCAACGACGAGATCGAACTCGGCGATCTCATCCAGCCGACGCTGCACGTCCCCGAGTCGAAAAACGTCGACGAACTCCTCTCCGAGATGCGCGAAAACCGGATGCATATGGCGATCGTCATCGACGAGTTCGGCACCACCGAGGGGTTGGTGACCATGGAGGACATGATCGAGGAGATCGTCGGCGAGATCTTAGAGGGCGGCGAGGAACAGCCCATCGAGGAGATCGACGCGGACACCGTTCTCGTCCGCGGCGAGGTCAACATCGAGGACGTCAACGAGGCCCTCGAGATCGACCTCCCGGAGGGTCAGGAGTTCGAGACCATCGCCGGCTTCATCTTCAACCGCGCGGGCCGGCTGGTCGAGGAGGGCGAAGAGATCACCTACGATGGCGTCCGAATCACCGTCGAAACCGTCGAGAACACTCGCATTATGAAGGCGCGCCTCCGCAAACTCGAGGTCGTCGAGGAGGAACCCGAGACCGACGGGGAAGACGAGACCGCGCCGCTCGAGATCGACGAAAACGATACGCAACCGTAGCAGCGCCCCGTCAGATCAGGACTGCGACCGGACGAGCGCTGCCACGTCACGGGCGACCGCGGGCGGGACGACGATCCGGCGCGGCCCCTGGACGTACTGACCGCCGGGCTGGGCGTAGTCGAGACTGAGTATGGCGATGTCCCCCAGCTGACGGATCGAGACGTCCGTGATAACCTCGAGGTCGATGCGCTGGTCGGGTTCGTAGAGGTAGATCGCTTCCTCCTCGCCGTCGAGCGTGCCGATCGATTGGAGAAACGACGCGAGAACGAGCGCGGCCAGTGCGAGCGGGAGGAACAGGGCAGCCAGCCCGGTGAACGGGCCAGCCCCGACGGCCAGCAGTTCGTTCTGCGAGACGTACCGGCCGACGCCCATCAGGACGCCGATGATCGCACCCATCGCGACCGTTCCGACCGCAGCATCCATCGCCCGGTCGGCGCTCGTCCCCGACGGGGCGTCGAACGGGAGCGGCCCGGCGGCGCGCTCCAAGTGGCCTTCGGTGTCGCCGGCGAGGGCCAGTGCGACGACCGTCGCGGCGCTCCCGGCGATGAGCGCGAGGACCGCGATCCGGCCGATCGCGCCGAACGCCTCGCCGCCCAGCCGGTACAGTCGCCAGCAGATGACGATGCCGATCGCGGCGAAGAAGGTGCCGACGCCGAAGGTCCACAGGAGCCGGACGGTGCGCGACGTGCTGGCGTCACGCCGCCACTGGATCGTCCCGTCTCCCGCCCCGTCTCCAGTGCGGACGGTGTCCTCGTCCATACCCGAACTCACGACCCGTCGTGTAAAGACCGTTCGATGTCGCCCGGGTCGTACGGAACGCTGTAACTGGTTACCGGCGCACCCCGGGAAGCGGGTCCCGGGTACGCCGGAGATAATTTCCAGCAGACCGTATCAGAGCGCGACCATGTCGATGGCGGCGTAACCGACGTACCCGATGGCGATCGCACCGGCCAACGAGCCGATCCACGCGAGAACGGTAAAGCCCATCTTGCGCGCGCTGACGCCGCCGCCGGCACCGGATGCTGCGTAGCCGCTGCCGATGATCGCGCTGACGATGATCTCGTTGAACGAGACCGGAATGCCGTAGAAGACCGCGGCTTGTGCGATGATAAACGAGGGGATGAGCGCCGCGATCGACCGACGCGGCCCCAGCGAGGAGTAGTCCTGCGAGATCGCCTTGATCATCCGTGGCGCGCCGGTCCACGAGCCCAGCAGGAGTCCGAAGCCGCCGCCGACGAGCATCGCGAGCAGCGGCAACTCGAGCTGACTCGAGAGTGGGATCAACGGCCCGATCGCCAGTCCCACCTGACTACCGCCGGCCGAGAAGGCGACGAGGCCGCCGAGGACGAGCAGGAAGTGGCGCTCGCCGCTCTCGACGCCGTTGCCGAGATCGAGCGCGATCGTGCCCGACCAGAGCGCCGCGATCACGAGCGTGGCCCCGGTGACGCCGACGATTTCGCCACCGGGGAGCCAGCCGCCCGCGACCTGCGCGATCGACGCTCCGCTGTCCCCCGATCCGAGGAGCGCGAACTCGATGTTGCTGACGATCGCACCGACGGCACCGGCCAGGACGATGATGAGGTGCTCCTCCGCGACCACCTCGGCGCGAAGGGCCCGGGCGACCGCGTAGGCGATGCCGCCCCCGACGAACGGCGTCAGAACCCACAGCGTGGCGATTTCGACGTATTTCGGCCACGCCGGATCGCCCCCCATCGCGAGTCCGGTCCCGATGACCGCTCCGGTGACCGTAAACGCCGTCGCGATCGGATACCCCGTGAAGATGCCGATCGCAACCAGTCCGGCCGCGATGAGCAGGGCGATCGTGGCGGCCAGCGACGACAGCGTCACCCCGCCGATCAGACTGGTCCCGACCGCTTCGGAGACGTTCGCACCCTGAAGGACCGCACCGCCGAAGCCGAGCAGCCCGACGAGGAAGCCGGCCCGCATCACCGAAATCGCGTTCGCGCCGACCGCCGGCGCGAACGGGGTGGAGCCGCTCGAGCCGGCACCGATCGCCCAGGCCATGAAGAGACTCGCGAGCGCGGCCACGGCGAAGGTGCCCAGCGTGGCGATATCGACCATCTATCCGGGTTCTATTAGCGGGCCCTACAAGTGTGTGCCGACCTGCGGCCGGCAGCGACGCGGGTGACCAGTGCGTGACGGACGATCCGGCTCAGTTCGTCGTCGACCGCGAGTTGTCGTCGGGTTCCGGCGGCGGCTCCGCGCCCTCGATGGCTTCGGCCGCGTCGGTGTCCTTCTCGACCTCGACGTGCCAGCGGTCGATCTCGTCTTCGTACTCCGCGAGGCTGTCGGAGACCTCGTCTTTGAGTTCGTCGTCGTTGACGTTGACTTCGAAGACGAACCGCTCGCCGTTCCCGCCGTTGCGCGTCGACTGCTGGATGTTCGCGCTGACGAGTTCGTTGTCGAAGTAGTAGGGCGCGAGCTGGGTCATCACGTTCTGGTAGACCGTGTCCTCGACGCGGCGCAGGGCCTTGCGCCCCGCGGAGTCGGCCGCCCGCGCGACGTAGTCGATCGACTCCTTCCAGTTGCCGACCGCGGCCTCGGCGTCGTCGTCCTCGAGTTGCTCGTAGGATTCGGAGAGCTTCTCGCCGGCCGTTTTGATGTCCTCGTCGGGCTCCTTACCGGCTTTCTCGCCTTTGCCCTCCTCGACGCTGGCCTGGTCGGCTGTCTTCTCGCTCACGTCGGCGTCGAGCGTTTCGTGTGCCTTTGGTCGCCACTCGTCCCATTCGTCGAACGCACGGGCGAGGCGCGCTTCGGAGTCCTGTTCGGCCTCGTGGACTCCGGCGTCTCGCAGCGCGCGCGTGATGCGTTCGCCGTGCTCGACGATGTCGCCCCAGTCACCGCGGACTTTGAACCCCGAGATGCTCTCTTCCATTCGGCTGGCCGAGTGATAGCGTCTGGATCGGTATAAACTTCTCTGCCGTCGCCCGCCTGCGCGGGTGCTGTCGATCGTCCGGAACGGGCTATCGCTGGCCGCCCATCCCCCGGCCGCCGGTCATCCCCTGCGACCCCGGCTGCTGACCGCCCAGTTGCTGTGGTCCCTGCTGGCCGCCGGTCATCGGTTGCTGACTCCCCATCGCTCGCGATTCGAACTGCTGGCCGCCCGACCCCTGACCGCCCGTCCCTTGGCCGCCGACCATGCCCAGCACGGTCGAACAGGAGTCGATCGTTCGATCGATCACCGAAATGGTCTCGGCGATGTGTGGGTGTTGCTGGTACTGCTGGAGTTCCGGCAGACTCTCGGTCGCCACGCGAACGAACGTCTCCGCGACTTCGGGGCCGAACATCGAGTCGCGTGCGATCAGACTCTCGTTGAGGTCGGCGAGCTCCGCGATGTCGTGACAGATCTGCGCACACGTCGCGAGCTGTCGCCCTTCCGAGGCGCACTCCTTCGCACACCAGTCGGCGACGTTCGACAGCTCCGTGAAGTCCTCGAGCGCGATCCGGAGCTCGTTCGTGAGGTGGCTTTCGAACGACTGGCGGCCCTGCATCTGTTGGCCGCCGGTCATCGGCTGCTGACCCCCCATCTGCTGTGTTCCCTGCTGACGGCCGGCTATTGACTGCTGACCGCCCATCTGCTGTGGTCCCTGCTGACTGCCCGTCTGCTGTGTTCTCTGTTGTCCCCCCATGGACTGGGTGGGCTGCTGTCCGTACTGTTCGGTCGGCTGTCCTTGCCGTGGCTGCTGTTGGAACTGGTGACTCATCGTGAGTAGCCGCCCGTGGTCGGGCGTCGAGGGCTACGCCGATCGCGTGATTAAACCGGGACCACCGTTACGGCTGGTTTCGGCGGCAAAACCCTGTTTCGAATCGACGCATCGATGCCCGAAATCGAGCCGAAGCGTCGCAACTGTATCGGTAATATCGAGTTAGCGTCCCCAAGCTCGTCTTTCGAAAGAGCGCGACGAGCGGGAACCGCGATCGGGGCCGCCGCTCGTTGCTGATCGATACTGTGAACTACCCGGCGAGTGGCTGTAGAACTATGCCGATCGAAGACCGGGACGACGCGTATCTCATTACGCACGCACTGGCAAAGGACACGCTCTCGCGCCTGCGCGATGTTGAGACTGAGCAGGTTAGCTTCCGCAAGGGACTGGTCAAACTCGGCCGGATCTGTGGCTACGAGATCATCGACGGCCGGATGGAGACCGAGTACGTCGAGATCGAGACGCCCCTCGAGACGACGATGGGCGAGCGCGTCCGCGGACTCGAGGACGTGGTGATCATCAACGTCCTGCGCGCCGCGACGCCGTTCGTCGAGGGGCTGTTGAAGGCGTTCCCGCGGGCCCGACAGGGCGTCATCAGCGCGAGCCGCGACGAGGAGGCCGGCCGGGACGCGGACGGCTCGTTCCCGATCACGGTCGACTACGTGAAACTGCCCGAGATCCACGAGGAGGACACGGTCATCGTCGCCGACCCCATGCTCGCGACGGGCAGCACGATGTGTACCGTCCTCGAGCACGTCATCGAGAACGCCGCGCAGCCGGAGAATCTGATCGTTCTCTCTGCGGTCTCCGCGCCGGAAGGGCTGCTTCGCGTCGACGAAGAGTGTCCCGAAGCCGACCTGTTGACCGTCTCGATCGACGACCGCCTCGACGACGACGGCTTCATCGTTCCCGGTCTCGGCGACGCCGGTGATCGGGCGTTCCGGACGACCTGAGCCAGGTCATCGGTTCTGCTGACTGCCGACGGACTTTTGCTGGTTCACGAAATCGAACCCGTATGGACTACACCGTCGTCGATCCCGACGACCTCGAGTACGTCGACGATCGTCCCTGTGACCTCCGCCGGCTCAGCGCCGCCGCGGGAATGGACGAAGTCGCGATCAACCGATTCGACGCCGATCCGGGCGAACAGCTGCCGCTTGCCTACCACTACCACGAGACTCAGGAGGAGGCGTTCGTCGTCCTCTCGGGGACGCTGCACGTCGAGACGCCCGACGGCGACCTCGAGGTCCCCGCGGGGTCGCTGTTCGCGGCTCCGCCCGAGGCACCGCATCGGGCGTACAACCCCGCCGACGCCGACGAGTCGGTCTCGGTCATCGCCATCGGCGCGCCGCCGGTCACCGGCGACGCAGTGCCCTACGAGCCCGACGAGTGAGCGGAGCGCGACGGACGCTCGAGCCGACCCACGTCCGGCACCGACGAGTTGCGTCCGCAGACATCGATCTCGAGCATCGCATTCACCGGACAGCGGTGACCGGCTGCGGTCGCGAGGAGATCGCCAGCGGCGACGAACGCCATGCTGCCGCACGTCCGGTCGCGATTGCGGTAGCCAGTCGGAAGGAACGCCGCCGCGAGGACGATACGGCCGATGCGATCGACCCTGCCGACGTTCCGTTCCGTAGCGAGCCGGCCGGGGTAGGCCGATATCGGTGCTCCCTGCAACGTACCGTTCAGCACCCCTCCGTTTCCGGTCGAACCCGGTGGCTGCCGGCCTGCTATCCCTCGATTCGACCGCGCATCCGACCTCCTACCGACGCGGTCGCTGCGATCGGCAGTCCACCGTTCCGACAGCACCCGTTATTATTTTAACACGACCGCGCGTTTGATCGGCCATGACTGGTCGTGGTCCGGACGGCTGGCCCGCTGTCGCCGACCGAATCACCGACTCGCCCGAGACGATGTTTCGGCTCGCGTTCAGCGGCTACGTCGGCACGCTCGTCGCTGCCCTCGCGGCGGTAGCCGTCGTGCGCGTAGATACCTCAGTGACTGCCGTCGCCGTCGCGACCGTCGTCGTCGGGTTTCTCGTCGGCACCCTCGTCGGTGTCACCCTCACGGGACGAAACCGGCGACTCCCGGCTCGCCTCGGCCGAAACTGGCGTCGACGGACCGCGGTCCTGAGCCCGGCCCTGCCGTTCGGCCTCGCCGCTGGCGCTGCGTGGCTCGGCCGACTCGAGCCCCGCGTCGGCCTCGTCGGACTCGGGGGAATGTTCGCCGTCGCGATCGTCGGCTACGTCGCCATGCGGCTGGCGGAGACCCGTTACGTGGCGTCGATCACTGCCGACGAGGCCATAGAACGCTGGCAGTGGGAGCCGCCGGGCACCCCGCGGCTGGACGCGTTCGTCCTCGCGATGTGGCTATTGCTAGGTGCGGGCAACGCCTACACCGGCGAGTGGGCGAGTTCGATCGTCTGGATAGGGCTCGCGATCGGCTGGGTCTGTACGAGCCTCGCCGAGGGACGATGGCGGGTCGGATCGGTCGGCGAAACGCCCGAAGTGCGCGTCCACGATGCCGGACTCGTCAAGCAACGGCCCTACACGCAGTCGATCGTTCCGTGGTCCGACGTATCCAACGTTCGGCTGCGCGAGGGGCAACTCGTCCTCGACCGGGGCTTCTTCGACGTGCAGTTCGAACGCGACCAGCTCGCCGACCTCGAGGCCACGCAGGCGGCGATCGAGCGGCGCCTCGACGCGACCCGAACCGACGCGGGCACGGCTCCGCGGTAGCCGTCCGGTTGCATCGACCTCCGCTCCGTCCTACTCGAGGGTTACCCGGCCGCTCGTCGCGCTTCGAAGCCGATCCCGGAGTGCCTCGCTCTCCGCGAGTGGAACGCGGACGTCGAAGCTGACCTCGGTCTGATAGTCGGCGTCGAACTCGTAGCCCTCGCTCTCGAGGATCGAGCGGACGGTGCCCGAGTCGTCGTACGCGACGGTGATCGTCACCTGCTCGTGGGGCCGTTCCTCCACGATTCCCGCCGCTTCGACGGCCTCTTTCACCGCCCGCGAATAGGCCCGGACGAGGCCGCCGACGCCGAGGTTCGTCCCGCCGTAGTACCGGGTGACGACGACCGCACAGTTCTCGAGGTCCTGCTGTGCAAGGACGTTCAGCGCCGGTTTGCCCGCCGATCCGGAGGGCTCGCCCGCGTCGCTCGAGTATTCCCGGAGGAACTCACCGTCGGCGTCCGCCCGGACGCGGTAGGCGGGGACGTTGTGGGTGGCGTCGGCGTACTCCTCGCTGACGGCGTCGACGAACGCCTCGGCGGCGTCGACGGTGTCGATGGGTCGAACGTGGCCGATGAACTCCGATCCCTGGACGACGAACTCGGCGGTGGCGGGGCCGGCGACGGTCCGGTACGCACGACTCACGGCCGGCCACCTCGCCGTTCGGCCGGCCCGTCTCGCCGCTCATGTCGCGGTTCGCCGCTGATCACGGCGCATCGGTACGTCGGCCCGCGAAAAGAGAGCGTCGGTCCCGCCGCTCGAGGTGAAACCGGTCAGTTCGTGTACCGTTTCGCTGGGACCCTCACGCTATTGGTTCTCCATGCGTTGGATGGATGTATGGACGGCGAGACCATCGATTCCGAACTCGCGGGCGAGATTCACAGCGTCTGCCGGACGACGGTCGGCGACGAACTGCGCAGTATCACCTACTTCACCGAGGAGGACGTCGAGCAGTTGTACCTCCGCTCGGACCTGGAGCAGACGGCCGATCTGATCGGCTTCGCCGATCACGAACGGCTCGGTTTTCACTCCCAGTCGGCCTACCGGAACACGCAACTCGGCGAGTATCAGGCGACGATTCGGATGTTCGAGAACGGGTTCCTCTCGCGGGTCATTCGAGGCCCACACGGCGTCTGGGTGACGACCGACGACATGTCGATCGAGCGGTTCGAGGAACTCACCAGCGCCCTCGAGTCGGTCCTCGACGACTTCGCGGACACCGTCGACGTCGAGAGCGAGCGCGAGGACGACTGACCGCCGGCACGCTCACTGGATCTCGATCTTCCGAACGAACGCGAGGTCGCGGATCGCGGTGATCACCTCGCCCGGGAGCTCCTCGTCGGTGATCAGGTAGAGCCGCGGTTCGTCGGTGAACTCCGGATCTTCGCTGATAGTCTGGCGGATCGAGATGCCGTGGTCGGCCAGCGTCCCCGTAATCTCGGCGACGATCCCCTCCTGTTCGGCGTCGTCGACGGCGATCGACAGCACCGTCAGATCCAGCACCGGCGCGAGGTCCATCAGGCTCGGCACCTGCGAGATGTTCTGGAAGATGCGCCGCAGTTCGGGATCCTCGAGGATGACGTCCGTCGTCGAGTCGACGACTCGCCGGTCGACCCCGATCTCGCGGGCGATCCCCGTGTTCGGAATCTCGATGCCGCCCGAGACGACCCGGCCGTCGTCGTTGACGGAGAAGCCCCGCTCGAGCAACAGGCGGATGACCGCCTGCTGGCTCGGCGATCCCTCGAATTTCTCCATGATCTCGTCGAACATTCGTCGGTGAGTGTACGCACGCCGTGGTATAATGTTCGGTGATCGGTTTCGGTGGCCGTCCACGGAGCGTCCCTCGAGCCGGCGACGGTCGCTGGCTGACACTTTTATACACCGCCATTGATTGGTCAGATATGCACGCACTCCGGAGCTGTGATTTCTGTGGTGCCGACGCCGCCGGGGCGTTCGAGATCGTCCCGCCCGAACTCGAGCCGACCGAGGCCGAACAACGCCGCGTCGTCCTCTGTGTCGACTGCAAGGACCGTCTCGAGGTGCTGATCGAACCGCTGCTCGCCCGCGCGGGTGCCGAAGACGAACCCGCTGCGGACGACGAGGCCGATGCGAACGACGGCGAGTCGGCAGGTACTGGCTCCGTTGCCGCCATAGCGGACGACTCGACACAGAAACGCGACCGAGCGTCAAGTCCGAACGCGACCGTCTCCGAGCTGGACGCGGATCCGGTGTCCGATGCCGACTCCGAGTCCGCCGAGAGCGAAGCCGGGTCCGACGGCAGTGCCGATACCGACTCGAGCGACGTGTCGCTCCTCGAAGACGGGATCACCTTCGAACACGGCGACGGTGCGAACGACTCCGAGGTCGACGCCGCGGAGGTCGCCGATCTGGTCGCGGCGGCCGACGGGAAGCCCGACTCCGGCGCGCCGGAGGCGAACGACGCCGGCCGGGATGGTGCTGACGAAGGGGACGAACCGGACGCCGAATCGACCGACGCCCCGACGAGCCCACCGCCGGCCTACGGGAAGGTCGTCCGACTCCTTCGCAACCGCGAGTTTCCCATGCAGCGACGCGCCGTCGAAGAACTGGCCGCGGGAGCCTACGACCTCGAGGGCGACGAGGTCGAGGCGATCGTCGACTACGCGCTCGAGGACGGCGAGTTCGTCGAGGAGCGCGGAATGCTCAGTCGGCCGTAACGGCCGGCGCTACAGGGTCCCCTTCGTGCTGGGCGTCCCCTCGCGGCGCTCGTCGAGCCGCGTTGCGTCGTCCATGCTACGAGCCAGCGCCTTGAACAGCGCCTCGACCTCGTGGTGGGCGTTCTCGCCGTCGACCGCGAGGTGGAGCGTCAGCCCGGCGTTCATCGACAGCGATTCGCCGAAGTGTCGCGCCATATCGCTGGTAAAGCCGCCGATCGACTCCTGAGAGAACGTCCCATCGAAGTAAAAGCGCGGCCGGCCGCTCACGTCGACGACGGTCTCCGCGACGGCTTCGTCCAGCGGTACCTTGCGGTCGGCGTACCGCACGATCCCCGCACGATCGCCCAGCGCCTCGTCGAACGCCTCGCCGAGGACGATCGCCACGTCCTCGACCGTGTGGTGATCGTCGATCTCGAGGTCGCCGTCGCACTCGACCTCGAGGTCGAACAGGCCGTGTTTGGCGAACGACGTCAGCATGTGATCGAAGAAGCCGATTCCCGTATCGACCGTCGCCGCACCGGTTCCGTCGACCTCGAGCGTACACTCGATCGTCGTTTCGGCTGTCTCGCGCGTGACCGTTGCCGTTCGCTCGCTCATGCGATATTCATGCCGCCCCCGGTACAAGGCGATTCCGCTCGTCGGTGTCGCCGACACGGCGGCCGTTCGCGGGCCTATCGATCGCCCGCTGACGGACGACGCCGAATACCGGGTCTAAAACGGTTATAAAACGTCTAAACGAATTTAAACTGGTCCAAAACCGATGTTATACCCTCGGTATCGGACTGAAACGGACCGAAACGACGCCAATCTTCGACCCGTTATATGATCTATGGGTTGAATGTCTCTATCGAGACGAGGTGTCCCGTCCCGATGTCAAACCCCTCCCCCGTTTCGAACGAATCGATCGCTCCGTCGAGCCCTGAGACGGAGCGCCAGAACCGACTCCTCCGGTCGGTTAAAGGCCCCGCACAGTTCCTGTCGTTCTGGGTCGCGATCGCCCTGCCCTTCGTGCATCTTCCCCTCCTCGCACAGGGACTCGGCGATCCGGCTGTCACGCTGACGTTTGTTCTCTTACTCTTGATCAACGTCTTCGCACTCTATCTCGGTCACGGTCACAATCGGAGTTGATCGGCTCCGTTCACGATTCGTCCCTGAGACGTGCTTGCTTCGGCTGCCACTCGATCGGACCGAACTGTTATTCCGTTCGCCCGTTCATTTCGGAACGGTAGATGCCGATTCGTGTCGACTGGCGGTCGAGCTGTAGCCTCACTGGAACTGTCCTGAAGTGGTTCTCCGTCCCGTTGGTGGCACCGCTCGCGCTCGCACTGATTGACGGTGATTCTCCCGGGCCGTTTCTCGTCACAATCGTCGTGACCCTCGCACTCGCGACCGGACTCGAGCGACTGACCGACGACCGGAAAATCGGGCAGCGCGAAGCGTTCCTGATGGTCGCGCTGACGTGGCTGGGTGTCGCACTGGTCGGGGCTATTCCGTTTTTCGTCGCCGGAGACGGTGTCTTTTCGCACCCGGTCAATGCCGTTTTCGAGAGCACGAGCGGTGTCACGACGACGGGCGCGACCGTGATCGAGGAGTTCGCCGTCCACTCGCGTGCGATCATGCTCTGGCGGGCGATCCTCCAGTGGCTCGGTGGCCTCGGTATTCTGATCGTCGCAATCGGGCTCTTTTCGCACCTGTTGGTCGGCGGTGCGCAGTTGATGGAAACCGAAACGCAAACGCGTGACATTCACCGACTGCGGCCGCGTATCGGTGAGACGGCGCGTCTCATCTGGTGGTTATACGTCGGGTTGACCGTCCTCACGATGCTCGCTCTCTACCTGCTTCATCTGGTCGGGCTTGCACCCAATATGGACCTCTATAACGCAGTCACACACGCGCTGACCAGCATTTCGACGGCAGGCTTCTCCCCGCAACCCGACAGCATCGGTGCGTTTTCACCGGCGGTCCAGTGGACGCTCATCCCCGTCATGATCATCGGTGCGACCAATTTCATTCTCCTCTACTACGTCGTCCAGGGTGAGTACCGCAGACCCCTCGAGTCCGCGGAGTTCCGCTTCTACATCGGTCTTCTCGCCACGATGGGAGCGCTCGTCGCCGCCCTCGTCGTTCTCGACCCGCATATCGTCCCAGGTCCTGCAGCGACGATCCGACACAGCCTGTTCAACGTGGTCTCGATGGTGACGACGACGGGCTACGCGTCGGCGAACTTCGACCTCTGGTCGCCCGGTGCCAAGCACTTGCTGTTCCTCTGTATGTTCACGGGCGGAATGGCCGGCTCAACCACGTGCTCGATCAAGTCGCTGCGGTGGCTGGTCATCCTCAAAGCGTTTCGCCGGACCCTGTTCGTTTCGATCCACCCGAACGCCGTTCGCCCCCTCCGACTCGGCGACTCGGTGGTCGACGAAGAGACGATCGGGGACATCTTTTCGTACGTCATGCTCGCGATCGTGATATTCTTCCTGTTGACGATCGTCATCGTCGCCGACGCCGCTCGAGTCGGCGATCCCGTCGGCGAGTTCGACGCGCTCAGTGCGGCCGCGTCGATCTTCCTCAACATCGGGCCAGCGTTCGGCGTCGCCGGCCCGTTCGACAACTACGCCGTCTTCTCGCCGGTCACTCGGAGCGTGATGATCGTCATGATGTGGATCGGCCGTATCGAAATCATTCCCGTTCTCGTCTTGCTGACGCCCGAGTTCTGGAAATCCTGACGATCGCGGGGTAGCCCGCGGCCGTCGACGGGGCACCAGCCGATCATCGCCCCAGTCACACGGCTCGAGCACGCCTCGATCCGTGCTCCCGGTTCCCGAACGCGGTCTCTTCCGAACGTCGTGCTCTCGGATCGCTCACGCCGTTCGGCTGGATCGGTGCCGTTCGGTGGTGGCTCGGACTGGAGAAAGAGAAGATCGCGACTCCGAAAATCGCCGCGCGGGGCTCGACGAACACCATCGACGGGAGGAGGGCTCACACCGCGGTCGTGCGGACGTGATCGGATCGGTGGGAGTCGCGGTCCGTCATCGGTTTTCGGTTCGCCCGACGAAATCGGGACCGTTCTGGTCTCCTTCGACCCGGCGCTATAACGTGGTCGTCTCTCCGTCGAGCGGCCCCTATTCGACGGATTCGGCCGCGTTCTGCGCTTCCGCGAGCGTGAAGTTCCCCTCGTACAGCGCACTGCCGACCACCACAGCGGTCGCACCCGAGTCCGCGAGCGCTCGCACGTCCTCGAGCGTCGCCACGCCGCCGCTCGCGATGACGGGAATGTCGGTCGCCGCGACCAGTTCGCGCACCGGTTCGGTCGCGACCCCCTCGAGTTGCCCTTCGACGTCGACGTTCGTAAAGAGAATCGCGGCAGCGCCGAGGTCCGCGTACCGTTCCGCGGCCTCGACCGGCGAAATCCCTGCGCCTTCGGTCCATCCTTCGACGACGACCTCGCCGTCTTTCGCGTCGAGGCTGACGACCACGCTGTCGGGATGCACCTCGCTGATCTCGGCGACGATCTCGGGGTCTTCGACCGCCGCGGTGCCGAGGATGACGCGGTCGACGCCGCGCTCGAGCAGATCGACCGCGCCCTCCGCGGTGCGAATCCCACCGCCGAGTTGCGTCGGAACGTCGACAGCGTCGATCACCGCGTCGATCGCGTCGACGTTCTCGCGCTCGCCCTCGAACGCGCCGTCGAGGTCGACCAGATGGAGCGTCTCCGCGCCGGCGTCGATCCACCGCCGAGCGGCCTCGACGGGGTCGCCGTAGGTCTTCTCCGTCCCACGCTCGCCCTGGACGAGCTGGACGACTTCGCCGTCCTGCACGTCGACCGCCGGAATCACCTCGAACCCCTCGAGGCCGCCGCCTCCGTCGCTCGCGTCGGTGTTCATATCTCTGTAGGCGGCCCCGTCGCGAGTAAAGGCGACGGTTTCGCCGGACCACCACGGCTTCCACACTGTTCCCATTCCGTACAGAATTGTTACAAGTAGAGTCGGTGTGAGTCGTCACATGTCGCTGGCGGCGTTCGATTTGCTCGTCCAAACGACACCCACGCAGCCCGAGGTGACGGCGGACATGGTCGTCGTCTTCGCCGTCGTCGTGCTCGCGCTCGTCCTGTTTCTCACCGAGCGGCTGCCGATCGACGTGACCGCGATCCTGCTGATCGTCGTGCTGGTCGTCCTGGAACCCTGGACGGGCGTCGATCCCGAAACCGGTATCTCCGGCTTCGCGAACGAGGCGACGATCACCGTGCTGGCCATGCTGATCCTGAGCGGCGGGATCAGCCGGACGGGCATCGTTCAGGAGCTGGGGCGGCGGATGGCCGCGTTCGCCGGCGACAGTCTCCGGAAGCAACTGTTCGCGACCGTCGCGGCGACCAGTCCGGTCTCCGGCTTCCTGAACAACACGCCGGTCGTCGCGCTGCTCGTCCCGGTCGTCACCGACGTAGCGAACCGCGGGAATACGTCTCCCTCGAAGCTGCTCATCCCGCTTTCGTACGCCTCGCAGATGGGCGGGATGCTCACGCTGATCGGCACCTCGACGAACATCCTCGCGAGCGACATCAGCGGGCGCCTCGGCTCGCGCTACCCCGAACTCCACCGGTTCTCGATGTTCGAGTTCACCGGCCTCGGTGCCATCGTCGTCCTCGTCGGCTCGCTCTATCTGATCTTCGTCGGTCACTATCTGCTGCCCGAGCGCGTTCCGCCCAACGCCGACTACCTCGAGGAGTACGCGGTCGGCGACTACCTCGCCGACGTCGCCGTCGTCCCGGGTTCGCCGCTCGTGGGCGAGACCGTCCGCGACGCGACTGACGCGTTCGGCGCAGAGGTCGATGTCGTACAGGTGATCCACGGTACGGAGCGGTCAGTTGCCCCGCGACAGGCGACCTCCCTCCGCGAGGGCGATATTCTGGTCGTCCGGACGAACCGCGACGCGATCACGACGCTCGAGGACGCCGCCGGCGTCGAACTCGTCGGTGGATCGAACCCCGCGATGGATCTCTCTACCGACGAGGAAACGGGCATCCTCACGGAGCTGGTCGTCTCGCTCGATTCGCGGCTCGTGGGCGAGCGCCTCGACCCGGAGGCGTTCCGCGAGGAGTTCAACGCGGCCGTTCTCGGACTCCGGAGCCACGGCGAACTCGTCGCCGACCGCATCGTCGGCAAGCGCCTCGACGTGGGCGATACGCTACTCGTGCAGGCACCGCCGGACACGCTCGATCGCCTCGCTCGCCGCGACGACGTGATCGTCGCCCGCGAACCGCCCCGGACCGACTACCGCGCGGACAAGGCCCCGATCGCCGTCGCGATCATGATCGGCGTCGTCGCCGTCGCCGCCCTCGAGATATACCCGATCCTGATCTCCGCGCTGGCCGGCGTCGTCGCGATGGTCGTTACGGGCGTTCTCGAACCGAACGAACTGTACGACGCCGTCGAGTGGGACATCATCTTCCTGCTCGCGGGGGTGATCCCGCTGGGGATCGCGCTCGAGTCGTCGGGTGCGGCCGGCTATCTCGCTCGGCTGGTCGTCGAGTCGGCCGGTTTCCTGCCCCCGATCGCGGTGCTGTGGCTCTTTTACGTCTTGACGGGGCTGCTCACGGAGGTCATCAGCAACAACGCGAGCGTCGTCCTCCTGCTCCCGGTCGCGGCGGCCGCGGGGGCGGGAATCGGCGCGAATCCGTTCGCGTTCGTGCTCGCGGTCACGTTCGCGGCGAGCACCGCTTTTCTGGGACCGATCGGCTACCAGACGAACCTGTTCGTCTACGGGCCCGGCGGCTACCGTTTCGGCGATTACTTTCGGATCGGCGCGCCGCTGCAGCTGCTGCTGTCGGTCGTCACCGTGCTGGGAATCGCGTTCTTCTGGGGCGTCTGATGGGTGTCCCCCAAAGTGATTTCACACGTTACCCTGAAATGACAGTACGTGATGCGTTCCCGTATGGGTCGAGTCCGAGACCAACCGACGACTGCGCTGACGGGGTTGATCGAGCGATGAATCCGCGCTATATCGACGCGATCATCGATCTCGCGTACGGTGTCCTGATTTTTGCCTCGGTCGTGTTAATCGTCGTTGAGGGAACGCGGGTCGGGTTAGCGCTCGGGCTAGGCGTTCTCGTATCGTACGCATTACACGTAATCTGGAAGATGGCACGCTTCGATCCGGAGTGGATGACGAGGGAGATGGAAGAGACGGTCGAAGAAGCCGTCGAACAGACGATCGGCGAGCAAGTCGACACGGTCCAGCAACGGATCGAAACCGTCGACGAACGCATCGACCGTCGTCCACGCGAGGACGAAATCGAGAATCTCCTCGAGGAGACGGTCGCCGACGAACCGGCGGATGGAGAGGACGAAACCGGAGACGCTACTCGATAACTCTCGTTACCGGTTCGCCGGTCGATAGTCGCGTCCGACGGCCGTCGATCCTCTCAGCGTACGAGACGGCACAACGAATATCCGAATCGACGTGAAAGCTGTGTATCAGTATGGTGTCCGCGTTGCTCCTCGTCGGGATTCTCGTGGCCGTTTTCGTGGGATACAACGTCGGCGGTGCGACGACCGGACCGGCGTTCGGCCCGGCCGTCGGCGCCGACGCCATCTCGAAGACTGCGGCCGGCGTGTTGATGACGCTGTTTTTCTTCGTCGGAGCGTGGACGATCGGTCGCCGCGTCGTCGAGACCCTCGGCCGCGAACTCGTCCGAGATCCGGGCGTTTTCACGCTCGAGGCGAGTATCGCCGTCCTCTTCTTTATCGGCGCTGCGTTGTTCGTCGGCAACTTCTTCGGCGTCCCGGCGTCGACGTCGATGACGGCCGTCGGCTCGATCGCGGGACTCGGACTCGCCGCCGGCGAACTCGACGTGGCGGTCATGGGCGAGATCGCCATCTGGTGGATCGTCTCGCCGTTCATCGGGTTCTGGGTCTCGCTGATCATCGGCCGCTACTTTTACTCGGCTCTCAACCGGCGGCTCGCGATGGTGCGCAGTGAGGGACCCCTCTACCGGATCGATCGGTCCCGTCGGGTTCCGGTTCCGGTCCCGACCGAGACTACGAACTGGCGCGAGCTGGGGGGCGTGGCGATGGTGATCGTCATCGGCTGTCTGATGGCGTTCAGCTCCGGCACCTCGAACATCGCGAACGCCGTCGCTCCGCTCGTCGGCAGCGGCGAACTCGAGATGAATCCCGCGATCGTCATCGGCTGTGCCGCGGTCGGGATCGGCACGGTCACTAT
>SDGW01000496.1_pt1 | contig 22811 bp, 30 predicted proteins | sample 2873831 | NCBI WGS metagenome assembly SDGW01 (sample SAMN08132700, study PRJNA421101) | hypersaline lake metagenome | isolation source: celular fraction 0.22 microns magnesium sulfate-rich crust from ephemeral... | place: Spain: Penahueca Lagoon, Toledo | collected 2011-07
AGTTCATGGACGCCGTGAAAGAGAAGCACGGTTCGGACGTGTACGGCGAAATCGGCGCGCGCATCGTGGACGTGGACCCGTGGGGTGTAATCAATGTCTGAAAATAAGTCCCGAAACGAAACTGAGCGCGAGTATAGCTCGAAAGAGAAGAGCCTGCTCGAAAACGACTTCGCAGACCCGTGCCCGGACTGTGGCGCGGTTCTGTTCGAGTGGGAAGACTCCTGCGACGAGTGCGATACCGTCGAGGAGACCAGCACGGAACAGGCGAAGCTCGTAACCGACGGCGGGCAACCCGCACGCCCCGCGCCCGAAGACGACCCGTTTGTCTGCTCGCGTTGCGGATGCGCTCTCGGCGAAGCGAAGCGCGTCCGTGGCGACGAGTACTGCGATTCGTGCCAGCACGACACCGAGGAGTACGTTCGGTGCGAGACGTGTGGCGACCGCCTTCCGCGGTCGCGGGCGACGGGCGTTGACGTGAGTCCGGAAGACGAGTACTATCCGGAGTATATCCACTTCTGCCCGGCGCACGCGCCGAGCAAGGAGGGCGACGATGACGAGTAAGCAGTCCTCGGACGGTGAGCGGCTCAAGGTCACGTCCCCGCGCTTGGACAAAGACGTGTTCCATCTGACGCCGTCTGGGAGGCCGGACCGTCCGGACGCACGCCGCTTCGACCCCGATTCCTACTCGTCAGCAACGCGAGCGCGCGGTGACTGGGCCGACCCGACGCCTGCGGTCGAGACGACAGAGACGACGCTCGACAACTACTCTCAGGAGGACGCATGACAGGGTCCACGACGCGAACTGTGTTCGTTGCGACCGTTGGGTACCCGTATGAAGGACCGTCAGAAACCCGCGTCTACGCGGAGCGAGAGGACGCCATCGAATGGCTGGCTGACGAGGGTCTCGACCCCGACGAGCTGGAGGAGTACAGTCTACCAGAGGTGTACGAGACGGCAACAATCGACCGAAACATGTTCAAACTCAAAGAACGCGAGGTGCGCTAAATTGCAACAGCGGACTAAGACAGCCCGCGACGGGAATCGGGTTTCAGTCTTCCCGTACCCCGGTGGCAAAGGCCGTAACTCGGACTGGATAATCGAGAAAATCCCGCCCCACGACACGTTCGTTGAAGTGTTCGGCGGAAGCGCGGCTATCACGTTCAACAAGCCGGTGTCGAAATACGAAGTCTACAACGACCTGAACGACGACCTCGTGCAGTTCTTCAACGTTCTCCGTGAGCGTACTGACGACCTCACGGAGTGGGTTCGGCGAGTGCCCTACTCGCGCGCCCTCTACGAGGACTGGGTCGACCAGTACTACGACGGGTATCGTCCCGACGACCCCGTGGCTCGAGCCGGTCGGTTCTTCACCCTCCGGTATATGCAGTTCGCGGGTAGCATATCCGGTGCGAACGGGTTCAAGACTCGCGCGAAGCGATCTCCAGCGCGGACGTTCGACAACGCCCGTGAAAGATTGCACGAACTCGCCGCTCGGTTCCGCGATGTAGTGATAGAGAACAAGGACTACCGCGACGTGCTGGCGGACTACGACCACGCGGACGTCGACGTGGTGTTCTACTGCGACCCGCCGTACATGGACGCCGAACACTACTACGGCCGCGAGTTCGACCACGAGGAGTTCGCCGAGACACTCGCTGGCGTAGACTCGCGGTGGATGGTCTCGTACAGCGAGATACCGGACGCGCTCAGGGAGTACCACGTTCTCAAGCGGGAGCGTCGTCACCGGATGCTGAAGGAGGGGAACGATACGACTGAGCGGCTGGTCTGTAACTTCGACCCCGAGTCTGTTCCGAGGTTCGTGAATACCGAGCAATCGCAACAGCGGCTAACCGAGGTATCTGGCTGATATGTCAGATTCAGGATTGCCACAGGACACCGTGTCCGACGACGGCGGGATGTTCTGGTCCGCGACGGTGTTCGACCAGAAGAAAGGCCAGAAGTTCAAGCTCCGGGCGAACAGCGACGAGATTCGCGTCTTCCCCGAGTCCGGGATCGGGAACATGATGGCGAAGTCCGGCCACGACCGCGTTCAGTACGCTTCGACCCACCGGCGAGAGCTCAAGAAGTTCACCATCGAGGAGGTACGCGAGCTGCACCAGGAGGTGACCCGCGACCTCATCAAGGAGGCTCGCCGGGAGGGCGAACTCGTCGGGAAGATGAAGGTCGCTATCGACCAGACCGGACGACAAGAAGCGGATGCGGGAGATGTGGGAGAACCGCGAGACAGTCCGCATCGTCGAAGCGGAAGACCGGCCCGGCATGCCGACGCGGAAGAAGGTGTACGTCCCGCACGTGCTCGCCGACGAAGAAGAGGACGACGAGGACGACGGGCCGTCCGAGCTGCGGCAGGAACTCCTCTCCGACTTCGAAGAAGCTGGTGGAGACGAACTCCCCGACCAGTCGCCGTTCGATTCTCTCGTTGACGACATCCGCGAGCAGGAAGAGGAAGAAGGACTCAGCGAGGACGACATCGACGGCGCTGAGCAGTACGTCGTCTTCGAGACGAACCACCCGCTGGCGAACAAGCGCGGCGGACGGAACCGGGAGACGATCCCGGAGGAAGAGCAGATACACGCCGCTGCTCGGATGGTTCGCAACTACGGAAACCGGTGGGGTATCGAGAACGGCTACAAGAAGGTCGGCCACTTCCTGCCCCGTTCAGGCAGTAAAGACCCGGTACTGCGGTTCTTCGGGTTCATGTTCGCGTGTACACTCTGCAACTGCTGGCGGCTGGTTGACCTTCTCGTGAAGCTGTCGGTGGAGGACGATCCCGACTACACGCCGCTCGTGACGGCTAGCCGGTTCCTCGCTGTGGCAGAGGGGATGTTCGGTCTCGGGTCGAAGCCACCGCCGGACTAACGCCGCGCCTTCCTTCGGTTTGCTAACTCGTGAGCGGCGGCGCTGTCCTGCGCTCTTCTGAACCGGCTTTTTGTTATCGCGTTCTGGTAAGTTACGGCATCTGGTAGAACAGCGACCGGCTATTTCCCGTCTGTATCTCGAAACCGACCGGAATCCAACCGACATCTACCCTACTTCGTTGGAATCAGCCGATATAGAGGGTAACTAGGTGGGTTCTCAATGCGCTGTTCGTGTGTGGGATACACAGTAAGCCATGAGTGTATCACACAGGGATACATTAAAGATGCTAGACGTTGAGACTCCACAATGTGGCGCGGAAAAACATCAAGCTGCCAGCCGACGAATACGACAAACACAACGAACGCCGCAAGCAGCTCGGCCAGACATGGAGCGAATACATCGACGGCCAAACCCCAGACATCATGACCATGCTACGAGAAGCAGTCCGAGCCGAATTAGAACGATTCGCACAGGAGCGCAAAGAATGAGCGAGAATTACGGAATCCACGTCACGCCCGAGATGATCAAAGAACTGCTCGATGAAGGCTACGTCTCCGTGGAACAAGATGACGGCACGCAAATCGGACTGATGTACGAGACAGTTCCCCGAAACATGAGCGAGGGTTGGAACGAATGAACGGGGAAAACAAAGCACTGGTCGTCCTCACACAGGACGATATCGACACCGCAATCCACGGCCTGGAGCAAGCGGGCATCGGTATGCCGGACGAGGAGTTCAAAGACGAGTACGGAGGCGTCTACAAGAAGCTACACGCGATTGACCGAGATTCTGGGTCGGACTACCGGGTGAAATAACAATGAGCGAGATGGAAACCAGTAACCAGATTGAGGAACCACCATTCAAGCACATAGCCGCTACTGGACTTGGAATGGCTGGATTTGGCTGCGCTTGGCTCCTCCCTTACAGCACACAGACGGACGTCAGAGCCAAGGAACTCGTGTTTCAACGCCTCAACGAGGTACTGGCGGTTGGAATAGACCCATTATTCAACGCGGTGATGTTCCTACTTATCGGAGGGGGACTGATCTTCACCCTCATGGGCGCAGTCACGTATATGGGTTCACAGGAAGATGAGCCTAATCACCGAGGTGCGCCGACCGCTGCCCCGATTTCTGTTGCGATCTTCGAGGGAATCTGGCCGATACTGTTTGCATTCCCGCCAGTCATGGCTGCTGGCATGGTCTATCTCACACTGAACTCCCTGCTTATGGCAGGGATATTCGGAGGTGTCGCGGTCGGCTTGATACTTCCGCAGGGAATCGAAATGCACCGTATGACCCGAGGAGCGCGAACAGTAGTTGAAAGCACGGGGCAAAACCGGAACCGATACTGACCCACTTGGTGCAGATTATCGACGAAGACGCGACTGGCGACGACGACTCTCCTGAGAAGTGCGTTGTTTCTGATAGGACGGCGGAGAATCACGGACGAAATGCGAGAACGAGCGACTACTGACGAGTGCTGCGGCTCACCGTTTTGCTACCACGAGAAGGCGCTCAGGCGTCAGCCGAACTCCACGTCCGGGAACTCCAAGTCCAGACTCAGCCCACTGAGGACGCGGCGGTCAAGTTCGTCCAGGTACGTCGCCTGCTTCACCACGATCTCGTCATCGTCCCGGTCGGGACTCTGGTCGGCGACCGCCGTGTTCAGCATCACCCACCCGTTGTACAGCAGGTTCTCCATCATCCAGAGGAACCGCCGATACCCGAGGTCACGCGACCGCGTCTTGGCGGCGAACGTGCCTTTCTTGTCACGGAACGCCGTCTCCACGCCCCACCGGTCACGGTAGAGCCGACCGATGCCCCACGCCGACCCTTCCGGGTCGTGGCCGATGGGGTTCTCGTCCGGGTCGATCCCGGCGCGGTCAACGCTCTTGCTCGTGATGATGCAGAAGTAGTCGATCTCCTCTTCGTCCTGGTGGGACTCTTCGGCGACCTGCTTCAGCGTCAGCTGCTGGTCATCGAGGCCGTCGTCTTCGTCGTCGCCGAAGTCATCGAGCGTGGTGTCCGGTTCGTCCTCTTCGTCGTCCTTCTTCTTGTGGTCGGGAACGCTCTTGAAGTCCTTCTCCAGCCCCACGAGCGTCGTGTTGTGCGTCTTCCGACGCCCGCTGCTCATCAGCGTCCAGTTGCTGTCCCAATCGGCGCGTCCCTCGAAGCCTTCGACCGTGTCCTTCACGGTGTCGGTCGCACCCTTCCGAATCGCGTAGTCACAGCCGACCTGCCGGATGTACCGGCATATCTTCGTGTCCACGAACTCGGCGTCGGCCATCACCGTGTCGATGTTCACGAGCTCCCGAGCGCGGTCAAGGATGTAGCGGACGCCCTGGAACTGGTCGTTCTGCGGCGTGTAGGACAGCGACGCGATGATAAACGCCCGCCCGTTGATCTTGATTGTGCCCTGGAGTTCCTTCCAGGCGTAGCCGGTTTCGAGGTGCGTCTGCTTGTGGACGCCGACCGGGGCGTCGCTCTTCGTCGAAGAGTGCTTGCTGTAGTTGTGCGTGGTGTAGTCGATCCGGAGGTTGAACGTGTCGTCTTCGTCGATCACGTCCTGTTCGTCCCGGAGCCACTCTATCTGGCGCTCGATGGCTTCCTCGGTGCGGAGGTGCCACGTCGCGGTCTCGCCATCCGGGTTGTGCGGGTCGATAGTCCACGTCTCTTCGAGGGCGTCGCGGAGATCGCCGCGCACGAGGTTCGGGTCTACGAGGTCGTGGGGCGGTAGCCACCGCGCCCCGTAGGCGTCGTCGTCATCGTCGTAGTAGCCCTCGATCTTCGTGCGTTCGACGTTCCGAACCGTCCGCCGGAACGTCTGTTGCGTGAAGACGTTCCACTCCTCGCTGCCGTCCTCGTGCTCCTCGATCAGCCCGTAGTCCTTCCCCATCCGCTCGATACCCTGCTCGGCGTACTCGTTCCGGCGGCACATGTGGGCCGCAGCGTCGGTGAACAGGTGACTCTCCCACTCGCTGGAGTCGTCGCGGTCGTACGAGCAGACGTCCCGGATGATGTCGGCCTGGATGGAGTAGGCGTCTTCCTTCGTCTCCTGCTCCATCTCGCCGATAGGGTCAACGTCGGGTTCCTCTCCGGCGGTGTGGTCGGCGATGAGGTTCTCGCGGATGTCCTCGGCAGTCTCCAGCTCGTAGTCTTCGGCCTTCACCGCGCACTCGGCAGCCATGTACCGGACGTGGTCGCGGAACCCGGGACGTACGCGCGTCACCCACTGCGTTCGGAGCGTCTTCTCGCTCGGTGTCTCTCCCTCGAAGCCGAGGCTGGTGGCGAGATCGTCGTTGTTCTCCAGGCGGTCAGCGAGGTCTTCCCAACTGACGACCGAGTAGCCGTCCGAGGGCGCGATGAGTCGGTAGATCCACGCACACACCATCGGCTTGAAGTCGTAATCGGAACCGGGCTTCAGGTCATCCTCGGGAACGGCATCGATGAGCGGTGGCCTGATGACGTCGGTGACATCGTCGTAGCGTTCGGCAAGTTCGCCGCGGAGGGCTTCAATTGCGCCATCAAGCGAATCGAGATCGAGGTCTTCAGGAGAGTTGTCCGGAGCGTCGTCGTGCGGTTTCCGCACCGTCTTCTCGGGGACTTCTTCAGGCGGAGCGTAGAGGTCGTCAGAATCGTTTTCGGCGATGGCCTCGACCAATCCATCGGGGTCGTCCCGGGTGTCTTGGTCGGGGCCTTTGTCCATACCGGGGACATGTCTCTCTTGGTTTATAAGCTCTGCTCCGCGTGGGGTAAGGGCGGCTTACTTCGGAATCCAGTACGAGACGCGGTTCTCGCATCCTTATAGATGCACCATGTGGGGCAACGGCCTTTATTCTTCCCCACACGGTGCAGAATAGGCCATCCATACTCTTTCTGCACCACGCGGGGCAAAACTTATGTGGTCTGCACCACACGGTGCATATGCAATGTCCGAAGCAGCCGACCCGATGCCAGACGAGATCGAAGAGGAGGGCACGCCCGCAGACGTGCCGGACAAAGAACCCGATGCCGCCCTCAAACTGACCGACGATGGCTTGGAAATGCCGGAGTTCCTGAAGGGCTACGTCGGTGAGTTCGAGATCCGTACTCCGAACGTCACCGGAGAGTTCGAAACTACGGACGCGGGGCTTCCCGAAGACGACTACTACGACGGCCCTATCGCCGCATACCCGAACGACGGCGACTACCACGGTGACCTTCGGGAAGGTGTGATGGGTATCTCCACCACCGACCACCGGGAGACTGTGTACGAAATCATCGACGAACGGACTGAGGGGGCGAACTGAGATGCAGATCGAGACGCCGTTCCCCGTCGAAGGAACCATCACGCCGACTGATTACGGACACTCAGCGAGCCTTCCGTGCGCGTCCGAGTGGCTCACCGAGACCGAGAACGGCGACTACCTCCAGCAGGCCGTGGATCGTGCAGCCCGGAAGTACGGCGAGGGAACCGAGGTTCGAGTTCGGTTCACGTCCGACCGGTTCGGCGACCAGTGCGGCGGATTCGAACTACTCGCCCCGGTCGAAGACGACGAATCTGACGAAGACTAACCCCGGCTGGCGCATTCCCGAAGTTCGATTCTTCGGCGGGGCTTGGAGGTAGACAAATGGCAACGGAAGCACAACAGGCGACCATGAACGGCGACGACGCCGAGAAAATCGCCATTGACGAAGACGGAGAGGTGACTCTCCCGGTTGTCGAGGTTTTGACCGGCAGAGCGTTCCTGACCGGGAAATCGGGGGCCGGGAAGAGTAACAGCGCGAGCGTCGTCGCTGAGGAACTCCTTGACCGCGGATTCCCGCTGCTCATCGTGGACACGGACGGTGAATATTGGGGGCTGAAGGAGGAGTACGAGATTCTCCACGTTGGCGCTGACGAGGAGTGCGATCTCCAAGTCAGCAGCGAGCACGCACCGAAGCTCGCCGAGCTGGCGCTGGAGGACAACGTCCCGATCATCTTGGACGTCTCCGGTTTCCTCGATGAGGACGAAGGCGATGCGCTGGTTCGAGAAACCGCCCGTGAACTCTTCCAGCGGGAGAAGAAGCTCAAGAAGCCGTTCCTCATGCTCGTGGAGGAGATCCACGAGTACATCCCGGAGGGCGGCGGCCTCGATGATACCGGGCGGATGCTCATCCGCGTCGCAAAGCGCGGACGGAAGCGCGGCCTCGGGCTCGCCGGGATGAGCCAGCGACCCGCCGACGTCAAAAAGGACTTCATCACGCAGTGTGACTGGCTTCTCTGGCATCGGCTCACGTGGGAGAACGACACCAACGTCGTTCGGAGAGTCGTCGGCACAGAGTACGCCGACGCCGTCCAAGACCTCGATGACGGAGAGGCGTTCCTGATGGCCGACTTCCTCGAAGCGGACGTTCAGCGCGTTCAGGTGCGCCGGAAGCGAACCTTCGATGCGGGTGCGACGCCCGATCTGGATGACTTCCAGCGTCCCGACCTCAAGAGCGTCTCGGGCGATCTCGTGGACGAACTGGAGGAAATCTCCGAGCGGGAGGAGCGCCGGCAAGACCGTATCGCGCAACTGGAAGACCGCGTTGAGGAGCTCCAGGACGAAAAGGCAGAACTCGAAGAGGAACTCGAAAACGCGCGGGACATGCGCGACATGGCCAGCCAGTTCGCCGAGGCCATGCAGTCCAGCGGTGACGACACGAACGCTGCTTCCGAGAAGGTAGACGAACTCATCGACGAGCGCAACGAGCTACGCTCGAAGTTGGGCGACCGGGAGGAGCGCATCGAGGAGCTGGAGGCCACGGTGAGCGACCTTCAAGAGGAACTCAAGCAGCGCCCCGACATCGGCGAGCGCGCAGCCGAGGCGGTCGAAGTGCTGGCCGAGGAGTTCGGTGTCGGCGGCGGTGAGAACGAGGCGCTCCGCCGGAAACTGAAGACGGCACGCGAGCGAATCGACGAGCTCGAATCCGAGACCCAAAACCCGGGCGTAGCAGCACCGGACGAGTACGACGAGTTCGTCGAAGACGAGTACGTTCAGGACGCCATCGAGGACGCGAAAGAGAACAGCGACGCCTCTCCACGGTACGTCAAGGGCGTCGTGGCGGGCATCCTCCAGCGCGGAGGGGCTGCGTCGCGCCGGGAGATCGCCGACGACCTCGGCATCGAGACGACGCACCACATCCGGCAGGCGATGAAGGCGCTGGAAGACCGCGACGTAGTCACCCGCTCGGGCTCCGGCGACGACGAGACCGCCGACTTCGCGTTCGACTCGGTTGAGAAGGTGCACGAGCGACAGGCTCGCCAGCGCCGAACCGAGCAGGTGATGGAGGAGTTGTAGACGCGACGGCAGTATTACAGAACAGAAACCTGATAGGAACTGTTACTGAGGGAACCGACAAACACGTAAGAAAATGACTCAAGATGACACGAACGAAACAGAACCGACTTCCGGATTTGACCCGCTTTCAACTACTGCGCGAACAAGAATGAAATTAGACGTACGGGAGGCTGTGCAAACTGTCCGAATAACGGGGATGAACATCGAACCGACAACTATCCTCGGCGCGAAGGACGGTGACGAAGTACGGCTTCCGCCAGGTAAGCACCGAGTCCGCGGATACGACGCCCGCGGCAAGCTCGTTCAGAAGACGACCGCAACGATCGAGCAACAAGAATGAACGGAGAGTTGACGCTGGTTCGACGCTGGGGGCCTGCTTTCGTGTTCACCCTCGTGGGAGTTGCCCTCATCGGCCATTTCGGTGCACCACAGATCGGCGCGGGAGCTATGGTCTGCGAGGGAACATGCCCAAATCCGGCGGAACATCCGGTAGCGATGAACCGGATGATTCTCGGGATCGTGGCGGTCATGTCTGCAATTCTCGTTGGTCATGTGGTTGTCAACGAATGGAGGGTGCGACGATGATTAGTGCCGGTGCTCTAACAGTCCTCGGTAATCCGGTCGAAATTCGTAACTTCGCAACGGCGATTCGCGGGGTCGAATCAGGTGGTCAGATCGAGGCCGCTGGCGTTCGCTAAGATGTCACTCTTTTCTGAGAGGTCGGCCACTTCGCCGATGTCCGTCGGGTGGAGATCATCGACGAGCGCGGTCATGAATTCGTTCGCCGTGTACTCGTAGTTCCCCTGGTCGTCCTTCACCTGCAACGACTCGTCGGCCTCGTGCGGGACGTAGTCTCGCTCGCTCGCCGCCGCGAGCACGTTCGCGCCCATCCACATGTTGTTCAGGAGGATCGCCCAGTTGAACAGGAACACTCGCTGGTTCCGCATCGGCGTCGCTGATTTCGGCATGAAGTCGTGTTTCAGCATCCGATACGCCGTTTCGATACCCCAGCGGAGCCGGTAGTCGGCGGCCAGCGCCGCGCCGCCACCATCGACGGTCTCCGGGTCGATGTTCGTGTAGAACGCTTCCCAGTTCTTTGGGTCTTCGAGGCCGGTGTCGGCCCGCTTCAGCCGCTTCTCCGACGGGTTCACGAACAGATAGTGGTCGGCGTCGTCGGACGCGCCGATGCCGATTTCGTAGGGCTGAGAGTTCCACGAGTCCTCTCGGAGTTCCGTGCCCATGATGAGGTCCTCGAACGCGCCCATGTTCCGCGGCGCGGTGATGACGAAGTCCTGGTCGCGCTCCTTCAGCTCGTCCTTGATCTTCTCGGTGTAGAAGTCCTTGTCGAGAAACACGCGGCCGACGTCAAACTTCGCTTCCGAGTAGTTGAGAAGCTGGTTCAGGTGGTAGGCCCGCCGGTTTCTCTGTTCGACCGACCGCGCGGCGAACGTCATCGGCACCGGCGTTCCCACGAGCGAGACGGTAGCGAACTGCCACGAGTGCGAGTAGTTCCGCCCGGGCTTCGTCCCTTCGACGGCACCGGGCTGTTCGCGTTCGTCGTCCGGCGTGTCTTCGTCGTCGATCTTCCCGAACCACGGCCACCCGGTGAGGTCTACGGCGAGATCGGGACGGTCGGGGAGCAGATTGTAGCGGTCGAGCAGGTCCAGGTACTGCTCGAAGGCACAGATGAACATCGCCCGGAAGTGGCCGCGCGAGGACTCTCGTACCTGATTCCAGAGCGCCTTCGAGGTCGGCGTCTTCCGCGCCCAGTAGTACGGTTTCTTTGAGAGGCTGTCCCGGGCGTTGTTCGGGTGGATGTTGTGGTGGGACGCGAGTTCGTACGGCTTGAACACCTCCCACTTGTCGTAGTACGGGTCGGTGCGGCCGAGTTGGATGCAGGCGTAGCCGGTCGTCTTCATCGCCCGCGTGAGCTTCACGAGTTCCGGCGCGTCCATCCCGTCAGCCACGGCCTCCGGGTCGGGCGCGTCACGGAGATCGGCCATTTCGACACTCTCGTCTTCGGCCCACCGAGCGACGTTCTCGGCCGCGGTTTCGAAGCGTGCGAGCTTCTCGTCGGGGATACGGTCCCGGATGTTGTCGATGGTGCGCTCACTGACGCGCTCGGAGACGTTCATCTCCTCGTGGACCCCGTGGTCGTCCATCTGCTCTTCGAGCCTGTAGGACGGTGTGTCGGTGAGTTCCTGGCCGAGAATCAGGCGTTGGGCCTCGGCATCGGTGAGGTCACGGGCGAGGCCGTCAACACCGAGTTCGAACCGCGTAGTGCGGAGCACCCCGATACGGGCGACGGCTTCACGCGGGGAGAGGCCGCGCTGTAGGGCGTCGCGTAGCTGGTCTTCAATCGGGATCGGGTCGCCGAGCGTGGCGACCTTGACGTCGGGCTGGTCGCCGTAGACACTCTCGTCAGAAGTCTTCTGGAGGTTCGTGCCCGCTACGAAGTTGTCTTCAGCGTCGGACGGGTCGCCAGTCTCCCACGAGCCGTCGAGCCCGCCGAGACCGCCATCGTCCGACATTTTCCAAATACATGACGGTTAGGCGTCTTTAAAATACCGTTCAGGCGGCAGATACACGTTTGGTTATTCGGGTAGTTCTGTATCAGGAAGCGGATAGTCATCATCCACTCGCGGTGCCCACTCAATGCCGTCGTCCTGAGCAATCTCACGAAGCCTTTCGCGGCCTCGGCGGACGTTCTTGTAGGCGACCTTCCGGGAGATCCCGCGTTCAGACGCTCGCTCCGGGACGGTCTCGCCGTCAACGATGACTGCTTTGACGTCCGCTTGTTCCTTCTCTGGTAACCTATCGCCGTAATATTCGTAGAGGCGACGTTCCTGCTCAAGGATGGTTTCAGGTGGCTCCTCACCGGCTTCGAGGATTGAAGGTTCAGAGGGGTAGCTACGCATTTCGGCGAGCCAGCCATCCCGGTCTCCAAAGCGCGCGTAGAGCGTCGAAATCGACGGGAGGTCATCACGCCCCTCCTGTTCCCGTACGTACTCTGGATTCGTGGGGAAACGCCCAGCACTCTCGTATTCGTTGATCAGCGCAGTGATGCAGTCCTCTGGCGTCCACGAGACATATCGTACGAGTTCCTCGTCACTTGTTCGAACGCGGGCACGCATTCCCTCGACCTCGACGATCTCCCGGCTTCCGCCTGGACTCGCGTCTTCCTCGCGGATGACTTCGCCGTCCTCGACGTACTCACAGAGGTGGGTTCGACGGCGGAAGCGGCCTCCGCATCGCGGACAGACGACAAGCCCCTCGTCGTAACGATTTGCGTCGAAGCGGTCACGAGCGAAGTGAGGCCACGGTGCGAGATCGTTGCAGAGATCGGTCGAGTTCTGGATGCGGACGACATACCCACCCTCACCATTTCGAATGATGCGTGGGCCATAGCCGCCGAAGACGCGGTGGACGGTTACTGGTGGTGGCGATGTTCGGCGTAGTGAGAGGTACATTCCTGGCCGGTCGTCCATCGGACGGGCGGCGAGGAGACATGCTGTCTTCAGCAGTAGTGGGCGGACCTGAACGTCCTCGGGTACCGTGCGGTTATCCTCCCGGTCGTACCACCCGTAGTATTTGTCAAGGGCAGGGAGCGACCGCGTGCGAAGCTCCCAGAGCGGGCGGTCGGGGCGTCGCCCGTGGTAGTCGATGGACTCTGTCTTATCGAACTCGGTGATGCTGGCGACCAGCACGTCCAGCTCGTCGGCGATCCATTCAAGGACATCTTGGTTGTGGTGGACGGTGCTGAGATAGCAGTTCGCGTCCGGACGCTGGCGATTGTTCAACGACCCGCCGACGAACATGAGGCCGTCAAGAACAGCCTCGTCACTGAGCGCCGGAACGGGATACTCGCAGTCTTTCGACCTCGCCCAGTGGATGCCAAGATGGCTGTATTGCTCGTCACAGTCAGGGCACGTCGCTTTTTCGGTGTCGTCCGACATCAGTCCGAGAGTTCACTCTTCGCGCCGCTGACGTTCTTGCTGATCGCGCTCGAACCCTTGCCCCGGACGTCGGCCCAGTCCGTTTGCGTCATCAGATCGTAGTGCTCAGTGATGAGGTAGTCGATGGTCTCGGCCCCGGACGCGCCAGCCTCAACGAGCGCGCGAATGTCGTAGCCATCCGGGACACCTTCGCCTTCTTTGACATCCACACGGACGGTCGGGTAGTGCGGGATGACGTTCCGCGCTTCGAGATTCTTCAGAACCTCGTCTCGCGTCTCGTTGTCCAGGTCCAGAAAGTCCTGCACGAGGTCGTCAACATGGAAGATGTCGCCCCAAGGGTCGGTAGTCCACTCCTTGACTGAGACCGGCTCGTGAGCACGCTCGAACAGCGCCTCCTCGGCGTACATATCGACGCCCTCGGCGAACTCCCGCTCGAAGCTACGCCGACGGCGGTTGAGGGTTTCCAATGCTTCGACTGCATCGTCGCTGACCTCCTCGACGTCGCGGGCGTTCTCGATGAGCGTCTCCAGCTCGTCCCACGCGATCTCGTCGTCGTAGGTCACCGTGAGGGTGCCGACGCGCTTGACGCCGTACCAAGCGTCCACGAGATGATTCTTGTTCGGGACGGTCACGAGAACGTCCACATCGGTTTCAGGGATGTGGTAGACTGCGTAGCGTGCCTCCGCAGCGCCCTTGATGTTCACGCGGTGTTCCCAGTTTTCGGGGACGGTCCAGAGGTGTTCGCCGGCGAGAACCGCGTCGCGTTCCGCGGGGACGCGCTTGGTCCACCGCGTCCGCGGGTCGTTGCCGCGGGAGACGACGACGTGTTCGTCGCCCTCGCGGTAGGCGTAGAGGTGGCCGTCTGCCGAGTAGCGCCGGACCTCATCGTCGCTGTGCCGGACTTCGTTGGAGTCGCGGATCTGTTCGGTGCCGCCGTCAGCAATTGGCTCTTGGCCGTCATCGTCGTCGCTGTCGGAGTCCGCCAGTGAGATGTCCCGGCCAGCAGGATGAGGAGTTGTTTCGCGGTTGGGGCTGTGGCCTGCGTCTTCCAGCGCGTCAAAGACGTTCGAGGGCACTTCTCCGATAGGAATCTCTCGGTCGTTCTCAACAGTACCGCAGTAGACGTGCGTCACGTCGTCATCGCTTCCGCCTTTGGTGAAGCAGTAGCCGTGGGAGAGCGTCCGGACGATGACTTCGTTGATGCCGCCCTCAAGGACTTCTTCCACAGGTTCAGTGTCGGTGCCGCCGTCGGTCATTGCCGTCGCAGTCGTGTCGCCGGTGTTGGATTCCGTCATGCTGGGTTCCTCGGTATTGGACTCGGGTTCTTCGTCGTCGCTGTGCTTGATGCCCCGGTGGACAGCGAGACCGTGTTCGCTGTCGAACTCGTCGCCGCACTCCTCACATTCGTGCGTGTCCTCCTCGATGTCGGGGACGATCTCGCCGTTGAGTGCCGCCGTGACCTCACCTTCGTCGATCTGGTGAGCTTCGCCGTCCACGAGCTGGTAGAACTGGTCCTTGCGGTTCTTCCCCGAGTGCGTGTAGCGAACACGCTCAATGACCGCGCCCTCCTCGACCGTCGCCGTCCCGCTGTCACGGTCGCTCGTCTTGGGCTTCTGGTAGGCGACGAAGTCGCGGTCGTAGTTGTATTTCGGGTGGGTGTCCGTGATGACGGCAACCCACTGCTTGTTACCGGTGTTCGCCTTTGCCGAGAGGGTGTTGTCGTCCAGTTCGACCGTCATGTTCGAGCCGCCGACGTTGAGTTCGTGCATGGGCTGTCTGCCTCTACATCTGAGTATAACTCACATATACTTAAACCCTTCGGAGAAAAGTGAGTATAACTCAGAATGGTGTAGCCGACTACTCAATCTCGCGGTTCCGCCACTCCGCAACTCCCATCGCCGCGCCACCAATCTCCTCGAACTCCGGGTCGAAGAACGTCGTGAACCGCGCCCGTTCGTATGCCCGCGGACTGCCGTCGCCTGTCGTGGCCGCAAGTCGATCGTAGTGGTCCGGATACGGCACATCCCGGTCTACGAGGTATGCCCAGATGTCTCGTGCCGACCAGTCCCGAAGCGGGAACGCCGCGCGTAGGCCGAGGGACTCGCCATAGAGACCATCCAGTTTCCGCTCGCGTTTTCCGGATTCACCGCGGCGGACCCCGACGATCTGCGTGCCGACCTCGTCACAGTGGTGAAGCGCGCCCGCGTATGCGTCAACCCCCTCGTACGCTTCTCCGCCGGGTTCACCCCGTAGGTTCCGGTGGAAATGGCTGTTCTCGGGATACGGCTCGAACTTCGCGCGCTCGTAGCTGGCGACGAAGAACCGTTCGTCGGGGACGTACTCGCGGATGTTCTCGACCACTTCGCGCTCGACCTCGCGTGGGATAAAGCGACGCCCCCAGTCGAAATGGAGCGCGCGGTGGTCTGCGTCCGATTCTGCCGCCAGCGCCAGCGCCGTCATCGAGTCCTTCCCGCCAGAGACAGCCACGACCGCGTCGCCGGCGGCAGTGAACACGCGCTCGATCTCCGCGATAGCCTTCGCGGCCCGGTCGCCCAGCTCCTGGTCGGCGTGCGCCTGGAACGCCCGGCGCGTCCGGTCGGGCATGCCGTCGCTGCCACGGTCGAAGTCGAACGCGGTGCTGTCCTCTGGGTCTGGGAAATCTACCACGCCGGCTTCACCTCTGCGCCAGGCGGTGCGCACTCGGTCGCCCACTCTGTGTACCAGTACGGCGTCTTGTAGGTGAGCGTCTGCTGGTCGTCCCACTCGTCGAGGATGTTCGTTGGGAGTGGCCGCATCGCCACGCCCTCGCTCGGATGCACGAGCGAGTAGTCCACGTCTATCTCCCGAATCCCCCAGTCCGTGACCTTGCCGAACCCGGCGGCTGTCTTCTTCCCGAGGTCAGTCAGATGGGTTTCGAGAAGGTACTCGATCCGCTCGCGGTCGCCGCGGAAGTAGAACGTACACTGCCGGGCGGGACGGTAGACTACGTCGATCATCTGGGACTTGAACGCGCCGCCCCCGATGGGGATCTTCGACCGCGGGCGTGAGCCGCCGACGGTGTGCGCCCGGACTTCGTCGTACGACGAGTAGAGCGTCGTCTCAACCGTTCGGTCGGTATCGAACTGCGAGACGGAAGCGTGCGCGATGCCGTCAGTGTACTCCAGACCGGTTTCGACGGCGTCCACGTCCCGGAGGTCCGCCGGGCCGTCTTCTTCGAGGTCAGCGACCCAGCGGTCGTACTCGCGCCCGGCGTGGTCGATAACGGCGAGCCGCTCGATGACGCCCTCGCCGTTGAGCCACGGGTGCCCGAGCGCGATCCCGCTCCCGAGTTCGAGCGTGAGTTGGAGGTTTGAGGTCATGCGCTCACCTCGTGGGTTTCGGCATCGTCGCGGGTCTGAAGCATCCCGAAGCCGTACGAGCGTCGCCGCCCGACGCCAGTTCCGAGGAGCGCGTTCAGCGCCTCTCGGTGTCCCTCGTCGCGGACGTGGTAGTGGAGGTTCCACTTGCTCGCTACGACCGTGAGCGTGTGATCCGGCGTCACGCGTAGCTTCGAGGCGTATGTCTTCAGGTGGTCGTAGTCGCTGAAGTACGGCCGTAGTGTGTCGGTGTCGGCCGTCTCGTGGTCGAGAACGCGGTCTATCGTCCCGGAGAGAGCGGTCTTGAACTCGTGGACCGAGTGCTTGCGTTCGGTCCAGTATTCCGGTGCGTCGTGCTCGTCGTTCGCATCGGTGTCGTCAACGCTGACGATGATCCCCGACGCGGTGGTGAGGACGCCCTCCGACCCGAGAGCACCGACGTCCGTCTTGAGCGGCTTCGCGGCGCGCGTCTCGAACACCATCGAACCGGCAGTGAGTTCGGGCTCGCGCTGGAGGCCTCCCGCGATAGCTTCCATGATGTCCATCCTCGGGGTGGCGATGAGCAGATGGACGCCGTCGCCCTCGTTGAGCGGCATTCCGGGGTGTTGGTCGTCACGGACGGGCATCAGGTCGGAAAACGCGAACGGCGGTCGTTGCGTCTCTCGGTAGTCATCGATGCCCGCGTGTTGGAGCGTCTGGCCGAGACGGCCGCGAATCCGGCGGTGGTACTGTTTCTCCCACGCGCAGTCACGGGTCGCCTGTAGCCGAAGCAAAAGCTGGTACATGGCTCGCTACTTGTTGGCGATCTGGTCGAGCGCCTCGATGATGTCGCCGCCCTGTTCGTCCACGTACGTGGTATAGCGGTCGGCTTCCGAGAGGTCGGCCTCGTAGTCGATGTTGATGCGGCCGAGTCCGGACGACGACATGGCCCCGATGACGCCTTCTTCCTGCCACAGCCGGAGGCCGTGGAGCAGACAGGCGCGGGCGAGTTCGGTCGCGTACGACTCGAAACGGACGCTGTGCTCGAACTGCGCGCCGGGGACGATGGTGTCGAAGTGGTAGATCATCTGCTGGCTCCCGGCGGCGTCCTCGTCGTCGGCGTCGAAGTCGAACCCGAAGTCCACGTCCATCCCGGTGTCGTCGGGTTCGTCGTGCATCCGGGTCTGGTGCATCTCATCGACGAACTCGCGCCACGATGTCTCGGACTGCGCCTCGGTGCGCCAGTTGTTCTCCCGGCAGACCAGCGTCATGTGGTGGATGTCCACCGTGCCGCCGAACATCTGGTTGCCCGTGCTGCCGCCGAGCAGGTCGATGATCGGGAACGCGTCCCGAATCTCACGGCGCATCCCGACGTCGATGTCGGAGGTCCCGCCCTTTTCGAGGACGCCACCGGCGCGCAGGAGGTGGAACAGCCGCTCGTCGGTGATAGTGTAGTCGAGGCGCTGCACGAGATCCTCGGCGAGGAGCCGGCGGAGGTGTCCCCGTACCGAGTTCCCGGCGATGAACGGGACGTCGTCGAATCGTCCTTCGTCGGGGAGCCTGATTTTCTCCTTGCGGAGCAGCTGCGTGTTCCCGGTGTGTTCGTCCGCTCCCGTGTGGATTTGGGAGAGTGTGGTTGCGTTCCCGGTGACGGTCTCGGTCGCGCCGATCTCGCTGAGTTCGTCGGTCGTGGTGGCTTCGCTCATGTTAGTCCTCCGTGATGAAGTCGCTGAGTTCGCTGGTCGTCGGTTCCGGTTCGCTGTCTTCGTCCTGCTTGGCGTTGAAGTAGTTCTGGACGGTCTCCTGCGCCTTGGCGATGAGCCAGATGTCTTCCCGCCGGAGGACGCGCATCGCTTCCTCGTCGTTCTCGACGAGCGGGTCGAGGTTCTCCGTCGGGAGATCGGGCGCGGCCATGCCGAGGCCGCGGGCGAGTTTCTTCAGTGCGCCGTGAACGTCGCCCGCGTTCTGCGCCCGGAGCAGGCGCTCCTCGAAGGACTCGCTGCGGCGCTTCGTCTCGGGGAACTGGTCCCAGTCGGCTTGCCGCCAGTATTCGGCGAGGATGATCGTCCAGTGCTCTGCGAGCTCGTCCCGAGTGGTATCGGGGGTGTCGACTGTCGTCATTGGATGAGTTGTACCGCAATCCGCCAGTCCTCACGGCCGGTGAGGTCGTTGTTGATGCGTTCCACTTCGTCGCGTTCGAAATCGTACCGGGCGAGGTCGGCGGCCCGGACCGGCCCTTTCAGCGCTCGCTTCGACGGTTCGTTGTCGCGGGCGCGCAGTTGCTGGCCGAACTCGACCATGTCCGCGAACTGCTCGCGGTTGATGTTGACCAGGCGCTTGTCTACGAGAAGCTGGTAGTCCTCACGCGACGTGTTGAGTGTCTGCGCGAAAATCCAGCCGTTGAGGACGGTGAGGAAGTCGGATTCGTCCTTGTACTTCACCATCCACGGCCCTTCGGGCGGGTCGAGGAGGACGTCGAGGAGATCGGGCCGCTCCTTGATGATGCGGACGCCGTCCTCGGGCGTGGCGACCCAGTGGTAGCGTCGGTAGTCCATCTGACCGGCGAAGTGCTCGCAGCGGTAGCAGATGCCGTCGCCGTCGCTGAGCGCTCGGTCACTGGTGAACGTGCTGGAGAAGACTCCGTTGGTTCGTCGGACGGGCTTGATCGGGCCGTTGAGGCCGCAGATCATGCACTTGCCCGTCTCGTCCGGTTCGTCTGGCGGTTCTACGTCGTCCGTTTCGGCGACGATGGCTGAGAGCCGTCGCGCGTTCTCGGACGCGTCAGTCTGTAACTCTGGCATACCGCATCCTGATCCACGGACTCAATCAACATATTTGTTGTGCTATCACGAATTACGTTGAATCTTCCCGGTACTGTTTAGTCACGGCATCCCGTTATATCGCACCGTATATGTTGAACGGCGATGCTGAATACGAACGAATGACGCGGGCGCTCCTCACCGACGGCGAACGAGCCGCAGTACGGGACGATCCAGAAATGGACGACAGTACGAAGTCCAGCCACCTCTCTCGGATTCGGGGGAAGATGGATCGAATGGAGGAGGACGCCCGCTTGCTCCGCCGCCACCGACCGGAACTCTACGAGCAACTTCGAGACGCCGTCGTTGAGGAGGAACTCAGCGAGCGAATCGAGCGACTTGAGCGGGAGGTCGAAGAGTTACGAGAGGTGGTCGGCGACGACTCTCAGGATTCTGAGAAGTCGGGTGGAGAATGACGCTTCTTCAGCTCGCTGAGTGAGTCTCGATGGTAACCGAATCAACCGCTACGAAGTTACGAATTTCGACCCGATTACCGAGAACTGATAGTCGAACCCGGCGACCCGCTCTGGGACGACCGATTCGAAGATCTCGAAAGCGGCGACGCATGGCGCGTTGAGGAACTAAAGGAGTAACCCCGTTGGAGTAGCGCGGTTCGACTCCGCGCCGGGGTTTCGGAGTGAATCGACATGGCAACCACCCGATACTGCGATGGCTGTGAGGATGAAACACCCCATAAACAAGTCTTTCCGGCGGATGCTCCGGGAGAGACGTACAGGTGTCTTGCGTGCCCCGAACGGAAAGAGATCGAGGCGGTGCTAAAAGGATGAGCGACTGTACTGAAAAGGCGTTAGGTGACGTGAGAGATGCGCTCGCATCGCTTCAACAGGTTCCTGCGGCGGCACTAGCCGGGGACCAGCATGAGCAACTCCGTGATGCTGTCGAGAACGTTCAAGCTCTCGAAAAGGCACTCACCAACGAAATGGAGCAGAAACAGGAGACTGAACCATGAGCGAAACAGAAGACGGTGGCTGGAAGCCGTCGTGCTACGACTGTGGGTTCACGCCCCATGACCCGACTGCGCTCGGGGAGGGGATGGTCCACATTGACCGGGAAGACGGTGGCTACGACCGCGTTCCGGTGCCGATGTGCCGGGATTGCCGGGCGAAGCGTCACGGCCACGACTGCCCGGAGTGCGGCGAAACCTACCTGATGCTGGAGGACGCGGCGAAGTGCTGCGACCCTGCACCGGGCGAAGCACCAGACTGTCCTGAGTGCGGGCGTCGGATGGAACGCGGTTCGTGGGGCTACACGGCAGACGGGAAGCCGACGGTCGAGTGGGCGGAGTGCGAGGCCTGCAACATCGGCTGGGGCAAGTACACCGGCTTCCACGACCTCGACGCGGAGGAGGGAACCCCCGATGCCAAGTGACTGGCTGAACGAGATCGCCCGGTCGGACGATCACTGCGGGGTCTTCTGCGATGCTGCCCCTGAGACCGAGTTCATCGACGAGTGGGGCGTCACCAATCGCGTGTGCGCGGACTGCTACGACCGGACCTGTGGCCGGTGCTTCGGTGACATCAGCGACGAGTACAAGCGGAAGGGCCTGTGCCAGTCCTGCCGCGACGAGATTCGACTGTGGAGCGGCGACGAAGAGCGCGGTGTCGAGAAGAACCCAGACAGCGAGCAGGCGAAACTCCTCACAGACGGAGGGAGATAGGATGCCGTTAAAGGCGCATAAAAACGCCGATGCAGATTCAGTTGTCACTCCGTTTGAGGTGGATCGTGGGCTGGATGTCTACTGTACAGAGTGTGGCGGTCTGATGAATGTCGTGCGGAGCTACACTCGCGAGGATGGGGTGGTTGTCATCCGACACTTCCGTCATAAATCCGAGAACGGCAACCGTTCCGGAGGTGACTGCGGTGGTGGCGGTGGCGGCGAGGGAGATCGCCATCTCCGTGCGAAGAATATCGTTGTGAAGACGCTTGACCAGTTTTATCCAGACGGCGAAGCGGTGTCGGAGCGAGAGTTCGACCTGCCAGACTCATTCTCAAAAGAAACCCGAACCGCTGATGCAGTTGTCGGGTTTGACCGACCACACCCGAGGTTCGGTGATGGGATCGTAGTCGAAGTGCAGGACAAACACAAGGAAAAAGACGTGTTAGAGACGACACGCGCCTACCTTACGAACGGATACAGTGTCTGCTGGCTTTCTGTCGATGACTTCGGCAAGTACAGCCTCAAGTATTCTCAAGCTGAGTTCGAGAAATTGGTGAGGAACGAGTTCCCGGACGCAGACAGCGTTTTCGAAGCTGAACTGAACCCCGACGGAACGGTCCCTCGGAATGAAATGTATCCACTTGTCGCAGCTGCATGTCCGCACTCGATAGCGGTCAAACGCGATGATTCGAGGGGCTACGGAATGTATGAAGAGTGGTTCACGGGAATGATCCGGCATCCTGACTTCCGCCGTCGCTTCCTACAAGGGGCAGAGGGAATCGAGTTCAGTTCACACCGAAACTACACCATTACACTGCCTCGTGAATGGTATGAAGAGCGGGCGAGGCAGTATTTCCGGGAGACACCTTGGCAGGACTTCTTTGAATCCTATACGTGGGATACCGACGAGGTTCAAGAGGAATGGGGAGAACTGGCGGCGATAGACGAAATGGAGGTCAAAATCCCGTTATCGAAGTGGCTCGCGGATGATGGTAAAGTGTTGGTCGTTGGTGAAGAGACGAACCATCCGAGGTATAATCACCAGACTCGTGGCGACTTTATCCCAGATACCTCGGAACTAGTTGGTTGGGAGGGGCTTCCCGACGATAAGCTGGCTGCTTTTATTCCCGATTCGGACCTTCAGAACGCCGAAACAGAGTCGGATAGCGCAATGGTTCTGCGAGACGGGCGAGACTATGAGCGTGTGAACAATCTTGAGTTCTACGTGCCTGCTCGTACACTTTGGAACGTAACTCCATGGGAATCCCGATTCTCGGACGGTCTTGAACTCCCGATTGCCCCGGATGTTGACGGGGAGGAGACCACACCAACAGCCCAAATTCCGTTTGGTTATTGGATTACATCGGGAGACGTTCCGGATACTATCAAGAACGAACTGATGCGCGCTCATCATCGAGGCCGCCGGAATATGCCGAAGTCAGAGAAGGATAAAGCCGAGGCGAAAGAACGTGTCCCTCGGATTATCAGACACAACACGGGAGACCCGCAACCTGACACTATTGCCAAGCATCACGTTCTCACAATTACGTCCCACGCAAACATCTCGCCTGATGCTGTCCGGTGGGCGCTTCCCCGCCTTGTTCAATCCGGTGAAATTGAAGAACCAGAACCGGAGAGGTATCGGCTACCTGCCGAGTAACTAAACCATTAGGAACCGTTAACTTCCAAGCGATTATAGCTGACGTGCCCAACATCAGAGCCGATAGATTCCGTGTAGCGTCATACGGTTTACGTGGTACAGCGGAAACTTAGGGGTATTCTGTTGGTTCTGAGTGGTCACTGCCGAGAGTGTGGCGCGCGGGAATCCGTGATTGGCG
>SDGW01000522.1_pt1 | contig 22735 bp, 20 predicted proteins | sample 2873831 | NCBI WGS metagenome assembly SDGW01 (sample SAMN08132700, study PRJNA421101) | hypersaline lake metagenome | isolation source: celular fraction 0.22 microns magnesium sulfate-rich crust from ephemeral... | place: Spain: Penahueca Lagoon, Toledo | collected 2011-07
CCGATGGTGCCCGGCCAGCAGGTCCCGGCGTTCTCCTCGCCGCGGGGCGGGAGCGCGAGGAAGTGGTCGGCCCACTCGTGGTCCTGCTCGGTCCACGGCGCGGTGCGTTCGAGGAGCCGACCGGTCTCGGCGTCGTAGACGTAGGTCCACCCGGCCTTCTGGTCGGTCGAGACGGCGCGGTGGGTCTCGCCGTCCACTTCGAGGTCGAAGACCGTCGGGGTGGCGTGGCTGTCGTAGTCCCACAACTCGTGGGGAATCTGCTGGCTGGCCCACTCGACGTCGCCGGAGTCGAGGTCGATGGCGACGATGGAGTTCGAGTGCTTGTTCGGTCCCGGCCGGACGATGCCGTTCATCATCGGACAGGGGTTGCCCACCGCGTAGAAGACGTTGTTCGTCTCCGGGTCGACGGAGGGGCTCATCCACGGCGCGTTGCTGGCGAACCGCCAGCTATCGCCGACCCACGCGTCCTTGGGGGCCATGTTGACCTGCCAGTGGACGTCGCCGGACTCGGCGTCGACCGACGAGGCGACGCACCAGCCCCCGAAGTCGCCGCTCATGCCGACGAGAATCCGGCCGTCGTAGGCGATGGGCGCTGCCAGACGGCGACGCCGCGGTTGCGGCCGGTCTGGCCCGCGGCGTCCTCCGGGAGCGCGTACTTGAACTGCCAGTACTTCTCGCCGGTGCGGGCGTTGGCCGCGACGACGGCGAGGTTGCTGGTCGTGTAGTACATCACCGGCGGGTCCGACGGGACGACGACCGGGTTCGTCTCGATGCCCGCGCTGTCGGTCGGGATGGTGTACTTCTGTTCGAGGCTGGCGACGTTGTCGGCGTCGAGACGGTCGGCGGGCGTGTAGCCGCGCTGGCCCAGTCCCTTGTCGTAGGTGAGCCACGAGTCGCGGCGCTCGCGGTCCTCTTCGAGCATCCCGGTCGTCACGTTCATTTCGGGGACCGGCTCTCGGGTCGCACCCGGTCCCGGCGGTTCTTGGAGTTGCCCGGTCTGCTGGCCGCCGGGGCTGGGACCCTCGCCCGCGATTTCGACGTCGCCGACCATCGTGTTGGGGTGGACGGTGCAGATGTACCGGGCCATCTCCTCGGTGGCTTGGAAGCTCAGGGTCACCGTCTCGCCCTGCGAGGAGTACACCTCGGTCCCGACGATGCGGTTCCCGTCGGCGTCCTGAATCACGAAGTTGTGGGGCGCGCCGTCGACGTTCTCCCAGACGACTCGGTAGGAGTTCCCGGCTTCCAAGTTCAGCGTCGGGTTCGACTCCCCCTCGATTCGGGAGGGTGCGCGGCCCTGCCACCCGGCGGTCGCGCCGCCGAACCTGAACTCCGTGGCGGAGCCCTGACGGTCGTAGCGGACGAGTTCGTCCTCGCCGCGGGCCTCCGGGCCGGTGTCGATGTAGTGGGGTCGCTCCTCCGGTTCTATCTCCTCGGTCGTGGGGTCGATATCGGCGGGCATGTCAGTTGGGAACCTCGACGTCGTTCGTTCGCTCTGCACGCATCTCCTCGGTCACCCAGTAGGCGTCCCGCGGCAGGAGGTTCTGGGCGATGGCCTGTAGGGCGAATCCGGACGACAGCAGACCGGCGAGTTCGTCGTCGCCCGTCCCGTCCTCGTCGGCGACGCGGCGTGCGCCCTCGACCATCAGGTCGAACCCGGCCGCCATCGCGCGGGCGTCCCACGCCGCGTCGGCCAGAATCTCGTCGGTCAGGATGACGGCGTTGCGCCAGAGGTGGTCGTCCAAGTCCTCCAACCAGAGGAGGACGCCGCCCGCCGCGCCCTTCGTCATCGCGGGGACGTGTTCGCCCATCTCCATCCGCTCGCGGGGGAGTCGGTCGGTGGCGACCCAGTGGCGCTCGCCGATGCGCTCGCGGTGGCCGACGACGGTCGCCAGCAGGTCCACGAGTTCCTGCTCGGAGAAGCCGTGGTCCGAGAGCGTGCCGGCCAGTCCGTCGCTGACGACGAACCGGCGCACGCTGTCTTCGATGTACTCCGGCGAGAACTCCGGCAGTCGCTCGGTCGTACTCTCGAAGAAGCCGACCTCGCCGAGGTGGTCGTACACCGGTCGGGCCGCCGACGCGACCGCCGCGAACTCCTCGCGCGGCCCCTCGTTCGCGCCGGGGAGACCCCGGTCGGGCACCGCGGTCAGGTCGGCCGCCGCGCTCGCGAGGTCGTCCCGGCCCGCCGCCAGCAGGTCGGCGTCGAGCGACCCCGCCACGTCGCTCCGAATCGCCTCGCCGACGGACGCGAGCTCGCCGGTCTCGCCGGTTTCGACCGCTTCCCGCACCTCGCCGAGCGTCGCTCCTCCGGCCGCGACCGCTCCACCGGCACCCAGTGCCTTGAGGAACTCCCGGCGCTGTTCGTCAGAGACGTTCCGCTCTCCGTGTCCATGAGCCATGCTTCGAAACCCAGCGTCGGAACCGGCATAAGGGGCCAAATTCGTTGCTTTCGGTTGCAAGCTTCAAGCACTCGTTCGGGAGAGGCGGCGACGGACCACAGATTCGAGGGACCGAGTACGCTCGGGATACGCCCCCGCTTTCGGGCCGTCCGGGACCCGTCGCGGACCGCTGGCGACCCGCCGTGGACCGCCAGCGAACCCTCGCGGACTGCCGGTGACCGCGGGCGGTGACGGATTCCCGAGCGACGGGAACCGGGCCGTCCGCGTCGTAATCACTCGTTTCGGCCCGAATCCATTTACCGCATGTCGGTGACTTGGTACGAGATGGTCCCGTTACAGCAGTTCGAGTGGCCGACCACGACCGAGGAGTTCCTCGCCCAGTTCGGCGGCCTCGTCTGGGACGTGGCCGCGTTCCTCGTCGCGTTCGCGGTGGTGTACCTCCTCGGGCGGTACGTGCTGGTTCGGGTCGTGCGGCGGTCGCTGTCGGCCCGCGGATTCGACACGGCGGTCGTGCAGTTGGCGGCGACGACGGCGGGGGCGATAGCCCTGTTCGTGGCCGTCGCGGTCGCGTTCACGGTCGCGGGGTTCAGGAGCTTTCTGGCGGCGTTCGCTACCTTGGGGGGTGCGCTGGCGCTGGCGCTCGGGTTCGCCGCGCAGGATTTGATCGCCAACTTCGTCGCGGGCGTGTTCATCCTCAAGGACAAGCCCTTCGAGGTCGGCGACTGGATAGAGTGGAACGACTCGTCGGGCGTCGTCCGGGAGGTGGACCTCCGGGTCACGAAGGTCGAGACGTTCAGCAACGAAGTCGTCACGGTGCCCAATTCGACGCTGGCCAACAACGCGGTGACGAACGCGATGGGCAACGACCGACTCAGACTCCAGTTCGTCTTCGGCATCGGTTACGACGACGACATCGACGAGGCCCGCGAGATTATCCTCGACGACGCGCGGTCGCTTCCCGAGGTGCTGGACGACCCCGAACCGTCTGTCCGGACGACCGAACTCGCCGACTCCTACGTCGGACTCGAATCCCGCATCTGGATAGACGACCCCGGCCGCGGGAAGTTCAAGTCGGTCCTCTCGGAACACGTCGAGGGCGTGAAAGAGCGGTTCGATGCGGAGGGAATCGAGATGCCCTACCCCTACCGGGAACTCACCGGCGGTATCTCCGTCGAGGAGGCGAGCCGACTCGACCACGCGGACGTGACCGGCGAGTAAGCGTCGGGTCCTCGTCGTTTTTCAACCGGATGACAGCGGTCTCGCGCGCGCGTGTGCGAGGGATTTATCAGGGCGGAACTGCTACGCTGAATCAGGTTTTATGAGTCAGGAAAGTGAATACGGGGCCGGGCAGATTCAGGTCCTCGAAGGCTTACAGGCGGTTCGGAAACGCCCGGCGATGTATATCGGTTCTACCGACGCACGAGGGTTACACCACCTCGTGTTCGAAGTCGTTGACAATTCTATCGACGAGGCGCTCGCCGGTTACTGTGACTCGATTGATGTAAACGTCCACGACGACGGCTCCGTCAGCATCGCCGACGACGGCCGCGGCATCCCGGTGGACACCCACGACGAGTACGACAAGCCCGCCGTCGAGGTCATTCTAACCGTCCTCCACGCTGGCGGCAAGTTCGACAACAAGTCCTATCAGGTCTCCGGCGGTCTCCACGGCGTCGGCGTCTCGGTGGTCAACGCGCTGTCGGCCAGACTCGAAGTCGAGGTCAAGCGCGACGGCGCGCTCTGGCACCAAGAGTTCGAGCAGGGCGAACCGGCGACGAAACTGGAGCGCGTCCGGGACCTCGACGCCGACGAGGAGACTGGCACCGAGATTCGGTTCTGGCCCGACGGCGACATCTTCGAGACGACCGAGTTCACCTACTCGACGCTGGAGAGTCGTCTGCGGGAGCTGGCCTTCCTCAACTCCGGCGTCGAAATCGCGCTGGACGACCGGCGCGAGGACGGCGACTCGGACACCTTCGAGTACGAGGGCGGAATTCGGGAGTTCGTGGAGTATCTCAACGAGACGAAGACGCCGCTCCATCAGGAGGTCATCTACTTCGAAGACGAGGACCAAGACATCCAAGTCGAGGTGGCGATGCAGGCCACCGACGAACTACAGGGCTCTATCCACGCGTTCGCCAACAACATCAACACCCGCGAGGGCGGCACCCACCTCACCGGGTTCAAGACCGCCCTGACGCGGTTCGTCAACGACTACGCCAAGGAGAACAATCTCCTCGGCGACTTGGACGAGAACCTCAAGGGCGAGGACGTGCGCGAGGGCCTGACGGCGGTCATCTCGGTCAAGCACCCCGACCCGCAGTTCGAGGGCCAGACGAAGACCAAACTCGGCAACAGCGAGGTCCGGGGCATCGTGGAGTCGGCGATTCACGAGGGACTCGACACCTACTTCGAGGAGAACCCCACGACCGCCGAGGCCATCGTCTCGAAGGCCGTCGAGGCCGCGAAGGCCCGGAAGGCCGCCCAGAAAGCCGAGGAGCTGACCCGGCGGAAGAACGCGCTCGAATCGACCGCGCTCCCCGGTAAGCTGGCCGACTGCCAGTCGCGGGACCCTAGCGACTCCGAGTTGTTCGTGGTCGAGGGCGATTCGGCGGGCGGGTCGGCCAAGCAGGGCCGCAACCGCGAGAATCAGGCCATCCTCCCCATCAAGGGGAAGATTCTGAACGTCGAGAAACACCGCCTCGACCGGATTCTGGAGAACGACGAGATTCGGTCGCTCATCACCGCCATCGGCACGGGAATCGGCGAGGAGTTCGACATCGAGGACGCCCGATACGAGAAGATAATCGTGATGACCGACGCCGACGTGGACGGCGCGCACATCCGGACGCTCCTGCTGACGCTCCTCTATCGGCACATGAAGCCCCTCATCGAGGCGGGATACGTCTACGCCGCCCAGCCGCCGCTCTACCGGGTTCGCTACCGCGGCGAGACCTACGACGCTATGACCGAGGAGGAGCGGGAGCGAATCGTCGAAGAGGAGTGCGACGGCAACCCCACGCAGGTCCAGCGGTTCAAGGGACTGGGCGAGATGAACCCCGACCAGCTCTGGGAGACGACGATGGACCCCGAGAACCGCATCCTCAAGCGCATCACGGTCGAGGACGCCGCGGCCGCGGACAAGATGTTCTCGGTCCTGATGGGCGACGCGGTCGAACCGCGCAAGCAGTTCATCAAGGAACACGCGACCGAGGCCGAATGGGTAGACATCTGACCGTCGGCAGTAGCACACACCACCGACACCAAAACGACACATGAGTTCAGACGTACCCGAACCGACAGACGTGGACGCTGCACGTATCGACACCGCTCGCATCGAAGACGAGATGGAGCAGAGCTACATCGACTACGCGATGTCCGTCATCGCGGGTCGGGCCTTACCCGACGTTCGAGACGGTCTCAAACCCGTCCACCGGCGCATCCTCTACGCGATGCACGAGGAAGGCGTCACCAGCGGGTCGAGCCACCGGAAGTCCTCGTCCATCGTGGGCGAGACGATGGGTAACTTCCACCCGCACGGTGACAGCCCAATCTACGACGCGATGGTCCGGATGGCACAGGACTTCTCGATGCGGTACCCCCTCGTGGACGGCCAAGGCAACTTCGGCTCGGTGGACGGCGACCCGCCCGCCGCGATGCGGTACACCGAGGCCCGGATGGCCCCCATCGCCGAGGAGCTACTGTCCGACATTGATATGGACACGGTGGACTTCTCGGCCAACTACGACGACCGCTTGCAGGAACCGGACGTGCTTCCGGCCGCGTTCCCGAATCTGCTGGTCAACGGCTCGTCGGGCATCGCGGTCGGGATGTCCACGAACATCCCGCCGCACAACCTCGGCGAGATAATCGACGCGACCATCGAACTCATCGACAATCCCGACGCGACCGTCGAGGACCTGATGGACCACGTGAAGGGACCGGACTTCCCGACCGGCGCGAACATCGTCGGGCACAACGCGGTCCACGCCGCCTACAAGACCGGCCGGGGTCGCATCCGCGTCCGCGCCGAGTACGAGGTCGAGGAGCGCGAGAACGGGAGCGACCGCATCGTCATCACGGAACTCCCCTACCAGACCAACAAGGCCCGGATGGTCGAGAAGATAGCCGACGCGGTCAACGACGGCGCTATCGAGGGCATCCGGGACCTGCGCGACGAGTCGGACCGCGACGGCATCCGCATCGTCGTGGAGTTGAAGCGCAACGCGATGGCGGAAGTCGTCAAGAACCAACTGCTGGAGAGCTTCCTCGAGAAGACGTTCGGCGTCATCAACCTCGCGCTGGTGGACGGCCAACCGCAGGTCCTCACGCTGAAAGAGACGCTACAACACTACCTCGACCACCGCAAGGAGGTCGTCCGACGCCGGAGCGAGTACGAACTCGGCCAGAAGCAGGCGGAACTCCTCTCGGTCATCGAGGAGGAACTCCTCGCCATCAAAGACGAGTACGACGACGACCGCCGGACCTCGTTCATCGAGGACACCGACGAGGTGACCCGCGAGGACCTCATCGCCGAGGAGGACGTGGTCGTGGTCGTCACCGAGCAGGACTACGTCAAGCGGATGCCCGTCTCGCAGTTCGACGCCCAGAACCGCGGCGGGAAGGGCATCATCGGCGGCGACATCAAGGAGGGCGACCGCGTGTCGAAGGCGTTCCGGGCGAACACCCACGACTACCTCCTCTGTTTCACCAATCAGGGACAGGTCTACCGCCTGAAGACCTACGAGATTCCCGAAATGTCCCGAACCGCGCGGGGCAAGTCGGCCATCAACCTGCTGGACTTGGACGACGGCGAGGAGATTACCGCGGTCGTCAACACCGACGACTTCGAGGACGAGGAGTGTCTGAGCATGGTCACGCGCGACGGTTACGTCAAGCGGACCGCGGCCTCGGAGTTCGACAACATCCTCTCGACGGGCATCATCGCCGCCAAGTTGGAGGACGGCGACGAACTCGTGGACGTGAAGGTGACGAACGGTTCGACCGACCTGCTGGTCGCCACCCGCGAGGGGATGGCGATTCGGTTCGACGAGGACGAGGCCCGCGAGATGGGCCGCAACGCCCGCGGCGTCCGCGGCGTGGACCTCGAAGGCGAGGATACGGTCGCCGGGATGGTCGCAGTCGAAGACGACACCGAACAGGACCTGCTGACGGTCACGGAGAACGGTTACGGCAAACGGACTCCTCTCACGGAGTACCGCAAGCAGTCGCGCAACGGGAAGGGACTCGTGGACATCAAGACCGGCGACCGGAACGGGCGGGTCACGTCGGTCAAGGCGGTCGGTCCGGCCGACCACCTCGTCATCATGAGCGAGAGCGGCCAGATAATGCGCATCCGGGCGGCCGACATCTCGGAGGTCGGCCGAAACACGATGGGCGTGAAAGTGATGGAACTCGAAGGCGACGACGGCGTGGCCACCGTGGACGTGATTCCGGACGCGAACGGCGGCGACGCGGCCGAGACCGACGAGTCCGAGAAGTAATCTCGCAGTCGCTTTTTATAAAATCCGCTTTCCGAGACCGCTCGCGGCCAGTTCGGTCGCCAACTCGGCGGTCTCGTTGTGTTCGTCCAAGATAGCGTTGACCTCCACGACCTCCAGCGACCGGAGGACGCTCTCGGCTTCGTCGCGCTCGGCGACAGTCTCCAGCGCGGAGTGGGCCTCCCGATAGCTCACGCCGCCCCGGACCGGCGTCCCGACGCCGGGCGCTTCCTTCGGGTCGAGCCAGTCCATGTCGAGGCTGACGTGGATGCCGTCGGTGCCGTCGGTCGCCACGTCCAGCGCGTCCTCGACGACCGGGGTGACGCCGCGCTCGTCGATGTCCGACATGGTGTAGGCGGTCACGTCGCTCTCGCGGATGGCCCGGCGCTCGTCGTCGTCCAGACGCCGGAGACCGACCAACGCGACGTTCTCCTCGCGGAGGTTCGGGGCGTTGGCCCACTCGGTGTCCGCGAAGTCGCCGACCCCGAGAAGCGCCGCCAGCGGCATCCCGTGGACGTTACCCGACGGCGAGGTCTTGGGCGTGTTGAAGTCGCCGTGGGCGTCGAACCAGACCACGCCGAGGTCGGCGTCGCGGGCCGCGCCCTTGGCGGTCCCGATGGCGATGGAGTGGTCGCCGCCGAGGACCAGCGGGAACTGACCGGCGTCGATGGCGTCGGCCACCTCGTCGGCGAGACGGGTACACACGTCGGCGGTCTCGCGCAGGAACTTGGCGTTCCCGTCGCTCGGAGCCTCGGCCTCGGGGTCGCGCTCCTCGGCGCGCGGGACGGGGAGGTCGCCCGCGTCGGTCACGTCGAGGCCGAGCGCGTCGAGTTCGTCGGCGAGTCCGGCGTATCGGATGGTAGACGACCCCATGTCCACGCCGCGTCGGTCCGCGCCGAGGTCCATCGGGACGCCGATGATTCGCACCTGTTCGTTCATAGACGGGATTTGAACGGGATGGGGTAAAGAAGACGTGATTTCGCTTCTCCGCGAGAATTGCCGGAGGAGTGCGACGGGTCGTCTACTGGTAGTACGAACAGACGCGTTTCAGGCCCTCCTCGAAGCTAATCTCCGGTTCCCACCCGGTCGCTTCCTTCATCTTCGAGGAGTCGGCCATCGTGTCGTGGACGTAGACCGTCTCGGGAATCGGGTTCTCGACGTACTCGGGGTCGATGTCAGTGCCGAGTTCGTCGTTGAGTCGCTCGACCAGCGTGTTCAGACTGTAGGACTCGCCGGTCCCGAGGTTGTAGATGCCGGTGAGTTCGTGGTCCGCGGCGAGTTCGAGGCCGCGCGCCACGTCCGAGACGTGAGTGAAGTCCCGCGTCTGGGTACCGTCGCCGTAGATGACGGGGGCCTCGCCGTTCGCGATGTCGTCGGCGAACTGGGCGATGAGGTTGGCGTACTCGTCTTTGTGCTCCTCCGCGCCGCCGAAGCCCTCGTAGACGCTGAAAAACCGCATTCCCGCCATGTTCATATCGTAGTGGTACGCGAAGTACTCGCCGTAGCGTTCCCGCGCGAGTTTCGAGGCCTCGTAGCCGGTTCGGGCGGTCACGGCCATCTCCTCGGGCGAGGGTTCGGTCCGGTCGCCGTAGATGGACGAGGTCGAGGCGTAGACCACGGTGTCACACCCGTCCTCCCGGACCTGCTCGACCGCGTTGACGAACCCCTCGACGTTGACGCGCGCGCCCTTCGTCGGGTCCTTCTCGTGCATGGGGTACGACGACAGCGCCGCGAGGTGAAAGAGGACGTCTACCTCCTCGGTCGGCAGGTCGTCGTCCAGCACGCTCACGTCGTGGAAATCGACCGCGTCGTCCAGATTCTCGGGCGTGCCGAGATAGCAGTCGTCCACCGCGAGAACGTCGTTGTCGTCGGCGAGATGGTTCGCCAAGTTCGACCCGATGAAGCCCGCGCCGCCGGTGACGAGGACGCGTTTCCCTTGCATATCTGGTTGCACCTCCGCCACCGTCAAATCGCTGTCGCTCTCTCGGCGAACGCAGCCGACGTGTCGGCCGTCCGAACTCCTCGACTCCGCGCGTCCGGTTGTCCGGTTCGTCGCATTTAAGCCACTCTATCGCCAAACTTCCGGCAATGTCGACAATCGAACTGACGGCGAGTCAAAAGAAGATCCTCCGCGCGCTCGTGGACCTCCACCGCGAGACCGAAGACGCGGTCAAGGGCGAAGACATCGCCGACGAAGTCGACCGGAACCCCGGCACTATCCGGAACCAGATGCAGAGTCTCAAGGCCCTCCAACTCGTCGAAGGCGTCCCCGGTCCGAAGGGTGGGTACAAGCCGACCGCCAACGCGTTCGACGCGCTCGGCGTCCAAGACATGGACCAAGAGGCCGAGGTCCCCATCGCGCTCGGTGGCGAACCGCTCGAGGACGTCAACGTCGAGGAGATCGACCTCGCGAGCGTCCATCACCCGGAACTCTGCCGGGCCGAGATTCACGTCCGCGGGTCGGTGGGGCGGTTCCACGAGGGCGACAGCGTGCGCGTCGGTCCGACGCCGCTCTCGAAACTCGTCGTCACGGGGACCGTAGACGGGAAAGACGACACCAGCAACATCGTGATTCTCAAAATCGACTCGATGGAAGCGCCCGCCGAGGAACCCAACCACTAACTCCGCTCTCTCTTTCGACGTTCTCGCCGCAGACGCGATAGCTATCTTTCACTTTCGTGGTAGATACTCTCTCGCATTCGTTCCGGGGTTTCAAAGCCTTTGTATCCAAGGACTCACGAGGTTCGGGTATGACTGAGAAGGTCGTCGTACTCGGCGCGGGTTACGCCGGGGCTGGCGCAGTTCAGAGTCTCGAAGCGGAGTTGGAACACGCGGACGCGGAACTGACGTGGATTTCGGAGAACAACTACCACCTCGTCCTCCACGAGTCCCACCGCGTCATCCGCGACCCGAGCGTCGAAGACGACATCAAGATTCCCGTCGGCGAAATCGCGAGTCCGGCCACGGAGTTCATTCAGGCCCGCGTCGAGAGCGTCGATACCGACGACCAGACCGTCGAGTTGGACGGCGAGGAGGCCGTCGAGTACGACTACCTGCTGGTAGCGCTCGGGAGCCAGACCGCCTACTACGGCATCCCCGGCATGGAGGAGAACGCGCTGACGCTCAAAGGGCTGGACGACGCCCACGAGATTCACCGGCAGGTCGAGGAGGCCGCCTCCAAGGCCTCGCGCAACGACCCCGCGAAGGTCGTCATCGGCGGCGCGGGTCTCTCGGGCATCCAGAGCGCGGGCGAAATCGCGGAGTACCGCGACGAACACCGCGCCCCCATCGACATCTACCTCGTGGAGGCCCTCGAAGAGATCATGCCCGGACAGGACCCCGAGCTTCAGGGCACGGTCCGACGCCACTTAGAGGAGGCCGACGTCGAGATTCTGACCGACGACCCAATCACGGAGGCCGACGAGGATGCCATCCACTTCGACGAGGGCGACCCGCTGGAGTACGACGTGTTCGTCTGGACCGGCGGCATCACCGGCCAAGACGCGCTCGACGGGTGTAACCTCGACAACGAACACAACCGGGTCACCTGCGAGTCGGACTTCCAGACCAGCGACGAGAACGTCTTTGCGGTCGGGGACTCGGCCATCGTCGACCAAGGCGAGAACCCGGCACCGCCGACCGCGCAGGCCGCGTGGCAGGCCGCCGAGGTCGTCGGCGAGAACATCGCCCGCGCCATCAACGACCAGCCGCTCACGACGTGGACCCACGAGGACAAGGGGACGGTCCTCTCCATCGGCGACAAGGCGGTCGCCCACGACGTGGACGCGATTCCGGTCCGGACGTTCAACTCCTACCCCGCGAAGTTCCTGAAGAAGGCCATCGCCGCGCGCTGGATCGCCGACGTGAGTTCGGTTCCCACGGCCCTGAAGGCGTGGGACTCGCTGTAGACCTCCTTCTCACAGGTCTATCGCTCGCAGAACGCCGTCTTCGCTCGCGACAAAGATGGTCTCGTCGGCCACGACCGGCGGGTTCACGGTTCTGTGGTCGTAGAACGACCACCGCTCAGACCCGTCGGTCGCTTCGAGTGCTCGAATCAATCCGCCACTGTCACCGCTCGCCACAACGAGCGCATCGCCCGCCGGTGCGACGAACGTTGCGAAGCCCGGAACCGTCGTCCGCCACCGCTCGGTGCCGCTCTCGGGGTCGAGCGCGTAGATCAGGTCGTCGGCGTCGTCGCGATAGCTCGGGACGTATATCGAACCGTCTCCGACGGCCGGAGGCTGACGGGTCGATCCGTCGGCGTCGAAGGTCCAGCGTTCCGCCCCGTCGGCGACCGAGAGACCGAAGACCCTGCCGCCGTACTCGGTTCCGACGACCGTCTCACCCGCAACCGCCGCGCCAGTCGGGACGAACGACTTCTCGCCACCCGTCGCGTAGGACCACCGCTGGCTCCCGTCGGCGACCTCGATGGCGGAGAACTCGTCGTCGCCCTCACCGGGGTTGGTAGCGACGGACAGCGCGCCGTCGGCGACGGTGAACGAACTGATCTGGGAGCCGAGCGGTTCGACCTCAGTTTGCCAACGACGCTTTCCGGTCAGGGCGTCGTGGTTGGCGACTGCCCGCCCGCCGGGAGCGACGAGGAGCGACCCATCGACCAGACGGCCGTCGCGGGCGTCCCCGGTTTCGAGCGACCACCGAGTCCGACCGTCCGAGCGGCCGACTGCGAACAGCGTCTGGCCCTTCACGTCGAGTACATCGTCGCTGGTAGCAAGGTAGGCTCGTTCGTCGCCGAGCGCGAGCAGGTGGAGAAACTGGTCCACGGTGTCGGTGCGCCACCGTTCAGTGCCGTCTCGAGCGAATCCGAGACACCGCTGATTTCGGCCGTGGAGGCCGATGCCGTCGCTCCCGCCTACCGTGCAGTAGACTCCGGAGGTGTCCGCTCGGGGGCGTCCCGTTGGAGCGGCCGGGAGGCGAGCGGTCCATAGCGGCGTGCCGTCGGCCGCGTCGAGTCCGGCGAGCACCCCGATGGTCGCCTCGTCCGTCCCGTAGTTCGGGTCGCCGACCGAAACGAACACCGCACCGTCGGCGACCGTCGGCGAGTAGGTAAGCGGCACGTCGAACGCGACCCGCCAGCGGACGACCTCGGATTGGGGAGTCTCAGTCCGTGGCTCGACCGCGGTGGTTTCGGTCGATTCAGTCGCCTCGGTCGTCACTCTGGTAGTCGTCGCTGTCGTAGCGGTGGTATCAGTGGTCGATTTGGTCGTCGTCGCGTCCGGATCGGACGACTCGCCGCCGGTGCATCCAGCGAGTCCGGCGGCGAGGCCGACGCTCACGAGGAACCGTCTGCGGGAGGGCGAGGGCATAGACGGGACGTCGGCCGGGTACGAGATAAGTCTTCTATCGCCGTCCGCCGGGTCGAACAACTCTCGCTGACCGGACCACTCGCGCCGACCGGTTATCCGCGCTCTTCTACGATCCGGTCGATGATGCAGTGGGTCGAGAGGAGTTCCTCGTCGTACTCCGGTTCCCGCGGACTCGCGCGCCGGACCGCGCAGTCGAGGCTCCGGCGGGCGAGTTCGTCCTCGATGGCGGCCTCGTCGTGGTGTTGGTCGTGACCCAAGGCGATGACGTCCGGGGCCAACTCCTCGATGGGCGCGAAGATGTCCTCGGGGTGGCCCACGCGGGCGTCGTCCACGGGGTCCAGCGCCTCCACCATGGCCCGGCGCTGGCGGTTCGGCAGAATCGGCGGCTCTTTGTGCGTGACGTTCTCACGGCGGGCGACGATGACGGTGAGTCGGTCGCCGAACGCCTTCGCGTCCCGGAGGTAGTGAACGTGTCCGGGGTGGAGGATGTCGAAGGTCCCCTGCGCGACGACGTGGGTCACGCTCTCGTCGGTCGGTACTGGCTCCTCGGCGGTCATGCTGAGTCCTCGTCTGTCATTCTGCATCCTCGTCGAAGTCGTAGCCCAGTTCGGCGTCGATGTCGGCCTGCGTGAAGTCGAAGAACGACTCCCCCTCGGGGAGCGACACGTCCAGCACGTCCAACTCCGTCGGGTCGCCGTTCCGGTCGAACGCCTGCCAATCCCCGCGGTCGTAGGGGTAGCCGATGATGATGTGGACTTTCCCCTTACCGAAGGTGGCCAAATCCTCCTTGCTCGGCTTCAGGACGCCGTTCGGGTGGGAGTGGACCGACCCGACCGAGTTGAAGTCGTTGGGAATCTGGCTGGTCTTGACCGTGGCGCTCACGCTGTTGGACTCGGTACCGGGGATGACCAGCACGTCGGTGATGACCGTCCCGTCGCGTTCGAGTCCGAGCGACCGGGCGTCCTCGCCGCGGAGAAAGCCCATGTACTCGTGAGGGTGAGCGTCCTCGGAGGCCGCGAGGGCGAACTGCAGGGCCTCCTCGGCGATTCCGAGAATCTCGCTCGACCGAAACAACCGCATGGTCAAATCTCCGGGCGGGCGCGTTCTAAAGGTTGCGAACCGTGAGGCGTGCCGAGGTTTCGGTCGGCGAGCGGAGGCAGGTCCCTCGGGACGAGGTCAGCCTCGGGTTCGAGCCGTAGCTCCTCGGGCGCGGGCGCGACGCGTTCCAGCGCGTCCGCGAAGACGCCCGCACGCGTCGAGGCGTGGTCCGACCGTGGCGACCGCGAAGGGTCGGGTATCGACGCTCACGAACCCAGTTGCAAACCCTTAAAATCGGCCGAACCGAAACCATGGACAAGAATGACTGCTTCCGCTGACTCGGGCGAGGTCGTCGTCTACGACCTCGACCCGGACTGTACCCTCGAAGACGTTTCAGAGGGCAACTACTACCACGCCACCGTCAACGGCGTGGTCGATTACGGCGTGTTCGTGGACCTCTCGGACTCGGTCTCCGGACTCGCCCACGAGTCGAACTACGAGGGTAGCTACGAGGTCGGCGACGACCTCGTGGTGAAGCTGACCGAGATTCGGGAGAACGGCGACCTGAGTTTCGAGCCGACCGATTTGGACGACTACGAGACCGTCGAAGTCGGTCACGACTACGACATCTCGGACGCTGGCGAACTCTCGGATGCGGTCGGCGAGACCGTCCACCTCGAAGGCGAAGTCGTCCAGATCAAACAGACCGGCGGCCCGACTATCTTCCACGTCAGCGACGAGACGGGCGTCGTCCCGTGCGCCGCCTTCGAGGAGGCCGGAGTCCGCGCCTACCCCGAGGTCGAAATCGACGACGTGGTTCGCGTCACCGGACAGGTGGACGAGCGCGACAACTCGCTACAGGTCGAGGTCGATTCGCTGGACGTGCTGACCGACGGCGACGCCGACGACGTGCGCGAGCGCCTCTCGGCCGCGCTCGACGAGCGCGCCGAACCCCACGACACCGAACCGCTCGTGGAGTGGCCCGCACTCACCCAGATGTTCCCCGACTTGGAGGAGGTCGCCCGACAGCTCCGCCGGACCGTCCTCGAAAGTCGGCCCATCCGCGTGCGCCACCACGCCGACGGCGACGGGATGTGCGCCTCGATTCCGGTCCAGTACGCCTTGGAGCAGTTCATCCAAGAGACCCACCAAGACCCCGAGGCAAAGCGCCACCTGTTCAAGCGCCTGCCGAGCAAGGCACCGTTCTACGAGATGGAGGACGTGACCCGCGACCTGAACTTCGCGTTGGAAGACCAAGCGCGACACGGCCAGAAGCTCCCGCTCCTGCTGATGCTCGACAACGGGAGTACCGCCGAGGACGTGCCCGCGTACAAGAACCTCGCGCACTACGACATCCCCATCGTCGTCGTGGACCACCACCATCCCGACCCCGAGGCGGTCGAACCCTACGTGGACGCCCACGTCAACCCCTACCTCTACGACGAGGACTACCGCATCACGACCGGGATGATGTGCGTCGAGTTGGCGCGCATGATTTGGCCGCCCATCACCGACGAGCTTCGCCACGTCCCGGCGGTCGCCGGCCTCTGTGACCGCTCGAAGGCCGACGCGATGAGCGACTACGTCGAACTCGCCGAGTCGGAGGGCTACGAGGAGCCCTTCCTCCGGGACGTCGGCGAGGCGCTCGACTACGAGGCTCACTGGCTGAAGTACGACGCCGGTCGCAACCTCATCAACGACGTACTGAACGTGGGCAACGACGACGACGGCGACGAGCGCCACCGAGAACTCGTCTCGTTCCTCTCGGAGACCGCCGAGTCGGAGGTCGAGGACCAACTCGACGCCGCCATGCCCCACGTCGAACACGAGCGACTCGACAGCGATGCGCACCTCTACCGCATCGACGTGGAGAACCACGCCCACCGGTTCACCTACCCCGCGCCGGGCAAGACCACCGGCGAAATCCACGACCGCAAAGTGCAGGAGACCGGCGAACCGGTCATCACCATCGGCTACGGGCCGGACTTCGCGGTCCTGCGGAGCGACGGCGTGCGACTGGACATCCCCGAGATGGTGACGGAACTCAACGACGAAATCGTCGGCGGCGGCGTCTCGGGCGGCGGGCACTTGGTGGTCGGCTCCATCAAGTTCGTCCCCGGCATGCGCGAGGAGGTCTTGGACGCGCTGGTCGAGAAGATGGCCGACGCCGAAATCGACGAGGAGCTACAGAGTACGACGGTCGGCCACGAGCAGGACGACTGACCGACTCGCCGACCGCGACTCGTCTCACCGACTCTTCTCGAAGACGACCTCCCGTTTTGCGACCGCGATTGCGACGAGTGCCCCCAGAGCCACGGCCGCGAGCAGGCCGACCGGCACGCGATTCGGCCCGCGGTTTCCTGACCCGCCCGCGCTCGCTTTCCAGTCGGCGTCGAAGGTGCCCGCGTAGTAACTGCCGGGCTCCTCGCCGCGGAGAACCACCGCGACCTCTCGATTCTCCCGCGCGGAGTGGTTGTTCCAGTTGAGACTGCCGACCACGGCCGCCTCGCCGTCCACGACCACGCCCTTCGCGTGGATCTTCTCGTAGCGCCCGCGCGGGTCGGCGAGTCGCGCTTCCAGCGACAGGTTCTCGGCCGTCGCGCGGTCGTTCAGCCACTCGACCAGCGCGCGGTTGTCCTCCTCGACGTACCACTCGCTACTCAGCAGGATTCGGACTTCGACGCCCCTGTTCGCGGCGCGGAGCGAGGCTTGCAGCAGCGAGTGTCTCGGCCCGCCGATAGCGACCTGCTGGACGCGAATCGACTCGTTCGCGGCGTCGAGGAGACCGACCAAGGCCTCCTCTGCGTTGTCAGGAGCAATCAAAACGTTGCTCGAAGAAACGTTTAGATTGCTGGGAGCGAACTCGCCCGCGTAGGTGTCGTTCGCGGGCGGCCCCTCGGCGGAGGTGAAGCTCTCGCCCCGGCGGAACGCGGACCACGACCGGGTGCCCCGCCAGTCGGCGTCGGCCGCGAAGAGGGCCGCGAGTCCGTCGGCGGTCTCCTCGCTCCGCACGACCGCGCCCCACCCGCGACTCGCGTGACCGCCGGTGCCCGCTGGCTTCCAGTTTTCGGTCATCACGAGCGCCCGGTCGTCGGCGACGGCGTACTTCGCGTGGTGGAAGTCGTAGCGCGACCGCGGCCCGCCGAGGACCCGGACCTCGACGCCGCGGGCGACCAACGAGTCGAGAATCTTGGCCGACCGTCTCGTCAAGCCGCCGACCGGCGCGCCGTCCACCAGCACGCGGACCTCGACGCCCCGCCGTGCGGCGTCGGCCAGCAGGTCGGCGACGCGGGGCGAGGAGAAACTGTAGCCCGCCACCAAAATCCGCCGGTCGGCCGTCCGGAGGGTCTCGACCGGGACGGCGGGCGCGTCGGGCAGGACGAACGCGCGGGCCTCGGTCGGACCGGTCCGGAGGACGCCGAAGTCGGTCGCGCCCAGCGGCGTCCACCGCCAACGACCGTCGTCGGTGCGGTGCCAGCGTTCGCCCTCGGGGGCGTCGCTGTACGTGACGTTCGCTACGGTCCTGTTCCCCCGGACCAGTCGGACAGTCTCGCCGCCGTTCGCCAGCGAGAGTCCTCCGTCGAGTCCGAGGAGCCGAGCGTCCGTCCGATTCCGCGCGACGGCGGGGTCCGTCGAGACCGCGATTCGCCCCGAGACCGTCGCGTTCGGTAGCCGGACGGTCTCGTCGGCGTCGGCGAGCGCCCACGCCGAGAGGTTCGTCCGGTCGGGCACTCGCAACGTGACGACCTCCCCGGCGTCGCCGTCGGCCACCGGGTTCGGAACGAGTCCGACGATTTCGGGCGATTCGGTGGCGTTCGCGGTCGAATTGGTGGCGTTCACCGGCGAATCGACCGTGGGGGTCGGTCCGGTCGCACTCGCGGCGGCGGTCGGTACCGCTCCGGAGACGACGGCGGCCACGAGGAGTACGGCGACGAGCGTCGGCGTGGAGTCGGGCGAACGGGACACGAGGACGGTTCGTCCCGGCTTCGGACTTAAACCCTCGGGGACCGGAGGCTTTTTGCTCGATAGGTTCGCCGGTGTGAATATGGTGGACTTGGTGCTGGCGCTCGAACTCGCGGGCAACGCAGTCGGGGCGCTCGGGGCGGCGTTGGTCTTCTTCGAGTTCTTCCAACTGCCGAGCTACGTCGAGTACAGCGAGGAGTACAACGACTACAGCGTGGACATCTCGCCGATGGAGGTGACCGAACACACGTGGATCGGTCGCATCGGCGCGTTTCTCCTCATCGTCGCGTTCACCGTGCAGTTCGTCGCGTCGTTACTGGCCTGACGGGTGAACCACGTCCCGACAGTCGGGACACTCCGCGAAGCGGGCGGGGCGGCCATCCGACTCGTACTCGATGAGGAGATAGTCGCGGGGTATCCGTTCGTCGCAGTTGGGACACTGCCCGACCGTTTGCGATTCGTACGCCATAGTTCGCGTACGTATTACGACGAATAGCCGCGGCTTTGTTATGGTGTCTCTACTCCGAGAATCGAATCGGTAACGTCGTACTGAAACGACCGCGATCGGGCGTCGTATTACGGAGCCGCCGGTAATCGGTCGTTACGCCGCGGGTCGGGTCTCGTTTTCGACCGCCTTCTCGGCTTCGGCCTGCACGAGGTACGCTCGGTCGTCGGCGTATGGCCGGACCGCTTCGAGCGCGCGCTCGGTGCCGATCTGGTTGAGCGCCCACGCCGCGCTGGCGCGAACCTCGTCGGCCTCGTCGTCTTCCAACAGGTCGGCCAGCGGCTCGATGGCGCGCGTGTCACCGATGAGACCGAGCGCGCGGGCCGCTTGGCTCCGAATCTCGGATTCGTCGGACGCGAGTTGGTCGGCCACCTCTTGGGTCGCCTCGTCGCTCCCGATTTCGCCGACCGCCTTGAGCGCGGGAACGGCGAGACCGGGGTCCGAATCCACGTAGTCCAACACCGCGTCGAGGCCCTCTTCGTCGCCGATCTTCCCGATGGTCTCGATGGCGAACTCGTCGCGGCGCTGGGCGAGTTCTTTCATCTTGTCCAGCGAGTCGGGGTGGCCCATCCGGACCAGCGCCTCCTTGCAGTGCTCCTCCATGAAGTTCGACTGGAAGTTGTCCAGCGCGAGCAGCACCATGTCGGCGCGGCCGCGCTTCTCCCAGACCTTCAGCGCGTGCCACTCCGGCGGGTAGTCCTTGCGGTGGTCGAGGACGTCGTAGTAGCCGTGGGCCTGCATCTGCTCGCGGGTTTCGAGGTCGTCCCACTCCTCGGCGGCGTCCACGCCGTCTTCGAGGTCCGACGCGGCGTCGAGCAGTTCCGCGATGGTCGCTTCGTCCTCGTCGGGGTCGAGGCCTGCCTCGCCGATCTCGACCGCGGCGTCCTCCACGGCTCCGGCGAGGTCCTCGATGTCGGTCGAGATGGGCGCGGAGATGGAGACGCCGAGAATCTCCTCGACGTCCTCGACGAACGCCTCGACCACTTCGGCCAACTGCTCGCGGCCGTCGTCGGTCCACTCGGTCTCCTCGACGGTGGTCCCGGTCTCGCTCACGTCCTCCACGACGTCCTCGGCGTAGGGGCCGCGCTGGGCTTCGAGTTCGCTCCGGAGGTCCGCGAGGCGGTCCTCGAACTGCTCGCGGGGACCCTCCTCGTCCTCGTCGTCGGGTTCCGGGAGGTCGGCCTCGTCGACGTGGCCCTCGATGTCGTCCACGTGGGCCTCCACCTCGTCCAAGTCGGCCTCGGTCTCGGCGGCGTCGAGTTCCTCTTCGGCGGCGTCGAGTTCCTCCTCGAGTTCCTCCTCGGAGAGCGGCGTCGTGTCGAGTTCCGTCTCGTCGGCTTCCGGCGTCTCCTCGGTTTCGGTCTCGTCGGCCGCTTCCTCGTCGCTCATTCTTCCCACCCCGCAAGGCTTACCGGATTCATATGTGCAAAACTCGGTGCGTACACTTCAAGAGCGTTTCCCTTCACCCTCGCGGGTCGCCGACCTCTCGGCCCTCGACCTCGCGCACGTCCGGTTCGTCGGGGGCGGACTCGTCGGGAGCGGTCTCCCGCCAGTAGAACCGCGGCCCGAGGAGCAGGTACGCCAGCGCGGCCCCCAGAAGCAACCGGGGGAACGCCCGTCCGAACGCGGCCGGGACGAGGATGGCCAGCGCCTGCAACCCGCCCATCGCCAGCGCGTCGCGGGCGAACAGGTCGGGGTAGGTCACGCGCGTCACCATCAGGTAGGCGAAGGCTCCCGTCGCCGCGAGGAGAACCGGGGCCTCCTCGACGCCCGCCAGCACGCTGGCGGCCAGAATCGTCGCCGCGAGCGTACTCGGCACGCCCTCGGTGTGGCCGTTGCCAACGTCGTAGGCCGTGTACAGCCCCAATCGGACGACCGCCATCGCCACGAACAGCGCGGGCACGGAGAAGACCGCGACCGTCACCGCGGAGGGTTCCGAGAGGGTCCAGCGCCCGCGCGCGACGACGAACACCAGCACGGCCGGTGCGACGCCGAACGAGGCCACGTCGGCCAGCGAGTCCAGATACTCGCCCGCGGGCGTACTCCCCACCTTCCGGGCGACCACGCCGTCGAGACCGTCGGCGACCGCGGCGAGCAACACCAGTCGGGCGGCCAGTTCCGGCTCGACAGTCGCAGCGACCGCCGCGAGGAAGCCGAGCGCGGCGTTGGCGACCGTCACCGCGTCGGCGACGCCGAGCCGACCGACGAACCGGGGTTCCATACGTGTCGGGTGTGCGACGGCCGTTGATACGTCTTTATATCCGGCCGACTCTCGCTCGGCGGACAGGTCCGCCCGACAGCGACGTTTCGTCGTCGTGGGTCGTCTCCCGCGCGATGGCCGACCGAGACGACCCGGCTGACGGAGCGACCGACTCGCGCGACGCGACTCCCGACGCGCGCCGGGACCGCCCCGAGACCGAGGAGAGTTACGGTATCCCGGCCACGAAGGAGAGTCTGCTGTCGTGGGAGTTCGTGACCGACAGGCTCGCCGCCGACCGGACCTACTGGCTCTCGACCACGCGCCCTGACGGTCGCCCCCACGCGCGACCCGTTTGGGGCGTCTGGGTGGACGACCGGTTCCACTCCGGGGGCGGCGAGCGCACGCGCTGGGTCCGCAACCTCGCGGCGAACTCGTCGGTGACGGTCCACCGCGAGAGCCCCGAGGAGGTCGTGATAATCGAGGGGACCGCCAAGCGATTGGACGACGAGACCGCCGACCCGGAGCGAATCGAGCGCATCGACGCGGCCTACGACGACAAATACGGGATTCGCCACGGGACGCCCTTTTTTGCAGTCGTCCCCGAGACGGTGCTGGCGTGGAGCGACTACCCGAAGGACGCGATGGACGTTCGAGGTCACCGAGGAGTGAGCGCCGACCGGCGGGCAAGCGGGTTCCGCACGACCTAAATTGCTCGAAGCCCGAGCCACGGTCATGGACCGCCGAACCTTCCTCGCCGGAGCCGCGAGCGTCACGACCGTCGGGTTGGCCGGGTGTAGCGCCCTCGGCGGCGGGACCAGCGAAGTGACCGACTACGACGTAGGCATGGGGTCGGCGTTCTTCCGTCCCGCCGAAATCGAGATCTCGGTCGGGGAGACCGTCGTCTGGGCGAACACGGGCAACCGCAGACACACCGTGACGGCATACGAGGACCAGATTCCCGACGACGCCGAGTACTTCGCGTCGGGCGGCTTCGACTCGGAAGCGGCGGCCATCGACGGCTGGCAGGACGGGTTCGGCGGGCACATCGAGTCGGGCACGACGTACGAACACACCTTCGAGATTCCGGGCGACTACCACTACTACTGCGTCCCACACGAACCGGAGGGGATGGTCGGGACGGTCGTCGTGACGGAGTAAGGACTGTCGAACGCGACGAAAACAAAAATCGAATTCTATCCGAAGGTCCGCGCTCAGACTTCGACTTCGTCCTCGTCCACGTCGACGGAGGTCTCCTCTTCGGCGGCGACCTCCTCGGGACGGGCTTCCAGCGTCGCCTTCTGAATCTCGACGCGGCGCAGCGGGTAGATGGTCTTCGCCTCGCCGTAGATGGCCGACGAGAGCCGACCCTCGACCACGCTGTCGATGAGGTCCTCGAAGGTGCGGTCCTTCCCGGCCTCCTCGACGATGTCGATCATCGTCCGGCGGATGGCCTGCTCTTGGCTCGCGTCGGCGTCCTTGGTCGTGAACGCGACGGGCTGAATCTGGACGCGGTAGTCGTCGGTCGTCAGGACCGTGATGTACGCCTCGACCTTCGAGGCACCGCGGCGCACGAGGCTCCGCAGGTAGTCGCGGGTCAGCTCGTGCTTGATGAACTCGGTGTACGCCGAGTCGCTACCCACGTCGTTGATCTTGAACGTGAGTTTGGTGTTGTTCTCGCTGGCGTCGCCTTTCAGCTCGCCCAGCGTCGTCTCGATGTTGCGACCGAGAACTTTGTCCGGTTCGTCTGCGGGGGTGCCACCGAGCTCCTGTCGGTCGAACTGCTGGGGAGCGTGGATGGTGTACCACCG
>SDGW01000254.1_pt1 | contig 22727 bp, 19 predicted proteins | sample 2873831 | NCBI WGS metagenome assembly SDGW01 (sample SAMN08132700, study PRJNA421101) | hypersaline lake metagenome | isolation source: celular fraction 0.22 microns magnesium sulfate-rich crust from ephemeral... | place: Spain: Penahueca Lagoon, Toledo | collected 2011-07
ACCAGCACCGACTCGCAGTCGTCGAACACACCCATCGAATCGATCTGCGTCGAACCGTCCGTTCGCTCCCCGCTTTCGGATTCCATCCACCACGAACACCCGAAATACTTCCCACACTGCTCCGGGTTGCAGTTGTCAGCCCCGAGAATGTTGAGGTGGAGGTCGCCACCGAGATGAAGTCGCTCGTTGTGCGGGAGTTCCTTCACGTCGAACCCGTGTGCCTCGACGTTGTGCCGGAGGAAATCTGACTGATAGTCGTGGATCAGCACGGGAATGTCGTCGTCGAGCCGCTCCAGCGTTTCGCCGTGGCAGTGGTCCGGGTGAATGTGTGAGATGTAGATGTAATCGACGTCGTCGTAGTCCGACGGTTCGAATTCGAGTGGCGGATAGTGGGCCCAGGCGCCGTAGAAGGCACCGTCGAGCAACCACGGGTCACATAAGACGCTCGTGTCTTCGTCTTCGACGACCACACTGGAGGACTTGAGATGGCGGAGTCGCATGCCTCTGGGTCTGTGTATTCTCCCCTTTGTTATGGCCGAAACAGCAGTATAAGCCCCAGATACGGCGATCACAGGAGTGGGATTTGGAACGGCTTGTTTCGGTCGTCAAATGAACACCTCAGCGGCCTTATTCGCTCGGTAATGGGTTTCAGGATCTTTCTAACGCGGTTTCGGAAAAGTTGTGACTAACAATACCCCCTGACGGCGGGGTATTAGGAGAGTCATTCATGTACCGGAATCGATCATTGAGGTCCCAAATATGCGTGGCTGAGGCTCGCAGCGCCTGAAAATGTACAGAAATCATTCGATTGGCGTCGTCATTCCCGCCTACAACGAGGCGGGGTTCGTCGGCGACGTTATAGAGACGGTTCCGGCGTACGTAGACCGCGTTTACGTCGTCGACGACGGATCGACTGACGAAACGTGGGAGGAGATTCAAACAGCGTCGGAACGCGTCAACGACGACGACCAGACGGGCGACAGTCAGCATCCGGACTTCGACCGCCGGGTCGTTCCCATCAGACACGAGCGAAACCGGGGCGTCGGCGGGGCGATCAAAACCGGCTACCAGCGTGCCAGAGACGACCGCATCAACGTGACGGCAGTCATGGGCGGTGACGGGCAAATGCGACCGTCCGCACTCACCAATTTCCTCGACCCGATCGTGGAGGGGCGAGCCGACTACACGAAGGGGAACCGGCTCATCGAAACCGAGACGCGGGCAGGAATGCCGCAGTTCCGGAAAGTCGGTAACTACATCCTCTCCGGACTGACGAAGATCGCCAGCGGGTACTGGGAAATCGGCGATCCGCAAAACGGATACACGGCCATCTCGCTGGAGGCGCTCGATACCATCGAGCTCGACGAGATGTACGAGTTCTACGGTTACTGTAACGACATCCTCGTCAAACTCAACGTCCACGGCCTCCGCGTCGAGGACGTCCCTCGGAAATGTAACTACGCCGACGAGGAGAGCCACATCGACTACAAGACGTACATCCCTCGCGTGTCGGGGATGCTCCTTCGGAACTTCATGTGGCGGCTCCGCGAGCAGTACCTCCGTGGGAGCTTCCATCCGGCAGCGCTGTGCTACACGATCGGAATGACGACGGGCGTCGTCGGGACGGTCCTCGCAAGTATCGAGGCTGCTTCGAACGGCGGTCAGTCCCGTGGCGTCGGCAACGCGGTCAAGACGTCAGTGGTCGGCGGGATCGTGTTCCTCGTCGGGACGCTGTTCGAGCGAAAGCGCCACGAGTCGCTCGCGTCTGCCAGCGATCCGGAGCCGAGACTCTCACAGGAGTCCGCGGTCGAGAAACCGGCCGTCGAGGCGACTGTCGAATCGCCACAGCCTGTCGAACCAACGGAGAATGGCGCCGAAACGCCAGTCACACAGGACGGGCAATCAGAGAGCAGGTAACAGCACCCAGATGTATCAAGCGCAAGTGAGTTGTAGCTGGTGCTTAGCCGAACTTCGCATTTCATAACAAAACCATCCCCGAAACTGATACTGATGTGGCTCGGTCATCTCGGCCCTCCAAGACGCAGTCGCGGCGGCGACTTCTCCGGGCCCTCACCGCCGGCGCGATCGGCAGTCTGGCCGGTTGTTCGTTTTTCGACGGCCAGCAGACGCAAACTCCGTCACCGACGTCACGGCGATCAGTCGGTCGCACGCCGGCGCGGGGACAGCGAATGCGAGACGTCCCGTCCACACTCACTCAGCAGTACGAGACCGTCCACAACGTCGTTCAGCTCGGGGCAGACCACACCGGGACTCACTCGGTGAACGACGTCCTGGACGCCGAGATCGGCGACCAGACGGCGCTGTACTTCCCCAGGGGCGAGTATCGACTGGAGAGAGGGGTGACTGCAAGCGAGTTCCGCAACCTCGCGCTGGTGGGAAACAGGGCGCTCGTTCGCCCACCACAGGGATTCACAGGGTCGTTGTTCGAGTTCGGAATGGACTCCGACGCGGAAGGACTCCGGTTCGAGGGGATCGATTTCGACCTGACGGCCGCGACCACGGGTGCACGGCCGATCCACGCGGCGATTCAGGACGGACTGCTGGTTCGTGACGTCACCGTCTACGGTCGGCAGGACGTCGACCACGATAGCATGCGGTTCGACGTCACGAATACGTCTGGGTCGGGCCGCGTGGAAGCCCTTCGACTCCCGGACGGCAGTGTCACCACCTATCCCAACACCGGAATCTACGTCGGCGAGAAGTCCGTCGGGTCGCTCACATTCGTAGACTGTCACGTCGCCGGGTTTCCGGACAACGGTCTCTACGCGTCACCGGCATCCGGCAACGTCACCGTCAGAGGCGGAATCTACGCCAACAACGGCATCGCAGGCGTTCGGGTCAGCGGTAGCAGTCGCATCGAGGACGTCCGCGTCATCTGTGACTCCACGCGGCCGGGGCTCGAAAACATGCGCGGCATCAGACTCCGTGAGGGAACGGACGTGGTCGTGACTGGCTGCACGGTCGAGATGCGGAAGGTGACCGAAAGCGACGGGGGAATCACGATGGCCGAGTGGTTAGAGGGTGCTACCATCCGGGACACGGTCGTCCGAACGGACGCGAACGACGTCCCCGGTATTCTGGCCAAACGCCCGAACAGACGTCTCAGGAGAAGCCGGTCGAGCGACTCACGTATCGCACTGGAAGACGTCCGAGTGCTCGGCCGTGCCGCGAACGAGACCGCAATCGCCATCGACAACCGGCACGGATGTCAGTTCAACCGGGTCTGTATCGACCAACCTGGACCGAACCGGGACGGGATCACGCTGAAGAACTCGACGGAGGGCGTGCTCACCGAGACTGTCATCGACGTCACGGGAGAACCACTCGTGCTCGACGACGCGCAGGCGAGACGTCAGCGACTCCGAATCGGCAGTTTCGGTCGGAACTGCCACACAGCAGGCGAGTGAGTTACCTGAGTCGAAGGTAAAGTTTCGAGAGCAGGTCCATCGTCCGCGTGCTCCTGACGAGGCTCTGGAACGTCACCAGTTCGGGATCGAACTTCGATTTGTACTGTGAGATACCGCGGTGGTTGGCCCCGACGAAGTCGTAGCGACTGCACCCGCGCTCGGCCGCCCGTCGCATGACGTGCCAGTCCAGCAGTTCGTTGACCGGGAAGTCCGTCTCCGCTTTCGCACCGCCCTGCCAGCGATACACTGTGTCCCCGTACTCCAGAGCGATCATTCCGCCGAGGAAGCGGTCGCCCTCGTGGACGACGTAGGGCCTGACGACGCCGTCGGGGAGTCGCTCGTACAGATCCGTCACGAAGTCAGCCGTGACGCGGTACGATTTTCCCTGCATCCGGTGGCGAGCGCTGAGGTGGTCGAGTATCGGGGTGATCGCGTCGGGCCCCGCAGCAGAGACGGACAGCTCCGGCGTCTCGGATCGTATGTTACGTCGCGCATCGCTGCTGAAACGGTCCAGCAGGGTCGACGGCTCCGGAGTCAGATCCACCACGTAGGAATACTGTGGCGTCGCCTCGAACTCCCGCCACAGGAACGGCCGATGGTCACCGAACCGCGCAGCCGTCCGAACGAGGACGTAACTCGGGGTGAATCGGTCCTGGAAACACGAGAGCGCAGCGCCGATGAAATCCTGCCGCCGCCGCTCGTGCCCCACGGTATCAGCGCCGTCCCAGTCGAACACGACGGGGCCCAGATAGCGTATTTTCAGATTCGGCGCCGGAGAGAACAGCGCCGTCAAGGGTCCGACCGATTTCTCGAAGACGGGAAACAGGCCGAGCGGGCGCTCGTCGGCGAAGCCGACGATCGAGTGGAACGTCGTCGCGGTGTGGTCGGCGAGGGTTTCGAGGAACTCGTACCGATGAAACGGCGTCGCCTGCGTGGCGTTCGCGACCAGTTCGTTCCACTGCCGATCCGACACGGTCGAAGTGATCCGAACGCTATACGGGCGTTCAGACGTCTTCGAGGTAGCCGAGGTTCGCGAGGTGCTGTTCGACTGCGTCGCTCCCGTCTGCCTGGATTTCTCGTGCATCGAACTCTGGGTAGGATTGGCTGTCGAGCGATTCGACCAGGGGAAGGGGGCAGCCATCCATGCGGTCGCTTGGTGGGACCGAAAACGTGGACAGCACCGTCGGAGCGACGTCGAACAGTTGCGGCTGCTGCTCACCGTCCATCGCACCGGGATCGATATCTTCGCCCGTCGCCACGATGATCCCCATCCGCTTGTGGTTCCAGGGTTCGGAAGGTGCAGCGAACTGCTCACCGAGCAATGCACCGGAGAGGAACGTGTCGAAGTTGTCGGGGACGACGACGATGTCAGGAGCCTTCTCCGCGTAGGGTCCCTCGTACACCGCTTCGCGTGGATGGACTGCCTCGAACACGGGGTTACCGTCAGGTGTCGTCAGTTCCGTCAGCGACGATATCAGCGATTCGCGAACCGACTCGTACTCGTCCTCGGGAACCGTCCCAGCTGGTTCGCGCCCGGCGACGTTGAGTCTGATTCCGAGTTCGATCCGAGAGCGCATGTACGCAGTCGAGTTCTCGAAGTCGACCTGTTCCGTCCCCGCGCGGATCGCGTCCGTCGGCATCACGTCAGCAACGGCATCCGCAAGTCCGACGGTGCTGAGAACGCGCTCGATGCGCTGACTGGTGAGACCGACCTTCGCTGCGCCCGCGACGAGGCGTTCGAGGAATTGCTGGTCGGGTTTCCCGCCGTCCTCGCCTTCTCTGAGTCTGTTTCGGGCGATCGAATCCCAGGACGGCATTCCCTCTCCCCCTTTTTTGGTCGCGATGTAGCCCTCTTCCTGCAGGTACTCGTTGACCCTGAACTCGTAGCCCTCGTACTCGCCCATCCCGTGGTCGCTGACTATGAGGACGTTTCGCGGGTCACACTCCTCGAGCACGTCGCTGATCTCGTCGTCGACCGCGCCGTAGACCCGTTCGACTGCCTCCCAGTCGTCCGGCCGTTCGTGGAACACGGTATCGGTCAACTGGAACTGGAGAAAGCCGAAATCGGGGTCGCGTTCCGCGACGAGGTCACGAAAGACCGTCCCCCGAGACCGCACGATGTCCTCGTACGCATCGAGGTGGGTCTCACGGGACACCTCGCCAGTCTTCGGCGGGTAGATCTGATAGTCCGCGACTGACGAGAGCGCGTCGTCGGGTCGACAGTCCGGGTTCTCGGGAGCGACGTATCCCGGAACGATAGCCCCGTCGATCTCCCGCGGTGGGTGGGTCACGGGGACGTTGACGACGACGCTTTCGTATCCTTGCTTATCGAGGAGTTCCCAGATCGCGTACTCCTTGACGGCGGTCCGGTCGACGACGTCCCAATCGTAGCCGTCGAACGTGAGAAACCCGAACGCGCCGTGCTTGCCCGGGTTGACACCGGTGTAGAGGGAGGGCCACGCACTCGGTGTCCAGGGCGGGAGTTGTGATTCGAGCTCGCCGGCGTAACCGTCGCTCATGAGCCGGTCGATGGTGGGGATCACACCAGCGTTCGAGAGTCGGTTCAACACCGGCAGACACGCAGCATCCAGACCGAGGAGGACTGTTTGTACCGAGGACGAACGACCCGATGACATCACTTATCATTGCCGAATCGGACGTTTTGTTACGAGCAACTTTCCAGCGAGGAGGTAACTCTTACACCGTGAGACACTGAAGTTCCAGCCATCTTTTCCACTCGACCGCACACTACGACATATCGACCGCGATGCACGTGAACGAGGAGTAAGAAGCTCTTACTGCCCGAATTCACGCTTTCGCACCTACGCTACAAGAACGACGTAACTATAGCGGTACTGTATTGACGAGTAAGCCTGACCCGCTGGCCCCATAATGGTCAGAATGTTTATCACTTTACTGTCTCCCTAATCCGATATGGCACGTCGCCAGGATGGAGGAAGCAGTGGGAAAGACAAGCTTATGGACAGACGATCGCTGCTGCAGGCGATCGGTGGCGCGGCAGCGACTGTCGGGCTCGGCAGCGCTGTCACCGGATTCAGCACGCAGCGCGTCCGGGCCGCAGAAACTGTCGTCGACCTGGGCGAGGAAGGTCTCACGTCGGGCGACAACATCGACCCATATCTAGAGGAGCACTTCGTTTCCGGCAACGAAGTCCACATTCCCGCAGGAGAGTACAACTTCTCGAGCGACGAGGCGCTCGGTGGGGACAAGAGCAACTGTGCGCTCGTCGGCTCGCCGAAGGGCGTCGTTCTGCACCGACCGGACGATCCCGAAGAGACGGTCCGGCCGAGCCTCTCCGCCGAGGAGGGGACCGTTCGCGTCGAGAACATCACCATCAAAGGTAAGCACGGCGAGGAGCAGTCCCGCTGGCGGATGGACGCTCAAGAGGGTGCGACGATCGAAGTCGTAAACGTCAACTTCCCTGACGGGACCGTCGACGGCTCCGACTCGACAGGGATCTACGCAGGAGATGAGCACGCAGGCCTGCTGTGGGTCAAGAGCTGTTACTTCTCGAACTTCGGGAACGTCGCGCTCTACGTCTCCGACGCGTACGAGGGTGGCGGTCCGGTCATCGTCGAGGACTGTAACTTCGTCAACACCGGTATGTCGTCACTCCGCTTCGCGTCGGACGGCAGCATCTGCCGGGGCTGTTACTTCGAGGCCACCGAGAAGGGGCCAGAGGGGAACACCGGCTGGAACCAGCGCGGCATCAAGATCGACGACCCCGGCGAGAACGTCCTCTTCGAGGACATCGACATGTACTGGACCGACGTCGCAACCTATCCGATCCAGTTCGACGACCACGGAGAAGGCAGCGCCGGTGTCATGCGCAACATGCGCATCTACAACGACAGCGAGAATGACACCTTCAAGAAGCAGTGGGAGGGGGTCGCGGACAACTGGGAAGGCGAAAACATCCACCTGACCGGTGGTGCCGACCACAACGCACCGGATAGCTTCGACACAGTCACCGGTAGCCAGGCGAAAAAGCCCAATCGGGACTACGAGATCTGGACGCCCGTCGACGGGGCAGTCGCCCCGGACGAGTCAACGGACGAGTGAGCCGCCGAAAGATCCGGTAAGTCGTCCAGCACAGCGCCGATACGCTCGATTGGTTGCTAATCCGCTGGGCGCTCGGGGACACTACATCGGTTCCCTGGAACTGAGAGGCGCCGAATGCAGGATCGTCTCCACGGAGATAGTACACCGTCTCATTGATTCGAGGTCCCTGTTTTTGACGTTGTGAGACGCTTGGAGTCCGTTGCGGATCGAGCGGAACGAATCGGCAGTATTACTGCTCGTGGACCAGAGTGCGAAAGGCGTTCCCGTTCCCAACACTCCGAAAACGAGCGAGTGCACCGTGTATGAATAGGAGTATTACACACTTACCCGCCTGGATGCACGGTTCGGTACCTATCCCGCAACTATCTTTGGACTACTGGCTTATCGTTTTGGGAGTTAATTCCGACAGTCTGGCCCTTTATTGGTCAGAATACTTATCGGTTTAGTATATCCCTAATCCGACATGGCACGTCGCCAGGATGAAGGAAACAGCGGGAAGGATAGCCTTATCGACAGACGATCGGTGTTACAGGCGGTTGGCGGAACCGCAGCGGCCGTTGCGCTCGGTAGCACGATTTCGAGCGTCGGAGCACAGGTGAGTGGCGCAGACACCGTCGTCGACCTGGGTGAAGAAGGTCTCACGTCGGGCGACGACATCGACCCATATCTAGAGGAGCACTTCGTCGCCGGCAACGAAGTCCACATTCCTGCGGGCGAGTACAACACCTCGGGCGATGGACTCGGTGGGGACAAGAGCAACTGTGCGCTCGTCGGATCGCCGCAGGGTGTCGTCCTGAACCGACCGGACGACCCCGAGGAGACGGTGCGACCGACCCTGTTCGCCGAGGAAGGGACCGTCCGCGTCGAGAACATCACCATCAAGGGCAAACACGGCGAGGAACAGTCCCGCTGGCGGATGGGCGCAGCCGAAGGTGCCAAAGTTGAAGTGGTGAACGTTAACCTCCCCGACGGGACTGTCGACGGCTCCGACTCGACCGGAATCTACGCGGGGACCGACCACGCAGGCCTGCTGTGGGTCAAGAGCTGTTACTTCTCGAACTTCGGGAACGTCGCGCTCTACGTCTCCGACCCGTACTCGGAGGGGAACGGCCAGGTCATCGTCGAAGACTGCGCATTCGTCAACACCGGGATGTCCTCGCTGCGCTTCGCATCCGACGACAGCATCTGTCGAGGGTGTTACTTCGAGGCCACGGAGCGGGCCCCTGCCGGCAATACCGGGTGGAACCAGCGCGGCATCAAGATCGACGATCCTGGCGAGAACGTTCTCTTCGAGGACATCGACATTTACTGGACTGATGCGGGGACGCGTCCGATCCAGTTCGACGACCGGGGCGAAGGCAGTGCCGGCGTCATGCGCAACATGCGCATCTACAACAGCGGTGATCGTGAAACGTTCGTCCAAGACTGGGACGGAGTCAGCGAGAACTGGGACGGCGAGAACATCCACCTGACGGGTGACGCGGACCACAATGCACCCGAGAGTTTCGAGACGGTCACCGGCAGCGATGCGGAAGCACCCAACCGGGAGTATTCGATCTGGACGCCCCAGGACGGCGCGGTCGGCCCAGACGGCCCGACGGACGGCGCCGACTCCGGCAGTTCGGACAGTTCCTCGTACGGCCAGCGACTCCTCCTCGAAGCCAGCCAGGACAACCCTGACACGTACCTCGACGTCTCGTTCACGATGACCGAAGAGATCCGGTTCGGCGACGAGGCAGAACCGGACACCGACGAGATCGTCGAGAACGACGACGGCACCTACACGGCCACCAGCGTCGAGATGAACCCCGGCGCGCTCGACTCATACCGCGTAAAGGGCGATCTCGTCGACTACAGCGTTACCGACGGCTACGACGTCACGGTCAGCGTCGACGGCACTGAAACGACGTTCGAGGAGCTGGCAGGGGGAAACAGTGGCTCCTCCGATGGCTCGAACGACTCGTCCGACGACGGCTCTGACAGCACCAGTGATGATGGCTCCGGGAGCACCGAGCCACAGAAGACTCTCATCGTCGACGGGACCGGTGACAGCGAGGAGACAGCCAAATACAAATTCTCCGTGTCAGGGACCCTCGAACGCGACGAACAGCGCACCACGGTCACGGACGGCGGTCTTCCCTGGGACAAGGTCCGCGACTACGCGACCGACAGCCGTGCAGTCGGGCTCGTCGGCAACGGTCAGGACGCGTATCGGTTCACCGGCAGCCTCCAGTCGATCACCATCGACGGTGATGCCGACGTGAAAATTCTGGAGGGGTAGGATGAGCGAACCAGAATCTGTCGACTGGGGAAAACTACCCGCCGATCCGGATCTCGACGACCTCGGGTACGATCCGCTCGATCTCGAGATCACCGAATCGACCGCTGACGGCGGTCACTACGTCATCCTGCCGCACGACGAGGCATTCCTCCGGGAAGAAGCGTTCATCGTCGCCGACTCCTCGTCTGTCGTCGATCTCGGCGATAAGACCTGATTCCGCGGCCGATTACCGCCGGCGGCTCACCGCTTTTCGAACGCCGCAATGACGGTCCGGACGGTCGCAGTTTTCCCGATTTTCCGTGTGGCTGGCCTCAGCGCCGTGGTAAGCATCCAAAAACAAAGTCCGTCGGGGAAACAGCAGGCCACAGACGGGCTACTGGATGACACGACAGTGCCAACCGCGCTAAAACGGTGTACCGGCGTCGGACGGCCAGTCGTGCAGCATTCGTGGTCCACTCGGAGTCGATTCCGCAACTATGAGTTACCAGGATTACCTCGACCGGAAGAAACTCATTCTGACCGTAGCGACGACAGGCGGCGTGCACGGGAAAGACGTCAACCCCCATCTCCCCGAGCAGCCTTACGAGATCGCACGGCAGGTTCGTGAGTGTGAGAAACTCGGAGCCGCTATCGTCCACGTCCACGGTCGTGACGAACACGGCGAGAACGACCCAGAGCGCCTCCAGGCGGTCAACGACGCCATCCGCGAGGAGTGTGACGACATCATCATCCAGAACACGACTGGAGGCCAGAGCCCCTACGAGAACCGCATCGCGGGGATCCGGACCAATCCAGTCCCGGAGATGGCCTCACTCGACATGGGACCGTTCAATCGCGGCCAGCACATCATCACCGAGCACACCCGCCACAACATCGAATCGCTCGCCCAGGAGATGAAAGAGAAAGGGATCAAACCGGAGATGGAGGTGTTCAACAACGGCCACCTCAACGAGGTGTATCGGCTCATCGAGAAGGACATCCTCGATCCGCCGTACTACATCAACCTCATCTTCGGTCCCGGGACGTTCACCATTCCGAATCCGGAGAACCTCATCAACATGGTCAACAACCTCCCCGACGAGAGTCACTTCAACGTCCTCGCGACGGGCCAACATCAGTTGCCCCTGACGACGATGGGTGCGATCATGGGCGGCCACGTCCGCGTGGGGATGGAGGACAACCTCTACTTCAAACGCGGAGAGCGCGTCCAGAGCAACGCACAGCTCGTCGAGCGGTCGGTCGACATCATCCACAGGCTGGGGCGAGAACTCGCGACGCCCGACGAAGCGCGAGCGATCCTCGACATTGGCCGATAGGTTTCAGCGATTTTGAGCGATTTGTTCCCGGAGCGGCCGTCAAACGCCGGTATTTGCGTGTTGGATTAGTTCCCTGTTACTGAACTACGGGCTAAATAACATTGGGGGCATCCGCGCTGTGGGAAATTATGACGTGCCCATACCTGGAGTATCGTCAGAGCGACGGTGACGTGGATTTCGACCACGAACGACCTCTCTGTACCGTGCAAGAGGAGTTCGTTTCACCGATGAAAGCAGACATCTGCAACGACCGCTTCGAATTCGATCACGAGTGTGACTGTGAGGTATTCAAGGCGCACGCCGAGGAGGCGATCGCGGAATCAGCAGCTGACGACGACTAACGACGCTGTCACAAACGCGCATCTTCTGGCAGGGTAAAAACAGCGTATCGGGACCCGGTTCGGATAACGCGCGCATACCTTTGTCGACAGACCCTGACTCCGGCAACTATGAAGGCGGTTATTCTCGCAGCCGGCCAAGGAACGCGCCTCCGTCCACTGACCGAAGACAAGCCAAAAGGGATGGTCGAGGTGGATGGCAAACCAATCCTCACCCACTGTTTCGAGAAGATGGCGGCACTCGACGCCGACGAACTCATCGTCGTGGTGGGGTATCGCAAAGAAGACATCATCAGTTACTACGGGGATGCATTCCGTGGGATTCCGATCACGTACGCCCACCAGCGCGAACAGAACGGGCTCGCACACGCCCTGTTGACCGTCGAAGAGGAGATCGACTCGGACTTCATGCTGATGATGGGCGACAACATCTTCCGCGCGAACCTCCAGGACGTCGTCCGGCGACAGCAAGAAGAGCGCGCTGACGCCGCCTTCCTCGTCGAAGAGGTCCCACACGAGGAGGCGTCTCGCTACGGGGTCTGTGACACCAACCACTACGGCGAGATCGTCGAAGTCGTCGAGAAACCCGACGACCCGCCGAGCAACCTCGTGATGACCGGCTTCTACACGTTCACACCGGCCATCTTCCACGCCTGTCACCTCGTCCAGCCGTCGGACCGCGGCGAGTACGAAATCACGGACGCCGTGAATCTCCTCCTCCAGAGCGGGCGGACCATCGACGCGATCGCCCTCGAAGGCTGGCGGCTGGACATCGGCTATCCCGAAGACAGGGACGAGGCCGAGGAACGGCTTCAGGATACCGCTGCTGAGACGCCTTCGGCCCAATGAGTACCATCGACGCCTCGATCCAGGACAGCGCCACCGAGACGGACCCGGTCGTCACCCACGAAGCGAAGGGCGAGACGTACACACTCCGGCGGTTTCGGTCCGAGGACAGACAGGGCTTTTTCGACCTCCACGAGACGATCGGCATGATTCATCACGGTGGGGGCGACGAGTGGTTCGACTGGAAGTTCGCCGACAATCCATACCTGGCTCACACCCCGCTATTCGTCGCCGAGCACGACGAGGAGATCGTCGGCGTCCGTCCGTTCATGTCCTTTCGCCTGCGAGCCGGTCCACGAACGGCCATCGGCCTGCAAACTGCCGACACGGGCGTCCATCCGGACCATCGCGGGCGAGGGCTCTTCTCCCGAATGAACGATCTCGCCTTCGAGTACTATCGCCAGCGGGAACCGGAGGTCATGTTCAGCATACCGAACAGCCTCTCCAGGCCCGGCTACCTCAAGGGAGGCGCAAAAATCGTCAGCCCGATCCGGTCACACCTCCGGATCGAGTCCCCGTCGAAGTTCCTCGACCAGAAACTCGGTTCGTGGGTCCCGAGTCAGACCGGCTCGGTGTTAGACGGGCTCGCGAGTGGGTATCTCGGCTTCCGCGATCGCCAGCACAACGGCGATTCCTCGAAGCGGATCACGGTCGACCGACACGCGACGATCCCCGGCGAGACGCTGGCCGCCCTCGGAACGAGTCAGATTCCGAGCGAGATTCACGCTGTCCGGGACCGTGAGTTCTACGACTGGCGCTTCGAGAACCCCAACTGGGAGTACGACACCTTCGTCGCGAATCGCGACGGCGACCCGTTCGCCGCGATGATCGCCGGGAGACGCGAGAACAACGGCCGTGTGCTGACGCAAATCGTCGACGCGGTTCCGCTCGCGGGCGAAGATCGACTCCCAGGCTTTGCTGCGATCCTCTCACGGCTCCTCGAAGTCCATGGGGACAGCGACGTGTTCACGTTCGCGGGGACCGGAGTCCCGTCGAAGCTACTCCGGCGGTTCGGCTTCCAGCCCAACGACGAACTCCCGCTGTCGGCCGTGTCCAATCAGACGATCCTCATCACGATGCCGCTCCAGCGCTCCAGCACGGGGAGCGAGTGGACGATCGAAGGAAGAGACATCACTGACCCGACGAGCTGGCAGTTGCCGTTCTGTGAGCAAAATACCGGGTGAATCGCCAAAGGGCTCGCGGACGGGTTCTCAGGTTCCTTCGACCGGATTCGTTTTGGATTCCGTCGCTTGTGCGCGCGTCTCCGCAGCGACGTCGGCCATCGTCTTCACCGAGAGCGACGTTCTTCCTCGTCGTCGGTCGAGGTAGTCGAAGATCGCGCGGAGCCGTTCCACGTCTCGTTGCTCCGTGATGCTGTTGGGGTGGAGCCACATGTGGAACACCCCGTCCCGTTCCGTCGCGGCGTCGATGCCGAGTTTCGCCTGTTTGACCATCGGATCGCCGAACACCGGTTCGACGAGCGTTCGCGCCTGCCCCTCGAAACTGAACAGGTGGAGCGACGCGGGAATGTTGACGAGACCGAACGAATCGACCGCTGGCTCGACCAGCGGTGGAGCCCGTCGAACGAGCGTCGCCTGTGCGAGCTTGCCGACCGGACTGTCCCACACGTCGTTCCGTTTCGTCGCGGGGTTGACGCCGCGGTAACACTCGATGCCGTAGGCAGCCAGGGCATCGAGGTGACCGACGTTGTTTCGCGGGAACACGAACGATTGCATCTCGATCCCGCGTTCGCGGGCAAGTTCGATTCCGGCAGCGACCTCGGATCGTGCCATCTCGCGCGTCGTCTCGCTGTCCCCGAACTCGACGTGTGAGAAGGTGTGTGAACCAATGTCGTGGTCTGCGGTGGCCTCCTGGAGCGCATCGATGAGGCCGTCTCCGTACCGGAGGGACGGCAACATGGCATCGTCGCCGCGCTCGTGGTCGAACCACCCTGGTGGCGTGGGGTGGGTCGCGTGGCAGTTGTCGCAGTCGTCGAGGAGCAGGTGACCGACGACAGCCCACGTCGCGTCGATCCGGTAGGTATCACAGAGGGAGACCAGTGTCTGCCAGCCCTGCCGCGCGTTCGCGAGTCGGTCGGCAGGTGGATCTTTCTGGTCGTGGAATCCCCAGCCGAGTTCGGCGTCGACCGAAAGCACGACAGTACCCATACCACTGGCGAGTGGTGTCGCGTCACTTTGTTACCCGCTGGACTGCCCGAGTAATCCCATCTTACCTATTGTGCAGACGGTCTCGTCCGGACGGCCGCGGAACTACCCCGGGCTTTCCCACATCGAACTCCTACCAAGCTTCAGAGAATCCATAACAAAGGCGCAAACGCCGCCAATACCAAACCGACGCGGGAGCAGTTCACACGAGCGCCCCCAAAACGCTCGCCTGGACGTGCCGGTGATCCTCCCGTGTCAAGCACTACGCAGGAAGATGCCGTACACAGATGGTGATTCCACGTGATCGAAGCACGCATCGGTGATGATTGTGATATCGCGCGGTCCGTCCAGATAGTTTCGCCTGACGGGGACGCCGCTCCCCCGCGGATCGGAGACGGTGCGACGATCAGATCGGGGTCGATCATCTACCCCGACGTCGAGATCGGCACCGGTCTCACGACCGGACACAACACGGTCATCCGCGAGCACTCGACGCTCGGCGATGACGTGATCGTCGGTACGAACACGGTCATCGACGGGACCTGTGACATCGGGTCCCAGGTGAGCATGCAGACCGGCGTGTACGTTCCGCCCGAGACTACCATCGCCGACGGCGTCTTCCTCGGCCCTCATGCGGTCCTCACGAACGACCCCTATCCCCTCCGGACCGACGTCAGTCTCGTTGGTCCGACTCTCGAATCGAGCGCCTCTATCGGAGCCAACGCCACGGTTCTCCCGGACGTGACCGTGGGCGAACGGGCATTCGTCGCTGCCGGTGCTGTCGTCACTGAAGACGTGCCACCGGAAACCCTCGCTGCTGGTGTCCCCGCTGAACACCATCCGCTCCCCGAACAGCTACACGGAGCAAACGAGCTCTGACACCGTGGCACCCGGCAGCACGACCTCCCCACGACGCAGCCGATCGGGCTATCTCGTAACGGACGCATCCTGGGTGACCGCAGCCCGATCGGCTGCCGACTCCCTGATGGCTTCCATGAGCCGGATCGTCCATCCCGCCTCTTCCAGCGGGACGGGTCGTTCGCCTCGGCCCTCCAACGCGAGCGCATCGGCCTCGAACTGATAGTAGTGCGAGTTCATCTCGGTCTTTACGTCCCACTCGTCAGACCGCTTGTCCCTCACGACCGCTCTGATGTTGTCCACGTTCCCCAGCAGCCGGTCAGAGGCTCGCTTGACGTTGTTGAGAGCGCGGTTGATCGGCGACGCCTGGTAGTCACGGTCCAGCCGAACTAGCGTCTGCGAGACGAGGTCTGCGATCAGTACACCGTCGTCCCCGTGGACGTGAACGCCCTTGTCTGGTACGTCGCCGGGCAGCAGCGTCGTGCTACAGAGCACGTCCGACTCGCTCACGTACTGGACCTTCGTGCCGTCGTACGTGAACGGCCGGTCGTACTCCCTGACGAGATGTGTGGTGACCTGGACGTCGTCGGCGTCACGCGGGTAGCCGCCGACGCGCAGGAGAAGGTACAGCGGGTGCGGAATGCCTTCCTCGAACTCACCACCGGGCAGTTGGAAGGCCCACTCACCGCGTCGCACGTCGTCCGGATAGGTCTGGCCGGTGTAGCGTACCTCGACGGAGCGGATGTCCCCGACGGCACCGTCCTCGATCGCCGCCGTGAGCTTCCGCATCGCCGGGTCGAAGTCGTGGTTGTGGACGACCGAGACCGGTACGTCGTGTTTCTCTGCGGTCGCTTTCAGTTGCTCGTACTCCTCGACGGTCTCCGTGACCGGCTTCTGAATGAGCACCGGAACGCCGGCCTCGACGGCTATCGTCGCCAGGTCGAGATGGGTCGCGACGGGTGTACAGATGTGAACCCAGTCGAGAGTCGCGTCGTCCACCAGCTCCTGCATGTCGGTGTAGTTCGCGATGCCGTACTCGGAAGCGACGGAGCGGGCGCGTTCTGCATCGACGTCACAGATCGCGACGAGGTCCGTGTACGGGCAGTCTGAGAGGCCATCGAGATGACGACTCGAAATAGTCCCTCCGCCGACGACGGCTGTTCTGAGCGCCATAGTACGCGTTCCCGGATGGAACGCCCATTGTTATGGTCGTCCCAGACGGAATAACGTACTGTTAATCCGAACCGAGCAACGAGTGAATTCAAAGCAGAGCCACCGTCTGCTAGTCGTCCGTCGCCTGTGAGCGCGGCCGGTCAGCCGGACGCCGATCCTCGGACACCGCCTCGTCACCCAGGATCAGTTCGAGCATCAGCGTCGTCACGTCGCGTTTGTCCTCGATCAGCTCCTGTCGCTTCTGTTCCCAGTCCGACGCTACCTTCCCCGTGACGACCTCCCGCGTTTTCGCCAGTGCATCTTGCTCGTCGGGATACGAGAACAACAGCCCGCGGCGTTCGAGTTCGACGAAGTTGTTCATGTCGTGGCTCCCGACCTTGGAGTTGACGCGAATCGACGGCGTCCCGAGGATCGTCGCCTCCGTACACATCGTCTGCGAGTCGCCGAGATACAGGTCGCTGAAGTACAGGAGGTCGTGGATCATGTGCGGCGGGACCGACAACTGGTACTCACGGAACTCGGACGGAAGTTCCGACTCGCTCGTGATGTAGACGGTCCCGTGGTCGTCGAGGAACGAGACGATGTCCCGTTTGCCCTGTCGCGACCAGCCCTCGTTCCCGACGTCGTGGTACGCGTCCCAACTGGCGAACCGGAGGACGAAGTACGGCTCGTCGACCGCCACCCCGGCCGCTGCGAGCCGCTCGGCGTCCGGTTCGAAGCGGTTCGGATGGAGGTAGGCGAGTTCGTGAAACCCGACGGTCAGGGTGCGGTCCGGCGAGAACGGGAGGTCGAAATTCGGCGGGATACAGGCCACGTCGACGAACGGGAGCGTCATCCCGTAGTTCAACGTCTGCATCAGTTTCGAGGGAACGACCGTGTCCGTAAACACTACGTTCGGGCATCCGATCACCGTCGAGATGTGCGCCGCAGCGGGACTCAGCCGGCTCACGATCACGTCCGGTTCGAACTCCCTGGCGACGCGGAGCAACTTCCACTCACGGCCCAGGAGTTCGGTCACGAGCGAGACTGCCCCATCCCCCGCCGTCGAGATCGGGCGATGCTCGATGCCGTAGGCGTCGAGCAGGTCGGTGGTGATCTCTTTCTCGCGCGAGGTAACGAGCGTCTCGTGGCCGCGGTCGGTCAGTTCCGTGATCGCGTGTCTGAATAGATGGACCTGAGCAGGATGGTTGACGTCGAAGATGACGCGTTTGTGCTCACCCATTACTACTGCCCCGCCTTCGAACGTCGATTGCGTACCAGGTGGTCCACAATCCACGCAGTGTCAGTCGAGAACGGTGTCATCCCTGCAGAGAGACAGGCCGTTCCCAGCCCTTTGTTACTCACTCGCGTTCCTAGTAAGCCGAACATAGTTACTGGCCCCCAGTTTGTCCCTATTCGAACACGTCGCGGATTATTGTTCACCTGCCCGACATATATAATGAATAGGTAGGTAATAACAACGTTTAGCGCACCGGCATGGCGGGACGAAGCAACGTGTCCCCCGTTACTATTCGGGGGATTCCATGCTACCAGTCGGCACGGCAATGCTATCTATCCATACCCAACCACCTGATCCACCGAGTGCATGACTGTGACCGAGACACTGATCGACGACGGCAACTCGACGGAATCGCTTCTCTCCAGGACTTCACGTACTTACGCGCGTGGCACGAGAGATAGAAGACCCGGACACCGCCCGCAACGGAGGGAACGACGGTGACCTCGTGGGGGCTCGATTTCACGTATGCCACGTATCGCGACCTGCTCGAAGCCGGATTGACAGCAGGCTACGAATTTCTCACCGTCGCAGAGTACCTGCGACGCAGGCCAGACGACACAGAGAGGCCCGAGTCCACGCCCAGTCCAGGGACCGCCAGCGGACGGCCGAAGGCCGATGGCGGTGACGCGCTCCCGGAGCAGTTCGTCCTCCTGCGCCACGACGTCGACCGAAAACCGGAGAATGCCCTGGCTATGGCGCGCCTGGAAGCCGAACACGGAATCCACGGCACCTACTACGTCCGGACCATCGGGAAGACGTTCAAACCGGGCCTCATCAGGCGCATAGAGGACCTGGGACACGAGGTCGGGTACCACTTCGAGGACCTCGACCGCGCGGACGGCGATCAGGAGGCCGCCCTCGACTCGTTCAGGACGGAACTCGCCAAACTGCGACGGATCGTCGACGTCGAGACGGTTTGCATGCACGGCAATCCCCTGACCCCGCACGACAATCGCGACCTGTTGAAGGGGGCCGACGTCGCGGATTTCGATCTCCTGGGAGAAGCCTATCTGTCGGCAGATTTCACCGACCTCACGTACTTTTCCGACACCGGCCGAACCTGGCGGGACGGGCCACTCAAGATCAAAGACCACACGATGGGAGAGGGAGAAAAAGACGTGCAGGTCGACACCACGTTCGAGCTCATCGGGCTCTTACTCAGGGAGGAAGTCGACCACGCGTACGTCCTCGTCCACCCCAATCGATGGGCGGGAAGTTACCCCGAGTTCGTCAGCGAGCACGCCAAAGACACGGCGGTCAACGTCGTCAAGCGAGGACTGAACCTGCTAACATGACCTCGTCTCGATCCCTGCGAGTCCTCTTCGACGTGAGCCACCCGTCGCACGTACATTTGTTCAAACACGCGATCACAGCACTCGATAGAGAGGGTCACGAGGTGGTCGTCACCTCGCGTGAGAAAGAGATCACCACCGACCTGCTCGACGCCTACGGCATCGAGCATCGCCCGATTTCGAAGCAGCGAACCTCGAAGCTGTTTCTGGTTCCCGAGTGGGTGATCCGGGAGTACAAGCTCGTCCAGATCGCTCGCACGTTCGAGCCGGACGTCGTCGTGAGTCACTTCAATCCCTGTGCTGCCCACGCGGCGCATCTATCCGGTGCCCGCAGTCTCGTCTTCAACGACGACGAGATCGCAACGGACGTTGCAGGCCGAATCACGTGTCCGTTCACGACGTACGTCTACACCCCGCGGGCGTTCAGCGAGGACCTCGGGCCGAAACACCGCCGCTACGACGGGTATCACGAACTCGCCTACCTCCATCCGAATCGCTTCGACCCCAGTGCAGAGATCCTCGGATCGAACGGCGTCGACCCCGAAAGCAGGTTCTTCGTCATGCGATTCGATTCCTGGGAAGGCCACTACGACGTGGGTGGCTCCGGCTTCAGCGCGCCCGCCAAGCGCGAACTCATCTCGTACCTCAGCGACCACGGTGACGTGTACCTCTCCACGGACTGTCCACTCCCCGACGACGTCGACGCACAGGAACTGCCCGTGCCCCCGGAACACGCCCACCACCTCCTGGCCTTCGCCGACCTGTACGTCGGCGACTCACAGAAGATGGCCGTCGAAGCCGGACTGCTCGGAACGCCGAGCGTTCGGTCGAAGTTGTTCGGCTCGACGAACACGCTGGGTCACCTCGCGGAGTTGGAATCGGAATACAGTCTCGTCCTGTCGTTCGGCACCGAGGACGAGGCCGTCGTCAACGCCAAGAACCTCGCCGTCGATCCGATGGCCAGCGAACGGTGGGCAGAGCGGCGTGAGCAGATGCTCGCAGACACGATCGACGTCACCGCGTTCATGATCGAAACGATCTATCAGCAGGCAGGCGGACGGCAGGAACCTGCCAAGCACGTCCAAAACGGGGGGCCATCGTATGAGCTGGCGTGAAGGTTCCGTCGCCGCGGACCACACCTTCGCCTGTTGCCTCACCCACGACGTGGACCGACCGTACAAGACATACCAGGCTGCATACAACTTCCTCACGGAGCGAGACCCGTCGCACCTCCTGGATTTCCTCCCGAACCGAAACGGCTACTGGACGTTCGAGGAGATACTGGAACTCGAATCCGAACTGGACGTCCGGTCCACCTGGTACTTCCTGGACGAACAGCACATCATTTGGGACCGGCCCGTTCGAGACGTGTTCAACCCGAGAGCCTGGCAACTGTACGCCGGCCGCTACTCGCTCACCGATCCGCGAATCCGGCAACTCATCACCAGACTCGACGAGAACGGCTGGGAGGTCGAACTCCACGGTTCGTACGAGTCCTACCGCGACGCCGAGATGCTCACGGACGAAAAGGAGACGCTCGAGCAGATACTCGGCCACGAGGTGACGGGCGTCCGTCAGCACTACCTGAATCTGGACTGGCCGACGACGTGGATCAAACAGCGAGAAGCAGGGTTCAAATACGACGCTACACCGGGCTCGGTCACGACGAGCGGGTTCAAACACGGGTACGAACCCCTCCGGCCGTTCGACGACGAGTTCGTGGTCTTCCCGGTCACGATCATGGACACGACGCTACCGGATCCGGCAGCGGATTGGGACGCTACCTGGAACCAGTGCGAGGAGTTGCTGCTAGAAGCGCGCAACAACAACGCCGTGATGTCGCTGCTCTGGCACCCGCGCTACTTCAGCGACGACCATCCGGGATTCACGCGCCTGTACCGACGGCTGATCGAACGCGCCCAGGAACTCGGTGCCTGGGTCGGCCCTGTCGGGGACCTGTATCAGAGCCTGAACCATACCGGCCCCCAAATGGAGACCTCGCGCATCCGGGAGTCGTAAGCTGGAGATAACAATGGCCAAAACCATCGTTTTCACGCCAGACAATCGATGCGAGTCGAACGCATAGATCTCGACGAGTGGACAGATGCGCTTCCGGACGAGGGCTTCGAGGTGTTCCACACGCCGACGGCCCTGTCGGTCCTCGCTGACCACGTCGACGGCGATCTGCGGCTGTTCGCCGGGTACAAGGGCCACCATCCGGTTGCGCTCATGCCCGTCGTCGTCGACGAGGGTATTTTTCGCACGCTCGTGTTCTCGCCCCCGCCGAGCCGGAACATCCCCCGGATGGGGCCTGTCCTGATGCCGAACAGTCCGAAGCGTCGCAAACAGGAGAAAGTCAACCAGCGGTTCACCGAAGCCGTCCTCGAAGCCGTCGAGGCGGACACGCCGCTGGAACTGTTTCGAATGGTCTGTAACACGACCTACGCGGACCCCAGACCCTTCCGCTGGCAGGACTTCGACCTCGCCACCAAGTTCACGTACGTCCTCGACCTGGACGGGCAGACGACCGACGAGGTGCTCGATTCCTTCAGCAAGAGCCTCCGGCGTGATATACGAGATGCGGAGGACCTCGACGTCACGATCCAGCGGGAGGGCGTCGACGCTGCCCGCACCATCTACGACCAGACGCGGGACCGCTACCAGGAGCAGGGCCGAGGGTTCTCGCTCCCGCGTGACTACGTCGAAGATCTCGTCTCGGGCCTCAAGGCAGTCGATCGCGCTCGCGTCTACACCGCCCGCGACGAGAACGACGAGTTGTTGACTGGCGTCACCGTCCTGTACTCGAACGACGCGGGCTACTACTGGCAGGGCGGAACGCGAACCGTCCACGACGGCGTCAGCGTCAACAGTCACCTCCACTGGCGCATCATCGAGGACATCATCGAGGACCCGCCGCGTGAGTCGGTGCGCAGGTACGACCTGATGGGCGCAAACACGGAACGCCTCTGTCGGTACAAGAGCAAGTTCGGCGCGGATCTCGTCCCGTACTACGGTATCGAATCGAGCGGTCGAACGATGTCCCTCGCGAAGAAAACGTATCAAGCCTTAGTCCGGTGACACTGAGTACCCCAGATCAGGACGGCCCCCGCACAGATACCCAGGCATCCCTCCGCGTGCTTAACCTGGTGACAAACGTCGATTCCACGTTCTACAATCAACAGATCGAGACGCTCGAAGCACAGGGGATCAGCACGGAGACACTCCCCGTCCCGGGCGAGAACAAGAGCGCATCGATCAACAAAAACGAGACCGCCACGCGCTCAGTGTGGGACTACGCCCGCTACATCCCAGCCGTGGTCAGCGAGGCGACCTCGTCGTACGACCTGCTGCACGCGAACTACGGCCTGACGGCCCCCGCAGCGCTCGTCCAGCGATCTCTCCCTGTGGTCCTCTCACTCTGGGGATCCGACCTCATGGGCGAGTACGGCTGGATGACGAAACGCTGTGTCCCCTACGTCGACGCCGTCATCGTGATGTCCGAACGGATGGCGGCCGAACTAGACAGGGATTGTTACGTCATTCCACACGGGGTGGACCTCGACCGGTTTCAACTCCGGCCCCAAGGCGAAGCACAGACCGAACTCGGCTGGCCCCCGGACGTCAAGCACGTCGTCTTCCGGTCCCCGCCGAAACGCACGGTCAAGAAC
>SDGW01000255.1_pt1 | contig 22705 bp, 17 predicted proteins | sample 2873831 | NCBI WGS metagenome assembly SDGW01 (sample SAMN08132700, study PRJNA421101) | hypersaline lake metagenome | isolation source: celular fraction 0.22 microns magnesium sulfate-rich crust from ephemeral... | place: Spain: Penahueca Lagoon, Toledo | collected 2011-07
CCCCCGGAGGTGTCTCCCCGTCCGTGTCAGAATTTTCGGCACTGGTGCCGCCATCGGCCTCGGCCGAAGCGGCGGTTTCCTCGGAGGATTCACCCTCGTCTTCAATGGGGTCTTCAAAATTCTTATCGTCTGGGACCTCCGTATCGGCGTTCGAATCGTTGGAGTCGTCAGTCTCTTCGAACTCATCCTCAAGTCCGTCGATATAGATGGTGGGCTGAGAATCAAAATAAGATGCTTCTAACTCGTGTCCATCAATACCGTAGATAGTAACGAGTTCCTCACCTGCATCAATATCCCGTTCAAATACGACCCTGTTGTCGGGTTTTGTCTCCCAGCAGTCTCCTTCATATTCTGGGTGGAATCCGACTGATTCCGTGTCGAAATCACTAGGAATGGTATCGAGAAGACGCACACCCTCTGTTTCATCGGAGTCAGACGTAATAGTGAATTCAACCACTGGCACCGGGTGTTCGTCTGGTTCAAACTGTTTTTCTACTTTAATTGGCCCGCGATTAACAACAACGGGTTCTGGATCAGTGTCAGCGCTCATTGCATTGTCATACACAATTGAAGTGCAAAAAATGATCGCCGATCTGGTTTCTCAAACAAATACTATAACTCTGTGCTGAACCCGCTCAATACCGCCTATGACTGCCACAGATAGACAAATATATTGATTCATCTATTTATATAACTAAGTGGTCATATCAGGTTTGGTATTCAGGGTCGGGAAACTATGATAAGGGACTGAGATAGTCCATATGATGAACATGGATTCACTGGTCAATGACGCAGTCGAAGACGAACCCACTGAGGACGCGGACGAGGCCACCGCGGACTCTGCAGATACCGAGGCTGGCACTGGCCCATCGTATGATGATTTGAATACTCCCTCTTCGAGCGGAACTGGCGGCGGCATCTCCGACGAAGAACTCGATGAACTTCTCGAAGATCGCACAACAGAAATCACCGTTGTAGGGTGTGGAGGGGCGGGCAGCAATACCGCCTCGCGAATGATCGAAGAAGGCATCGAAGGCGCGGATATCCTCGCCGCGAATACCGATGTCCAACACCTGAGGGAAACCGATGCTGATACCAAACTCCTCATCGGGCGGCAGGTCACGGGCGGACGAGGTGCTGGCTCGCGACCAAAAACTGGAGAAAAATCCGCACTCGAGGCCGAAGAGGACATTCGCGATAATGTCTCCAAGTCCGATATGGTGTTCGTTACCGCGGGGATGGGCGGTGGCACCGGCACTGGTGCGGCCCCCGTTGTTGCGGAGATCGCTAACGAGGAGGGGGCGCTGACCATTGCCGTCGTCACTACGCCGTTTTCGGCGGAGGGACAAATTCGGCACAATAATGCCGAGGCGGGGCTCGAGAAGCTCCGTGAGGCGGCGGATACGGTCATTGTTATCCCCAACGACCGCCTGCTCGATAGCGTCGGCAAGATGCCAGTTGAGCAGGCGTTCAAGGTTGCCGACGAGGTGCTGATGCGCTCAGTTAAGGGCATCACCGAACTCATCACGTGCTCTGGGCTGGTTAACCTCGACTTTGCCGACGTTGAGACCGTTATGGAAAACGGCGATGTAGCCCTAATCGGGATGGGTGAAAGCGATTCGGGCAATCGCGCAGAGGACTCTATTAAATCCGCGCTGCGGAGCCCGCTGCTGGATGTCGACATCTCTGGCGCGGATTCCGTCTTGGTTAACGTTACTGGAGGCGACGATATGGCCATTGAAGAAGCCGAAGGGGTTGTCGAACATATCCACGATATTGTCGGTGAAGATGCTCGCATCATTTGGGGCACCTCAATCGACGAATCGCTGGGCGACACGATGCGGACGATGCTTGTTGTGACAGGCGTGGACTCGCCACAGATCTACGGCGAAACTGAGATCGATACTAGCGAACGAGACATCGACTACGTACAGTAATTGTCGCCGTGGACCCCGAAAGGGCTCGCTTACTCTTGCTCACTGTTTATGCACCCCTAGCCGAAGAATTATCACCCCCAATCCCGAAGCTTCACATAGTGCCATGACCACACTCTCTGAACAGACGGTGCAAACCGCTGTTGATCCCGCAATCCCGGGTATGATTGAGTCGTGTACTGTTATTGATAAAGGAACGGATATCATCTATCGGATAGCGGCAACGGACGACGGTCAAACAGTCCCCTACTATTTCAAAACTGCCGACCAAAACCATACCACAGCCTTTCGATCTGAACCCCTGCTCCAACACTATATCAATACACATACCTCAATCCCGACGGCCGACATCGTCGCCCTCGAGTTGGATAGCTCCGACACACCGCTCAACCGTCCGTATTTTGTTATGAAGGGACTCCCGGGAGATCATCCAACTTCGAATTGGGAGTACACTGATCTTGAACGCGTTGCGTTCCAGATGGGCAAAGCACTGGGGGAGATACATGATACGGTGACATTCGATACGGCAGGGGAGGTATATGCAGAGACTGATGGGGCGACAACTCTCCAACAAATCGCCGACCAAGAGTCGTCTATTACGTTTGCTACTGGGAAATTCGACTCGTGGGCGGACATGATCACCGAATCAGCGCGGGAACTGCTCACAGATGCGGAGCCACCGTTCGATACCTATACGAACGATATCATCCAATACTACGAATCTCATAGCGGAGATCTTCCCGCCGATGAGGAACTGTCACTTACGCTCATGCATGGCGATTATCGGTTTGATAATGTACTGTTCGAACAAACACCCCGCCCCTCCCTGTCAGGGGTTCTTGATTGGGGACGCGTCGTCGCTGGCGACAGACGATATAATCTGATTCGCACGGCCTACCTCTTCGACCGGGCATTTGACAATGAGTCTCTGCGCAAAACGATGCGGAGCCAGTTGTATCGAGGGTACAATGAGACGAACGAGATGGCTCATGATTCGCGGTTTGCTCTTTACAAACCACTGTACACTCTTCACGTAATGTCTGTCGAGTTCAAATGGTTCTCGCAATGGTATGCGGATAAATCTGAAGAGTGGAAGCAGAACAGACAGCAATATCTATGTGACGCCGTCGAGGACCTACTCTAAGCCCCCCTCGAGCTTCAATTTATCCCGAACAGCGCGGGCACACCCGTTTCTGGACACAATCAAGGGTAAGCGTCCATTCGAGTTCCGCCCCGCAATCATCACATCGGGGAGCGGAGGACGTATCGGAAGTTGGGCTGACCGAATCTTCCCCCGCAATTATGATGTCATCATCACTAGCCATATATACTCTTCAGTACCCGAGGTAAAAAAGCGTTCCTAGACTGAGATCGTCCGAAATCGACAAGATAGAGAATATCGCGTTAAATTAGTTCGTCGAACGAGACATCCGTGGACTGGGAGAATTCCGATTTAGTGTCCTCGGGGGAAAATGGTACATGAATGAACCCGTGTTCGTCCAACACCGCCTGTGCGCCGTCAGTCACTGAGGGGGCGACAAGCACACCGTGTACACATGACTCGGACTTTGAAACCTCATCAACGTAGCGAAGTAACTGGCTTGCCGCATCTGGTCCTACAGTCCGCCGTTTGAGTTCAACGACAACGACATCGTTGGAATCCGTTCGACCGAACACGTCGACATCACCACTGTCTAGCGAGTATTCTGCTTCAAGTGGAGTGAACGGCTCGCCGAGCGCCTCAGAAATCGGCTCGGGATTGTCCATCAGATAGTCTTGCATATCCTGTTCAGTTCCGACCAATGTAAAGTCGGCTTCGTCCCGCATCTCCGTTGTCGTGATAAAGTAGATATCGGTGAACTCAATATCGAGCGTTTCAGTGGGATTCGTCCGTTTCGCATGAACGTGTAGAGACTCATTATCGGTCATGCGGGCCGTGTAGTCGGCTCCGGGCGGTTGCCAGTTCACTGGTTCACGGTCTTCATCGGTATCTACCCGTACACACCCATCGGGCTGGAGTGTCAGATGCCGATCCCCATACCCGAGCGTACTCGTCGCTCGCCCATCATACTCGACACGGCAGTGGCCAATCAGAGTAATATAGTCGCCGCGGTCGCGCCCATTAATTAGAAGGTTTCCTGCCTCGAGAAGTGACGGGTCGGTGAGCACGGTTACTCGATCATCCATCGGTAAGATTTCGTTTGTACTCAATCTATATAAGCCTTCTATCTACAGACGGGTTCTGCGTAATATTTTTGTGAGTCGGATGAGAACTGTGTCTCACGTGATACACAGTGTATAAAACTGGGCACTATGGAACTGCGATGATTGTTCTTGCACCAGTTGTGCTTGCCCTCGTCTACTTCCAACGCTACATCTCCGCGGTCATTGCTGCGTTTATCATGGTTGGCCTGACACGCATCCCTGATTGGGATATGCATCTGGCCTTGATCCGCCATCGGGGCATCACTCATACACTAACATTTGCGGCGTTCATGGGAATACTCACTGGAATAGCGCTGGCAGGACTCGCACACGGAATGGAAGATGCTCTTACTGATCTGATCCGCGATATGCCAGACGCGCTGAAGCCGTTTATCCCTACGCCCTCAGTAGTACAGGCATTCGGATTCGGGACCATCATTGGATTCTTGTCCATAGTTGCACACCTCTTTGGCGATATCATCACCCCGACGGGAATTCGACCACTACTCCCCTTTAGCGACACTCGATATCGATATCCAGTCACCTACGCCTCAGACCCACTGAGCAATATTATGTTATTCCTTGCTGGATTTGGACTGGTTATTGCAGCGTTCATTTTCGGGCTGATTCTCAACGGGACACTCTCGTCTGCGTAACCCGTGACTCCACTGTATTCTCTCACTCCGTAATTTAAGCACCAACATTTAAATATTGGTGTCGCAAACTAAGGGATAGCTTACCCCATGACGACGACTATCCTTCATGTTTCGGACACTCATCTCGGCTATCGGCAATATCGAAGCCAACAGCGCCGAGAGGACTTCGTTGCCGCGTTTAATCAGGTCGTTGATATCGCACTTGGGGAACACCCGGACTATGATACGGACCCCGTTGACGCCGTAATCCATACAGGGGACCTATTTGATGATACTGATCCCAGTATCGACGATGTATACGATTGCCACGAAGTACTTCGACGACTCGCTGACACCGATATCCCGTTCTATACAATTGTGGGCAATCACGAGCGCAAGATGGAAACCCAATTCGTCGACCTGTATGAGCGCTCGGAGGTCGCGACTCGACTCGATACAACGCCGACCTCCGTGAACGACGAGGTCGCTCTCTACGGCATCGACGCCGTCCGCAGTCGCTCGTGGGAGACAACCGATTTCTCCCTCACTCCCCCCGAGTTCGGCGATGATGTGTATCGTCTTGTCTGTATGCACCAGCTGTTTGCCCCACCAATCGAGGACGAGTTCATTGCAGAATACGAACTTGAACCCGTTATCGACCGCTTCGATATTGATGTCGACGCGCTGGCACTCGGTGATTACCACGAATGGACCAGCGCAACCGTCGATGGCGTCGAAGCGTTCTATCCGGGCTCGACCGAACGCTGCTCCAAATCCGAGCGTGCGCCCCGGGCGGTTAATCTCATGACTATCGACCCCGGGTCCAACTCGCCGCTATCACGCCGCCGTCTGACACTCGATACGCGGGAGTTTGTCCAGATCGAGATCGAATTCGGACGTGGCGACAGTATCAACGCGGTCGAACAGAAACTCAATGAGTACGATTCGCTCGAGGAGAAGGTCGTTATCGTCGAACTCGACGGGGCCGATGTTCCCGTCACGAATCGGCAGATCCATGACCGACTCCAGTCGCGAAATGTCACCGTCTCAAAAGTCGATGATAATCGGACTCTCTCGGAATTCGATGACGCGGACCTGCCCGACGCAACGGAGGTGCAAGACATCGAAAGTGCCATCGACGACGCGTTAGACGACGACGAGTTTACGGGTATTGCCCGAGGGATCGAAGACATCGTCCGGGATGATTCGGACATCGCGAAATCCAACATCGAGGATGAGGTTGAATCGCTCCTCGAAACGGCGCGGACGGACCGCTTCGAGACAGCCGACGACGAGAAATCCGACTCCACGGAGGAAACAGCATGAACATCGAAAACCTCTCCCTTACCAACTTCCAGAGTTTCACAACGGAATCGCTCTCGTTTAACGACGGCGTTACACTGATCCACGGTCAAAACGGAGCGGGGAAGTCCACGATCCTGCGCGCGATCTTTGCCGGGTTGTATCAGGCCGACGCAAAGAGCGAGACAAGCGCCGAGTACAACCTTGTTGATTTCGTCCGAAAAGGCGAGGACGAGGCACGAGTCGAACTCACGTTCTCCATCAGCGGCGTCAAGTATACAATCGAGTGGGAACTATCCGTAACCGAAGACGACGATGGGGAGCGCAAGGCATCAACAAAATCCTGTGTTCTCACCAGCCCCGTGCACGACGATCCCATCGAGGGTGTCCGCAATGTCCGGGAAGCCGTTGAAGAGGATCTGCTCGGCATGGGCGCGACCGAGTTCGCCAACTCCGTGTACGTGCAGCAAAAGCGACTCAGCCGCCTCATCGAGGCCGATGAATCCGAACGTAAGGAGATTCTCGACAGCCTGCTCGGATTCAATCAACTGGACGTCTACACGGAGCGGATGCAACGCGCGCGCCGCCCCGCGAAACGCGTCCGTAACGACGCCCAAAGCCGCCGTAGCGAAGTACAGGAACGCATCGAGCAGTATGATGAGGCGGAACTGCGAGCGAAAAAGCAGGAGTACGAGGATGAAGTCAGCGAATACGAGAGTGAGTATGAACAATGGGATACACGGGTTGGTGAGGAACAACGCAGAGTCGATACCCTCAAAGATCGACTCGATGAATACGAACAGATCGTTGACGATATCGGGGAGATCGAGACGAAGATCGAGGATAAGGAAGACGATATTGAATCACTCAACGACGAAATCCAACAACGCAGCGAGCGCATTGATGAAATTCGGAATCGCATCGACGGACTAGAGGCGGAGATCGACGCACTCGAGTTGGATGACGAGGAGTTCAGTTTTGCAACCGAAGATGACGCCAAAGACGCCAAGGAGACCCTCGACACGCGCTGGAAAACGGCATACGAAGCCGAACAGACAGCAAGTAATGCGGTTGAGCGCCATCGTGATACAGTCAACCGTCTTGAGCAGGAACACGAAGCTGCAACGGACGAACTCGAAACCGCACGAGATGAGTATGAGGCGGCGGAAACAACCGTCGACGAGGCGGGGGACCAAGTCAAAACCTGTCGAGAGGCCGTAGACGACGCGACGGCAGACCGTAACGAAGCGGTCGCTGACTTTCTCGACATAGAGGAAGGCGACGTCTCCGACGACAGCCGAACTGCCGTCGAAGATGAAATTGACGCGGCGGATACGGAACGCGAAGAGATCGGCAACCGGATCAGTGAACTCAAAGCCGAGCGCACACAGGTGAAATCCCAGCGTGACGATCTCGCCGAAGATATCGAGACCGCGCGTGAGGAATACGACACGCTCTCCGACAAGGTCGATCTCGATGAGGCAACCGATCCACAGACCGAATTCGACCGTGCGGTTGAGGCCGCCGACGAACTGGGGACCACGTTCGGCGTCGACGTTGACGCCGATACCCTCTATCCGATTCTCAACGAGACGGTTCCCGATCTTCGTGAGAGTCTCTTCGAGGAACACCACGACGTGATCGATGACTGGGCAGACGCGGAAGCCGACACACGGTACTACGCACGGCTCCTCGATGCGGTTGAGGCAGAGGCGTCGCCCGATGGCGGACAGGTGCAGGGACTCGACCCAGACGACGTACCGCTAAATACCGACGCTCTGCAATCCGCCCGCGAAAACGCCCGCGACTCTCGAGACGCTGCGCAATTAGAACGCGAGGGAGCCGAAGAACGGCTGGCGGATCTGGATACGTTCGCCACATGCATCGCTCGCGCCCTTCAACTCCGCGCGCTTGCCAGAACGGCCGAAACCGTTGACGAACTCGAACAAGAACAAGCCGAACTCGATCAACGAGTGACGGAGATCCGCGACACCATCGACGAACTCGAAACGAGACGGGACGAGTTCAAACAGCGCGTCGAGACAGGCGAACTGGTCCTCAAGCATTTCGATACCGTCGAGGAGAAACGCGACGCCCTCTCCAACGCCGCTGACAAATTACAGCGCGCCGAGGAGGAGCTTGCGGACGCCGAAACGGAGGTCTCCGACGCCCGGGAAAGTGTCGAAACCATCGAGGACGAACTCGAGCAGGCGCGGGACGACCTCACAGACGCCCAACAGGAACACGAGGAGGCGAAAGAATCCCTCGCCGCAATCAATGACAAACAGGGCGCGGCCGAACAGGCAGTGGAACACTACGGGACGAAAAACGACCTCGAAAACGAAATTTCGACGCTCCAAGAGGGAATCGGTCAGCGAAACAAGCGGAAAAGCGATATCCAAGACACAATCAAGGATCTCAAAGACGATCTCGCGCAGAAGCGGGAGAAGTTCGACGGGAACGATCTCGAGGGCATCCGCGACAAATACGAGGACGCACAAGAGCGGCTCGAGAAAGCCAAAAGCGACCGGAAGAAGTATCAAGAAAAACTTCAAGAGGCACAAAAACGGCTGGTCGACGTGGAGAACGAACTCGATGCGCTCGAACGCGAGCGCGAACGGGCCAACAGCCTTGACGAACAGATCGAATGGGCGGACGATATCGTGTCCGAGTTGACGGACATGATCGAAACCTACGAAGATGTCAAGCTCAACCTGCGCGCACAAACGCTCGACCTGCTGAACAAATACACGAACGAGGTCTTCGACGATCTCTACCACAGCGAGAGCTACAAGGGAATCCGCATCGACAACGATTATAATATCACCCTCGTCGACTCTGGAAACGAGACCATTGATCCGGACAAAGGAAGCGGAGGTGAGGGTGTGATTGCCAATATCGCGCTGCGGGCGGGGGTCTATCGAGTTATCGCCGACCAAGATCAAAACGGCGGTGCAGGGCTCCCACCGTTCATCCTCGACGAACCGACAAACCACCTCGATACCGTCCACCTCGGGCAGATCGAAGACGTGATTGAAAGTATTGAGGAATGGGATGTGCCGCAAGTGTTCGTGGTTAGCCACCGCGAGGCGCTTATCGAAAATGCGGACAACGAGATCTACGTCGACAAAGATCCGGCAACGGATGCTTCGACAGCATACGTTGGCGGTCCGCCGGGGGAAGGGGGTGAGTAACGATGCCGCTAACCCCGGATGAACGCGTGGCTATTGAGGAGATGTTTGACGAGGTGACAAATATCGTCGGCGAAGAAGCCGATGACGATGAGCCCACCGCGCGGAGCGTTCTTCGCGAGGCGTTCGATACGCCAAGCGGTGGTGTCGAAGCGCTTCCACAAGATGAACCGTTCCGCGTGTATAACAAGTCTCGCACCGAACTGGCGTCCATTCCCCCAGCCTATTCTTCGGCCTACGCGGTGGACGCCAGCACGACTCGTCCCGAGTCGTATACGAACGGGCTGACCATCGACGTAGCAAATGCTAAAGCGGCGATGCTCGGTGATGGCGACGCGGATATCGAGCGCTACGCGACCATCGTTGGTGCATACTATATCAACAATGACGAAATCGACCCGTCGGAACGAACGCTTCGTGATGATCAGATCACGAGCAAACTGCTGTCAATCGAACCCAGTTCATCAGAGAGTATCCGCCAACAGGTGTCTAATAAGGCGCGAACGATGGCCGAAGGGTCGCACGCCGAATCTATTGCACCGCATCTAGATGGACCGCTCTTCCTCGACGGATCGATCTATCCGATGTCGGTTCTCACGACGCTTCTGTTCGCAAAAGAACGCGCGTTCAAAGGGGATGTCGATCTCACGTCATCCGCGGGGAAATCCCGCGAACAGGACATCGTCGACTCATACGTTCATGCAATTGATTCGCAATTTGATAACGGGTATCCGGTCGTAGGGGTTGTGAAAACCATGACGACGGACGTACTGGTATCAGCCATCGAGGAGAAACTTCGGTACCATGACGAGGATCGAAATATTCCATGGACGCGCGACGATCAGTTGCTTAGCAAAGCACTCTATGATCCCGATCCCGACGCAGTAACGTTCACGTCATGGATGGTTGAAACACAACTCAACCAAAACACGGGTGGGAATGACGATGTCGAGCCGCTCGAGGGATTCGATATCGCAAACGACAGAACCCCGCAGGAGTACCGTCGAGCGTGGTTCTATGTGCGGTTGCCGAGCACCAAAACCGTGTTCCGCGTCGAGGCTCCGCTAATGATGGTATACGACAAGGACGACCGCCAAGAAATTCAGCTAATGGTTATACGGCGGATGGTCGAAGCCGGGGGCACTCCCGCCGTTGTCGACCGCGCTGATACGCACGCACATATCAGTCAGGATAACAGCAAAGATCTTAAGAGACAGCTCGCCAAACATATAAAACGAGTACATGGATACAATCGTGACGGACGATTTGAAACCATCAGCTATCACAACCACCATACACAGGAAGACCAACTATGAGTGAAGATACCAACGACGACGACTTTGATGAGTTCGATGTCCCCGACTGGGCCGAAAACGAGGACGAATCGGAACAGGGTGGAAATAAGCGATCCAGCGAACAAAAGCGACTCGACGCGAAGAATGAGGATCTCGAGACATACTCGAACAGCGAAGAACTCGGGCATATCATTGCGAGTCGCGATCTCCGCATCAGTCGGATTGAGGACAATAATAGTATCTTTGCCTACGTCCACACAAACGACCGCGACGAGATTCGGACCGGGAATTATATCCAACTTCCATATCCGGGCGAATCCCACGCCGAACTGTTCGGCGTGATCCGCGACCTCTCATACGCCCACCGCAGTGAGGCCAACGATCAACAGGACTTCGCGGGGGGAATGGGTGAAAACGGGGGAATCGAGGAACGGCAATACACGTTCATTGCTAAGATCAACCCCATCGCGATTCTCGAAGGCAGTCACGATGATCTGACCGCTGGACAAGTCGACCGGATTCCGAAACCGGAAACATACATATATCCGTCGGACGACGAAACCTGTCTCCGAACGGGACTTAACATCCCCGCTGAGGGCCCGTTCGTCGGCTACATGTCCGTTGGTGGCGAGAAGCAACCCAAGGACAATCCGCTTCCATTTCGGCTTCCCGACGACGATGAGGACGGCGAACCCGCAATCTTCCGCCACGGAATTGTCGGCGGCTCGACGGGGAAGGGCAAAACCCACTTCATGAAAAACCTCCTCCGGCAATACGCGACCGACGCTCGTACATACAACATCGAAGTTGAAGAGGAAGGAGAAATGGGGGCCGACCGCCAGACGGTTCGAAAACAACTCGGAACGGTAATCATCGACCCAGAAAACGAGTACAGCGAACTCGGAGAAGATAATCCGGACTATCCCGACTTCGATGAATCGCTCGACGAACTTGACGGAGAGAGTATCAACGATCTCCGCGACAAAGGGATTGAAGTCGGCGGGATCAACGACCAGTCCGGGTCGCAGGACCTGCGGACCTACGTCCCCGACGTGTCACGTACGACGTATCCCAACGTCAAGGACAGCTATGAATTCTCGATCCCGTTCAGCATCGTCCGCGGACGGCGGCAACTTATGATGCCATTCGATGCTGAGGGACCAACACGTGACGCACTCGAAAAGAGCATCAACGAATTCTTCACGCAAGCCGATAACGGGGCGTTCGACGGGCGGTATGCTGAGTTTGAACGCTTTGTCAAAAACGGCCGGGACTGGGCCAACGCCGAGAACCCTGAAGACGACCCCGATATTAGCCGTGCTGGAAAGTGGGTTGAACAGTACGGACTCAATGGGAACAGTATGAACGCCGTCTATCGCCGAATTTCACATTCTGCCTACACGAGAGTGTTCGACAACGGGGCCGAGCCAATCACCGAACTCACCCACGAAATGTTCAAGCCCGGGCGGACGACCGTTATTCCGACCAACCACCTGACGGGGCGAAAGGAGAACCTCGTTGTGATGAGCATTCTCGCACTCATCGTTGATAATAAACTCGACGGGTACGAGCCTGATAAGCACATCAACGATACACCGCTATTGCTCGTGTTGGACGAGGCCCACAGCTACCTCTCCGAGCCGAACGCCGATGACGTGCAGGCTCAGTACGTTGTCAATAAATATCGACTCGCGGCCCGACAGGGGCGCAAATACAAACTCGGGATGTTCAATATCACTCAAAATCCTGCCGATATCGATCCCGAAATTATCAAACAAACCAACACCTCAATCTATCTCGGTCTCGAACCCGAGGTAATTGACGAAATCAATGTTCCGGGCAACTACGCGGACGCAATGTCCACATTCGGGAAAGGGCAAGCGGTAGCCAAGGCTCCCGATGTCCGCCCGGTTGAGGTTCTTGGGCTTCCAATTTGCCTTACGAAACACAGCAAGTGACGCGCTCACGCACGACGTAGGCATCCGCGAGTTCTTGCGCGACCCCCCGCAGTCCCCCATACTCTATTCCCGCTCACGTCACACCTTTGTAGCCGTTCCCATTCGGGTATAGAATGTGATAGAGCCAGTACTCGGAGACTTATCTCTACAATTAGTTTTCATCGCTGCCATTTGCCTATTTTTTATCGGCGGGATCAAGGGAATCGTGGGGTTCGGGACGGGATTATTCGCAGTTCCAGTTATTTCGCAACTGTTCTCCCCTGAAATAGCGCTGGGACTACTGACAATCACGCTCTGGCTCGGCAATGTCCAACTCACCGCGGAGGACGGAATTCCTACACATCTGGTCGCGAAATACAAGGGGCATTTCATCACGTCGGTTATCGGGGCGTTTCTCGGCTACGCACTGTTTACACTCCTTCCAGAAACAGGATTCTACATCGTGCTGGGGGTATACATCATCGGATACCTCATCGCCCGAAATTACGATAGTGCAATGCTTCCGTCTGTGATGGACTGGCCAAACAGCGATATTCTCTCCGGAAGTATTGGGGGAGCTATTATGGGGGCGTTCTTATCGGGAGGGCCAGTATATGTTAGCTACTACCAATCGCTGGATATTAGCAAAGACGAATTCACTGCCTGTCTCGGCTTCGTAACAACTCTCACAATGGGGGTTCGGCTGATTCCAATGTATGGAGCGGGGGAATTCACACTCGCCCAGACCCTTGTCGGGTTTGGATTGTTCCTCCCCCTCGCAGCAGGAGTATCCGCTGGGTCCCGCACCCGAGCATATATCCCCCGCAAACCGTTTAATCGAGTTGTTGAGGGGCTGCTTCTAATTGTTGCTTTCAATCTGTTTTATAAGGGATTCGTCCCACACATCTAGATCAGTTGCCCTCTATAAATAGCGTGGTTTAGATCAACTACAGCACTCGTGGAAAGACGGCCCCTGACGCTCTGTTCCGTATAGATTGAATTCCGTGATAGGAGAAATGTTTATAACCCATGCGTTCGAATATAGTACTGTAGTTATGTTGGGTAGCAACCTCACTTACGAGACATGGCTGGACCTTTTCGGGAAAGGCATGGGGTTGCTCACAGTCGGTGCTGCGTGTATACTTGTCGGCCTTAACGGTCCACTCTCTGGATCACCCGCACCTTTGGCTTTGAGCATTCCGTTCCTCACTGCTGGAGCATTCATCGTGCTCCTCCCCCTTGTACTCCCAATCCAGCCAATCGAATCGCCCTCACAGCTACCTGCGTCGCGACAGAATACTGTCAAGCAGACGCGCCCCACACAGTCGGTTGACGATTAGTCAGGAGTTGGATTGGCCCTTCGCTTATTACCCCGCCAATAAGTAGCCGAGACTCTGATTTTTATCCAAGAGGGTACATCAGATATGAAGAGTCACCTTTATGTATACATGCTCTCAACTATGGTTCACACGCACAAACACCCTCATACACCATCTGTATGAGGGATATACGGTCGATCACACGCCATATGACACAGGCATTGACCTTCACCGCCGAGACTATCCGAGAGGTACAGGAACAAATCGATGCCGACAGCATCCCCGACGCGTATTTGGATTTTGTCGAGCTTACCGATGAACTCATTACTCGCGGGTGGGGCACAACCCCGGCAAAAAGTACCGAGCATGGGCACGTCGACCAACCCATGCTTCAGCATATCGGCAATGCCGTTGTTGTACTCGTTAGCCTCTACGAGATAACTGGCGCGTTTTCTGAGAAAGAACTGCGGAATATGATTGCTCTCATCGCCGCCCACGACTACCATAAATTGCGCTCGAACCCCGATCCAGAAAAGGAATTCGAGATTACAACTGCCGAAGTGAAAGCATTTATCGAAGAGACGGGCCTCGCCGACTACGCCCCAGACGTATCCACGGCAGAGTTTCACGCTGCTATCTGCGCTCTTCATAAACGAGACAGTCGAGCGCGTATTGAAGTAGCTCCGGTAAGCTTCGATGAGTACCGACCATACCTGAACTTCGCCGATACCATTGCGAGCCGAGCCGATCCCGGCGATTTCGTTGATCACTCTCGTACGCAAGAACTCCGTGAAGCCCTTGGCGAGGAGTATACTATCAACTACCACAAACTACGCACGTCCCGCGGTCTCTTTACCAATATTGTAAACAAATCTATCGCTGATGGACTCGAAGCGGAACAGGATCTTGATCTGTTTTCGATCTATCACAACGGGTGCACGTACCTTGGTGACCAACGCTGCGCCGAAACTCCAGTTACCGACGACGAACTCGAGGAAATTTATTCATCTCTTGTGTCCAATCTCCGCACTGCACATACTGCATTCCAGAATCCCGAGCATATGCTCAGTGGGTTTTCAACCAGCCAACAACGCCACTACCGCATTACTGATCGGGATTTTGTCTTCGCTTCCCAAGAGGAGATTCTCCGCAACATTGTCTACAAGTGCGTCAATGCTGCGGACAAATCTGGTGATTTGGTCGACGAGGTAACTGACCCGCTTGATGCACTCGAACAACACGTTCCAGATCAACTCGACCGCACACATCGCATCGACGGAATTGCCCGCCTCGTCCACACCGTCTACGCTGAGATAGCCCCCTTCCTTGGCGAGGACCACGACCCGCTCGAGATAACGTATGATGCGTTTGGAACAACGGCCGAGACGCGGAATATGATCAACAACCTCGTCGAGGAGAATCCGGATAACATCGAACCCACGGCGAAGCGATTCCCCATTAAATACCTTATCGCACAGGACGTTATCGACCGGTATTACACCGGATATAACCCGCGGGAGATCATGAACACCCTCGCCGACGATCTGACCAACAATCTTTCGCGGTTTTCCGGGTGGGATACCCTACATAACGACCGAGCCGACGATATCTACGACGAACTAAAGGCATTTATCCTCTATAATACAGAGGTTGACGGAACCCGAATGATTCGGAAAGTGGGCGGGCGTGACGAATACGACCGCTACAATGATCGAATCACTCACTGCTGTGCGTTGTGTAATAACGAGACGAGCGCCACCCCGTCTGAGGGATTCCGTCTACTCAAGTCGTATCCCCCAGACCTCGAAGTTACCCATTACGACGGGACGACACGAATGCTTGCGCGCGCTGAGAACGGCTACGCCTACTGCTACCCCTGTCAACTCGACCTCGCCCTCCGCCTCACCCACGAGGAGGAAGAGGATGACGACGATACGGATGGAGGACGGGATAAACTGTTCACTGACGATGACACTGGGACGGACAACGACAACTTGTACGTCCACATGATCCCAGATTATTTCTACGCGCCGTTCCTCTGGCGGATCTACCGCAGCATTATCGACTCCTACTTCCGATTTGATACCACTAACACACTCGAACTTGCTGACAGCGTTCTAAACTCCAATTCAGCAAATGGCTTCCAAAACTGGCTGAAATCCACGCTTGACTCCGATGTCGGTCCCGAATTCACCTACGAGCAAAAAAGCGCGTTTAATTCCGAATCTGGATTCGGAACCCACCCAATTCGCCGCGATAGCACGCATACAATCTCGGAAACCGAAGAACTCCTTGTCGTCCTCTCAGCAACCGCCTACGCGGGGGTTCGTGCGTTTATTACCGAATCACCGACGACGAGTATCTGCGGAGATGAGTTCGACACGGCGGTCAAACTCAGCGAGGAATTCGACATATGCGAGTACACAGGTCCCGAAATCCCGCTCTCAGCGCTTGATGACCTCCTAACCATCATTGCTGCCATGCACCGTCTGACAGATGCCCTCGACCGACAGGACACCGACCCGCTCGAGGGGCTCGATACGCTCACCAACCTCGCAACGCTTCCCGGGGCCACAATGCTCAGCCAATTAGCGTCTAAAGACACGAACCTAGCAGTGGAATACCTTCCCGAAGCCCGGGCAATTGACACGCAACTCGTTGACGGTCACCGCCCTGATTCCGACGCGGGGTGGCCAATCGACATTACGGTCTCTAGTGATCCAGTTGCCCTCTGGGATGCGACCGCCTCTCTAGCCGAAACCGCATGGTCACTTATGCATCCAGACGCCGTCGATGTCGACACTCTCTGCGCGCCAATTGAAGCGGCGCTCGAAGCGACACAAGACGCCTGCGATGGGGACGATATCCCGCGGCACCTCGACCTCCGCGCCCGTATCGAACAGGCAGTTGAGTCGTGCCCGCAGGTTTCAACCGCTCCACAAGCCGGGCGTCCTGATCCACGCATTACAGCGTTTGCGGATCAATTCATCGCCCTCATTGACGCAGTTTGCGACGGCGATCCACGTGCCCTCGCCACGCAGAGACGTTCGATAACAAGTGCGTACTACGCAGCGATTCTTGACCGAGCGACGACCACGTTCGAGATGGAGGACTACTAATATGGTATACCAACTTTCCCTTGATGGACAGGCGCTTCGTACAAATCCCGACTACGAGTATCTGCCGAACCGCAACCCCTACGACCATCAAATCCAGATGGATGAACTCTTCAATGAAAAGGATAAGTTCTTTGCAATGAACACCGCACCGACAGGGGGTGGAAAGACCGACTCGTGGTTGAAAGCAGTTCTCGATCACCAGCTGAATACGCTTGCCTTTTACCCCCGAAACAGTCTCATCGAGGACCAGAAAGAGTCCATCTGTTCGTTCATTGAGGAGACGTATCCCGAAGACATTGCCGACGACGTTGCCGTAACGACCATTACTGGATCAAAACTTGGTCGTCTGCAAAACGAGGCACTAGGTAATCCATCCTCCAAAGGGGATGTTCTGGTCAAGGAGCTACAGCGGAAATTTAGAGAAAACGAGTTCGTGATTATGCTCACGAACCCCGATATCTTTGTCCAGATGTACCGTGGGCTCTACAGTTCGAACAACGTCAAGCTCAATCTAACCCGCTTCGAAGTGGTGGTCAGCGATGAGTTCCATCTCTGTTCGCTCAAAGAAGAAAACACCCTCTTGGATATTCTCGAGGAGATGTATACGGCCAACTATGAGAACATGCGTCTCTCAAAAGTCGTGTTTCTAAGTGCCACTCCCAACCGACGGTTGCAACGGAAGCTAGACCGACACATGAAAGGGGAGTTCGTCAATATCAGCGGAAAACGGGGTCAACGTCCGCTGTCATCAGTCGACACCAGTGGATATTGGAGAGCAATTATGCCCCCAATCGACCTCGAGTTCCGAATCGCTCCCACGTTCAAAACCTACGCGAGAATGTTCGGTGACGAAAATATCGACCATACGCTAGACTTTTGCCGACGCGATGGTCGTACACTCGTCCTGCTCGACGGGCTCTCAGAGGTAAACGACGCGTATAACGATCTGAAGGAACATCTCCCGTCTGATGCAACCATCCATCGGATAACCGGACTCCACGGTAAGGATAAAGCTCGCAAACTCGCCGAATTTGACTATCTGACCAGCAATAGTGCGGCCGAAGTCGGGATAGATTTTGACGTCGGTCGTATGCTGTTCTCCGCCGCCAACGGCGCAAGCCTAATCCAGCGCCTCGGTCGGCTCCGCAATAAGGAATCGCGCCGCGAAGCAGTCTGCTATGTCCCTCAATACGTCGTCGATGCGTTCCGTTCGCTTCCATCCACCAACGGATCAATGACACGACAGGGATTCGAACACGTGATCGATAATGCCTATAGTACCGCCACGGTTCCGGAATCGTTTTCCTACACGTATTCCGCACTCGAATCGTACCACCACGCCATGTCGTTTGAGAATCGGGCCGGAGATCTCCCCGCCGACAAACGACACGCCAAGCAGCAAGAGGCCCTCGAAAAAATCAAGCGCCACTACTTCGACCCGTACGGGCGCGATTATGACCGCGACATGCTTGCGCATCATTTCGAGAAACAGGGGACGGACCTACTCGACCAACTCCAGCCGTATCGCTCACACTCGATCAACACTCTCCTATACGACACGCAGACGAACGAGATCAGCACCTATTCCCCGATTACGTTGATCCGCAACGAGGACATCAGATTCGTCCCAGAAGACGAATTCTACGCGGAGGTGCCGAACTCGCTGCATGAGTCCGCGCGGGGGGAGGACCCATTCACGGAAGGATACTGTATCCGCTACGGGACAAACCGGAACTCGGAAGAAGACGAATCGGGGGGAGACGTTCGGGTGATCCCCAGCCCATATCTCCGCTATGAAATCGAAAAAGATGTCGAGGACCGCGAACCCATCGTTACTGACGGACTGCAACTCTGGGCGGAAGAGGGTCTTGCACCAAATCTCAACTATTTCAACGACGAACTTCAGGACCGTAAGTTCATCTGTCATGTCGCAAACGGAGATAATTATGAGGTCTCTGGGCGGTTGAATCTCGATCCGTTTTTCCGCCTCTACAACGTCCGCGACGTGCGTGATAAAAACATGTCGCTCGCACTTGGACATAATGCGCTCTATCTCCACTGTCACGTCCAAGATACTCTTCGCGAAAATCAGGCTGTCAATCGACGCGGAGTGTGACATCCCCCGGCTCCAGTCGAGAGGTTTTTCATTCCTCTGTCATCTATTGGGGGTATGAGATAATTAGACTCCCCGTCTTACCCCGGGATAAACAGCATAATCGTGTACACTATCATACCAATGAGTCCGATAGCAAACGAGATCCCCCCTGTTATCATCGCCACCTTCTTGAACTCCTCTTTGGTCGGATGGTGCGCAAGCTGCAACACGCGTTTATACGGGGTTATCGACAGTCTGGATTCATCAGTTGCCATATTGAGCATTCATTATCGAAGACTATTAAACTCTCTGCAAGGCAAAATGCCGTTGGTATGGCATCGCTGACCATACACCCAAACACCCCGTACGACACAAGAATTACTACAGTTATCTGTCGAAATACACCCGTATGAATCAACGACGACGATTTCTACAGACAGGCGCAGCCGGACTTGCCATAGGGATTGCGGGCTGTTCGGGGAGTTCATACCCCAGCGTCAGTGAATCAAAACGAGTCTCCAACCTTCCACGCCCAACCATGGGGGAGGAATCTGCCCCCGTCCGCATTCAGGTATTTGAGGATCACAAATGCCCCCACTGTGCAAATTTCAAGCTCAACATATTCCCGCAAATCAAAACCGATTACATTGAGGCAGGCGATGCGATATACGAAGCATGGGACTACCCAATTCCCGTCGAGAGCCCGGGGTCATACTACACGGCAAATGCCGTCCGATACGTCCAAGATACCGCTGACGACATGAGTTCGTATTGGGAATACAAGAATTACATTTTCAGAAACCAAGACTCGCTCACCCCCAGCAAAATGGACGCCCGGGCTGCCGAATACGGCGGTACCGAATCGGAAGCGGCCACCGCTCGTCAAGGCATGTACCATCCCGTAATTATGACCGACCGAGATCGGGGAGAAGAACTCGGTGTCGGTGGAACGCCATCCATATTCGTGAACGGGAAATATGTGAACAAGATGTACGATTCACTCAACTACAGTAATATAGCCGAGGTAATCGAGAATAACCTCTAACTGTCGTCAGCGAAGCCGGGTGTAGGTTCGCGCCTGTAACAAGACGCCGTCGCAAGCAAGATGACTCATGAACCCGGCCATAAACAGCCAACCGACAACCCCTGCGAGCAATAGCGGAAAAGCAACTTCAACGGTGACAGCAAGCGCCCACGTGATCATTCCGAGCCCTACAGAGACCCCGGCTCCGATGGGCACACGGTGAGTCGTTCCCCGGTGTGACGGGCGTAAAATGTCAAAGAGGAAGCGGACGCCGAACCCACCCAGTAACGCAACGATCACGGTGAGTACTGCGGCGAGTGAGAACGCGGCCTCCTCTGTGCCCGCGCTTTGTAATTGCGACTGCGCCTCGTAGAAGCCAGTCTGTCCAAACACCCACGCAGTCACGAGAATCCCCGCACCAAACAGAAACTGGCGGAAGACCCGATTTGGCTTCGACTGCGGATGATCAATATCGGGAAACGATGCCCCAGCAAGCGTAATCGGGATCGCAAGAACGCCGATCAGAGCCGCGAGCAAAGGGAGCGGGGTCAGATAAACAAGACCGATCAGGATGACGCCCGACACGAAGTGGGACGCGAACCCGTATTTCATATGCGCTTCGAAACTTCCCATAGCTGTATAAAAATAGCAGGATACATCTACTTGTAAGCATCGGTAGATTGGTGAAAGAGACCATATTTATTGCTGCATAAAGATCTTTGTAAGATAGATCGAGCGGCGGTTTCGGCACGGATAGACACTTAATGTTTTCTCATAGAGTATCGCAACAATTATATAAAAGGGAATATGTGTTTGGAATATCGTATCATGAATGGTGATGCTGTAGAAATAGAAAATGTTGTGGGGACTGGCAATATCCAATACACTGACGAGTATAAGCAGGAATTCGTCGACCGCCACGAGAACGCGGACGAGCCGATGTTCGAAATTGACGTCGAACAACTCGCCGACAATCTCGGACCGGATACGTGGTCAAATGATGGCCCACATCCGGGTCTTCATATGCGCATCGACGAAGATAATGAGGATGCACCACTCACAACATTTTATCGCTCTGGGAAGTATATTATCAGAGCAAGTGAACCTGACGAACTGTTTGATGAAAACGAGCGCGTAAAAAACGAACTCGACCATATTGGCGTTCTCAATGAAAGTGTGAAGGTCGAATTCGACATCTCCAATCTCGTCTGTGTCGCCGACATGGGGCGTGATATCAATCTCGAAGCGCTCGCCATCGCGCTGGATCTTGAAAAGGTCGAATACGAACCTGAACAATTCCCAGCGCTTATCTACCGCGACCCCGCGGAGTATCGCTGCACGTTCTTGGTATTCGCCAACGGAAACGTTGTAATTCCGGGTGGTACGGATATCGAGCGTGTCCGCGAGTCGTTCGATAGCTTCTCCGAGACTGTCGAAGAGTGGCTAATCTAACGCCACCATTCCTCTTTACATTCATACCTCCCCACACGGCTCACCGTCCTTCCTCATCTTCGCACTCAAAACCCAGAGAGCTACTATTGGTTGTACTCTGCCGTGATCAACTCGCGAATCGATGCGGCCGTCTTCTCTCCGACTCCTTCTGCGTTTTGTAGCTCCTCTTCCGACGCCGTCAGCACGTTCTCCACGCTGCCAAACTCTGCCAGCAAACTCCGAGCCGTCACTTTCCCAACATCCGCGATGCTCGAGATGATGTATTCCTGTTGTTCCGACTGTGTTTTCGAGGTCTTCCGCGCATGTTCACTACTGATCTCCGTTGACTCTTCAGTCTGCTCGCGATTTGCGATCCGCGCGAGATGAGCCGCCGTATCCTGCTCGTCGCGCGACGGAAGCACCGCCACTCCGAACCCCGCGACCACCGCGTCCAACGCCCCACGAACGGCATCGGGATGAATATCACGGGCGAACAGATCATCAAGATCACCCTCAAGGATCATAATCGGACGGTCATAATTATATGACAGATCGCCGACTTGCTCGAACAGCGACCGGCCGCCATCGGTGAGCGTATCGAGGAAGTCGTCCATCTCCTTCCGCTCGACCGCTACTCGCTGGCTGAGTACATAGTCGGCTACATCTAATGTCTCCAACCGCACGGTTACATCCTTCCGCGCACTCAGAACGGGCGGCACGGATGAATCCATCTCCCGATTGTCCGTTACTATCGTTGCGAGTCCGTCATCGGATGCCTCGGGCGACTCCGTCTTTACCTCCTCAGCGTCGACATCATCACTATCGATATCCGTCTCGACATCCATCTCTGCCTCGTCCGTAAACGCTGTCAACTCCTGTTGTTCCTTATCCCATCCCAGCGCTTCGTTGAGATCCTCTTCCATTTCCTTCAGTTCCTGTATGTCCTCCTTCATTTGCTCTTCCTGACGCTTCGACGCCCAGTAGAGCCCTTCGTCACGGGTCCCCTTCGCCATCATTACGACAACTTTCCCCTGATGCTTACGCCCAGTACGCCCGCGGCGCTGAATCGCACGAAGCCCCGATCCGACTGGCTCGTAAAATAACACCAGATCGACCGAGGGAATGTCCAATCCTTCCTCCGCGACCGATGTCGCAACAAGTACGTCGAACTCCCCGGCACGGAAGTCATCCAAGGCGTCTGTCTGCTCTGTCTGACTC
>SDGW01000256.1_pt1 | contig 22673 bp, 11 predicted proteins | sample 2873831 | NCBI WGS metagenome assembly SDGW01 (sample SAMN08132700, study PRJNA421101) | hypersaline lake metagenome | isolation source: celular fraction 0.22 microns magnesium sulfate-rich crust from ephemeral... | place: Spain: Penahueca Lagoon, Toledo | collected 2011-07
CATCACATGTCCCACACGCCGGCTCCTCGTCACGGTAACACGACCACGTCATGTCGTACGGCACACCGAGTTCCAACCCCCGCTCGGCGATCTCTGTTTTCGACCACTCGACGAACGGCACTTTCAACTCGATCTCTGTCACCGGTTTCGTCCCGACATCGATCACGTTCTGAAAAGCGTCGAAGAACGCCGGGCGACAGTCAGGGTACCCAGAGAAATCCTCCGAATGCGCGCCGATGAACAGCGCCTCTGAATCAGTTGCCTCCGCGTACGACGTCGCTATTGAAAGGAAATTCGCGTTGCGGAACAGGATGTACGACGACCCTCATACACCAGTTCAGCATCTCAACCAACACATCACTGCGTGGGCACTTTCAGATGCGATCGTTGTACCACGCGAGCGTTTCACCAAACTGTAACCCGTCTGTCGGCACCGTGAATTCAACATCCGTCTCGGAAAGGAACGGTGTGAGTTCTTCATGGTAATCACGTCCGGCATGGAAAACGAGCCGATTCCCGTCACCAAGCAGGCCTTCTTCGCGTAACTGCTCAAACACGGTTTCTGCCCACTCCCGCTTTGTATCCACAGACGCACCGCTCAGCGTCTCATCATACGGTTCGATCGGGTCTCCGTCCGGATCGAGCAGATGGTGTTTCGCAGAGAGGACATACCACGCATCGTGATTCGCTTCAACGTACTGTCGAGCTTTCCGGAAAAATGCTGATTCAAGGTACAGATCCTTCGGTTTCGCTGCCTCCTCACGCTTACTCTTTGTACAGCTGACGAGCCCGACTTCCATACGGGGCTGTTGTGTTGTCGATCCTATAATTGTATTAGTCGTTCCCCGCCTGCCCACTTCAGAATCGGTTCGACTATTCATGACGATACTTTGACTAACGCGTTTAAAAGCCTACCTCGTGGAGCAGTGACAGCGGAGCACTCCCCACAACACATCAATTTTTCAGCGTCGGGGGTATCCACGATCGCATGGCTTCTGGTCGCGGTTCATCGTTTGATCTTCAACGTAGTGATATCGCGCCGGGAAGTGCTGATTTCTACTGGGTAAATCAGCAGAATCAAGCTGAGATTGTCGATGAGTATGTCCGGGCATCGGTCGATACCGTATGGCATCACGACCTCACGAAACTCACCCCAGGTGATGTCATATTTCACAATTATGAGGGCGAAGTCATCGGTTACTCCCTTGTTGAATCCCTTGCTGAAACGTACACTGTTCGCGATGAAGAGTACTATCGAGTCTCGGTGGAACTGTATCAACTCCCAGACCCGATACCAGTCGACAAGGAATTAAAACGGGAACTCGGTCGCGAAGACCGTCGGACAGAACAGTACTATCCAGTAGACAAGAACTACGACCTCACGCAAACGTACCTCTCTGAGCTTTCTGGTGCGGCTGTGGATTTCCTGTTATCACAGTTTAGAGCCCGACCGCTTCCAGCGGTCGATGTGGATGGGCAGACAAACCAGTTCCTCACGTGGTCGGTCGAAAAATATCACCAAGAGACCGACTGGGAGGGGATACTCACAAAGTTTGATCGGACAGCGTCTCTCGTCGAAGCACTCGTGGACGCATGTCTCGACGCAGATACACTTGGCTCGCTTGAACTCAAAATCATCTGTGACGCCACGAACGTCAAACTCAATCCTGAGACGCTCCGATCAAACATTCGTGACTCGGCACTCCCAGAGGCAACGAAAGAGCGCCTAGACGATGTTGTCCCTGAGGAGTTCGGGATTGTCGGGGGGCAAGCGTTCGGTGTCGATGTTACAGATGATGGGGAGGTAGCGCTGCTGAACGCATTTGAAACACTCCGTGATGACACGGCATCAGAAGGCGAGCTCCTTGATGCGGTAGACGCAATTGCAGCTGCAGATACCGAAGGGGTTCAGGCTGGGAAGATGACGCCAGTCTTGAGCCTCCTCAATCCGACGCTATTCCCGATAAATAACGGTCGAACACGGACTGTCATGACGGAATATTTCGGATTCGATATCACGTCGAGCTTATCGAATTATCGGCGTGAAATCCCGCGGTACATGGCTGTTCGTGATCAATTCGGATTCAAACAGCATTTCCGGAATCTTGATTGGTACTGTCACTGGCTCCTTGAAGTCGATGAATCTGGATTGCGCGACCGGCTTGACCAAGGTGATATCGGAGACCGAACGGTCTGGCAGATCAATATTGGTGAGCCAGACACAGCGGATGTGGATGATCTATGGCCGATATGGCGCGCTGACGAGCTTTGTTCGCTTGCTCGTGTCTCTGACGGGGATTCACAAGTCAGTCACTCACCCCCAAACGAAAACGATGAGAGAGCAACCGGTGACGCTACAGAAGCGTTCAGGGTATTCTCTGAGGAGATTGAACCGGGCCAGTTACTGATCGCTAAAGATGGGTTCGACGTACTCGGAATTGGCGTCACACTCCCCGGTGGATATCATCACTGTAACGAGTATCTCGCCACTGAAACGGGAGTTGACCATCCGTACGTCTGGCCCGTTGCTTGGGTTGTCACGCTTGGAGAGGAGCTACGGGATTCGCAGCAGTGGGATCTTTCGTCGGGCCTTACGCCGGATGCTACTCTTGCTGAAACGCGGGCATTCGAAGAACTTCGGGGAGCACTAACTCGCGCTGACTCAGCGGTGACGAGTGACCTTGCTGAACTCGAACGTGTCATTGATGATCCGCCTTCCACCAACCTCCCAGACCCGTGTTCGAGAGAGCCAGCAATCGGCCCAGCTGGTCAGTACGAAACTGTTTCAGAGACGATGGACGATATTTTCGAGCGGGTCCAAGCTGATTCGACGATCGAAAACTGGCTGGCAGGTGAAATAACAGGGACCGTACTTGAAGACTGGTCGGCTCACCTCTCTCCGATCGCTGTACAAACCACCGTCACGCCTACAGCAGCGGTTCGTCTTGAACAGATCCGGTCACTGTTTGCCACCACAGAGGACAGACTTGCGTCACAAGCTTCACAGCTGGGCTCAGGAACCCTTGATCAGCTTTCAGAAGCTGAAACGCTATTCATGGCGTTCTTGCGCGACTTACAGCGACAACACGGGATTCGAGAGAACGTCAACCAAGTCAAGCTCAAAACGATTCTACACGATGAGTACACTGTTGAATCACCGGATGACGACCCACCGACTCCGAAACCAGAGTCTGTTGATCATCCGGTGCTCACGCATCTTGACACGGACACAGACGCAACGGTGTACAAATTCACGGCACCGCCTGATTTCTGGTTGACCGCGATCGAATACCGTGGACTCCTTGTCGAAGACAGTCACGCTGCCAAGCGAGAGCGCGTTGCTCCCGGCGATATGGCCATCCTCCATTCACAACAACAACCAACGAATGGCGCACTCAACGACCAACCCGGTGTCGTGTTCGGCGTTGGTATCTTCGGAGAGACATCCCTGAAAGATCAGGAGTGGCTCCCCGAAGAACAGCGGGCCGATAAGAAGTTCTCACACGTCATCGGGTTCGACCGGCTGTTCATAACAAGCGACATTGATGCGATCGACTTTGCGACTGGGAACCGCGAAAAAAGCCACAGTACGCTCAACGACGAGGTCACTGCACTTACGCGAAACGGGCTTTCGATCGACCGCGTTCAAGAACTCTGTCGCGAGGCGAGTGACATAGAGTTCCCGACACAGAACACGTTCGTCACATTCCGATCTGATGATGACAGCCGAGACCTCGATCGTCCACGCGCCATCATTTCAGCGTTAGCACCGAATCTCACAGAACTCCCGCCGATCAACCACGAGAAATCATTTTCCGGAACGCTCCCAGCTGACGAACTCCTTGACGGCCTGCACTTCCCAGGTGACCTTGGTGAAACGATTATCGAGCAAATCGAAGCCGCACTCCTCGCCGGCGATAACATCATCCTAACCGGCCCGCCTGGGACTGGGAAGACGGAGATTGTAGAACGCGTTGCTACGTATCTCGCTGATTCGTACCCGCACTTGTACACCGGATCCGAACTCACTACAGCGACAGCTGATTGGTCGACATTCGACACCGTTGGCGGCTACATGCCAACTGAAACTAGCAGCGACAACGCGGACGGCGATCTCGCATTCACGCCCGGAATTATTCTCAACCGACTCAAGGATACGCAGACCGGCGTTCAATCGAATGAGCCCGTGATCATCGACGAATTGAATCGGGCTGATATCGACAAGGCGTTCGGCCAACTGTTCACGCTACTTTCTGGCCAATCCGTTCAGCTTCCCTTCACCCGGAATAACCGTGAGATTGAGCTCCTCACAACTGATCATCTCGACGGCTTGCCTGCTGAACACCAATACGTCGTCCCCGATTCGTGGCGGATCTTCGCCACCATGAACACGTACGACAAAACCTCGCTGTACGAGATGAGCTACGCATTCATGCGTCGCTTTGCGTTCATCCGCGTTCCCGCTCCCGAGTTCTCTACTAAGGACGACGACACCGCAAGGCACGAGCTGACGAGCGAGATGGATGCATATATTGACGCTTGGGATGGGCTCGAACCGAGCGATGAGGAACGCGACGCGATCGGGCAAGTGTGGAAGCAGACGAACCAAGCAGTTGAGGACCGGTCGATCGGGCCAGCGATCGTCCGCGACATGCTTGCGTATGTCACGAACCGCCATACCAGCGCGGTAGACGACCTCTCTGAACGCGTCACAGAGGCCGTTATCAGCTACATTTTCCCGCAGCTCGAGGGTGTCCCTGAACGCAAGCAAATCATCACGCACATCGCAACGGTCGACGCGACTGACTCCGACGCGCTTCGAACCGCTGCGAGTGACATGCTCCAAGTCACGATCGACACTGAGACTGAGTCATGAACCGCGAGGACCTCATCGACGGGCTCACCCAAGATATCCTCGCGTACGTGATGAACGGCGGCTTTCCTAAGCAGGAGCTCGCCACCTCAATCAAGCCAGAGGCTCTCGACCAGCGGTTCGAAGATTACAAGCTCCTGCTCGATCTTCATTTCATTCTTAAGCCTGATGTCGTCGAGTTCGTCGAGCAGCTCTCACAACGGCTGCGGAACGTCCGCACCGAAACGAAAACCGTTGCCCGCACGCAACGTGGTGGGATTGACGGGCACATCAACTGGGGCGCAACGGTCAAAGCCCGGTATTCCACCAACCCCAACGACCGATCGCTATTCGTCACCGAAAACCGCTCTGAAGACTACGACATCCCCGAGAACATCGTCCTCAAACGCCTCCTTTCAATCATCTACACGACGTTGCGCGACGCTGACGAATACCTGAAAGGCAACTACGACTGGGTCACCGACAGGTGGCAAGCCAACACCGACCTTATTGACGAGGTTCAACGCACTGTCGAACGCAACGTCCACGTCCGTCGCATCCGTGATCCAGAAACATACGAACCAACCGAGCGCATGCTCACCAGCGCTGCGAACTCCCGGCAAGAGATCTACCGTGACGCTGCTGGGCTGCTTCGTGCTCATCAAGAATTGTTTGACGGTGATCCTGACGCTTTGCGTACCCTCCTCAGTCAAACCGCGATTACTCCGGACGACCAAGCTCGGCTCTTCGAACTCTACGTCCTCTTCCGCTTCATCAGCACGCTGGAAGACTTACAGGACACCCAGCCCGTTTTTCAAACGATCAAAAGTGGACGGCAAGAAGTAGCCAAGATCGCCGGTGAACAAGAAATCGTGTTGTACCACGATAAATCCGCGAGTGACCGGAATCTCTCCTTCCGCACAGAAGCCACGCCGGAGGACCGAGAGCCCACCCGTGCTGAGCGCGTCCAACAAACCGCCCGCGACGTGGCCAACACGTACTTCAACGAGAATTTCAAGACCCACACAGGGCGTCCCGACGTTATTGTCCTCGAAGTTAAATCCGATAATCCACTCACATATGAGTACCTCATCGCCGAAGTAAAGCACAGCACCCGCAGAGAAACAATCCGCACCGGAATCAAAGAAACACTCGAATACCTCGCGTTTCTCCGCATCAACGAAGACTACGTCTTTGGGCAGGACACGAGTGACGAAGAGGACATCTTCGGCAGTGGGTGGAATGGTTTACTGGTCGTACAGGATCTTGATCAATCAACACCCTCTATTGATGAACAGGAAGACGAAGCGATTACAATTCTACAAGCAGACGAACTTGATGAGGAGCTCCCGACGATACTCCGATCTGTTCTCAATCAGTAACTTGAGCACAGTAACAGCAGTCAAGCCGTTTACCTACCTGCTGTCTACCAATTTTGAGACAGCTGTCGGTAGCTATTTCCCCACTGATATTGACAGTGATAGCACATGACTCGGCTGGGAGATTATGATTACACTTTCTTTGATGAGTACCAGGCCGAGGTCCTCTCGCAACGACCAGCCATTGAGCAACTCATTCTTCTTGATGATGAGGTAGCGAACAAAATCGTCATTACCCGGTACGAAGGACCTGTAGACCCGGTTGAATGGACCTCGCTTGAACAATATTACAGCGGCCTATTTGCGGACTTTATCACCGAGCGAATTGAGGGGATCATCGACCCAACACCAGTTGAACAGAATCGAGAACGCTTCCATCAGTTCCGGAAAGACATCGTTGAGCTGAATCAGAAACTCCCCGCGCAACGAACCGCACGAGCAGACGTTCTGTCCGGACCCGCCGAAACAGTCTTGTTGAAACACGTTCGAGAGCGTGGATTCGATCCGAGTGCCCTAGACATCACACATATTGGACGCGGGAGTGGCCTGTATTTACTCGAACTGTTCGTCACCGCCGCACAACAGGAAGCCTACGATGACCGGTCACTCCTCAAACCACTCTTGAGCGAAGCCGAAGCACTCGGCTCACTCGATCAAGTGGCCGCGCGTGAGCGACTCCGCGCACCACTCCTGATGGTGTCGCTCTGGGACAATCAGGAGGACGGATTACAACAGTGGCAAGAGAACGACCGTGAAGGAATTCTCGAAATGGCAACAGCAACGGGCAAAACTGTCGCTGGAATCGCCGCTATCGCCGATATTTGCGGAGCCTTCCCAGATCAACCAGACACCTCTGAACCCGATAATGCTCGCATTCTCGTCGTTGCTCACTCAAATGCAATCCTCAAACAATGGGAGCGTGAAATTCAAGAGAAACTCGGGCTCCCCATGCCCGCACACGATCCGGGAGACAAGGCCACAGACGTGACCTTCACGAACGGGCGCGTCGAATTCCAAACTGCTCAATCACTACTCCCACGGTACGACCGTGACCTCGCCGATCAATACGACCTCGTCATTTACGACGAAGTCCACCACTACGCAAATGAAAGCGGATACGGAGCAGCGATTGACCGGCCAAACTACACCGCTGCGATGGGGCTGTCAGCAACGATTGGCGACGACCAGAGTATGAAGCGTCGCCAACTCACAGAGCTCTTGGGCGATGTCGTGTATACATACGGTGTCGAACAGGCACAACGCGACGGAATTATTCCGGATTTCGATTGGACAGTACACCCCACACCACTTGACCCGTACGAACAGGAGGAATGGGATGAAACAACGGATCGGATCTCGAGCCAATTCAAACGGCTCAAGCACGCAGATACGACGACGAAGTTGCTACGGGATCTTCCAGTCCCGTTCGTCGAATTCGAAGACCTCGGTGATTTTATCCGCGCGCATGAAGCTGCCGGTCGCACTCTCTCCGAAGACGCAATTCCAGACGAATGGCAAAACCTTGCAACGACCATCCACTCTCGAAGTTGGATTCGCCACCGGTCACAACCGAAAATCGACGACGCCGTTTCCCTGGCCGAAGAGTACCTCGCTGACCCTGACCGGCCAATCAAACTCGTTATCTTCGCAATGGATATCGACACCGCTGACGAAATCGCTGACCGGCTTGAAGATACCGCTGGTGAGGTGTACCTCGCACACTCACAACTCGAATCCTCTTCCCGAAAAACCCGTCAAACAGTACAGCGGAATATTGACGCGTTCAGCAAGTGCGACAACGGCGTCCTGATCTCTCCGAAAATGCTCGACGAAGGGATCGACGTACCGGATGCTGAAGTCGGAATCAACGTCGCTGGAACCAAAACGAAACTTCAACTCGTACAGCGAATGGGACGTGTCCTTCGGAAACACGGTGAACAGCGACCGCACTTCCACCACTTCATCTCAATGCCGGATGAGAATTATGTCCCTGGGCTCGACTCCAAAGAATACGTTCAAGAGCTCAACTGGGTACGCGAACTCGGCGAAATGATCGGTGTCCAACCGGTCATCGATGACGCCGGTGTTGACACTGACCTCCTCGCACGAGCCGAACAGCGCGGCCACGAACTGTGGGCGCAAGATCTGCTAGAAGATCTCGAGATCGAAACCGTCCAAGGCAACGTCCAACTCGAAGAACTCCTGAATGCGTTGACCTTCGAAGCCACCACAGAACTCCTGGGAACCCTCGAGCTCAGCGGCGACCGAGTACACAAAGACAACTGGCAAACCGCGATGGGTAACCTCCGTGAAGCAGAGGCGCTCTCGATCGAGGGCTTACAGCGCGTCTGGTGGCTCTTCCCACTCTATCGTGAACGACCAACCGAACTCGTCGAGCTGCTTGAAGCAACGCGGGATGCCCTTCGTCCTGACGGGAATACCGAAACCACGTCGGCGTCGTCAAATAGCAAACAAGGTGAAAACCAAGATCAGACCGACGGATCTACCACTACTGGTACTAGTGAATCTGAGTCAGATGAAAGCGCTAAAAACCAATCGGCCGAACCCGGATTAACCGACTCGGCTGAGGTACTAGAAACAGACCCCGAAGAGCCGGTCGAAACGACGGAAGACGACAGCGGTATTGTCGGCCGAATCCGGGACTCCTTGTTTGGCAAGTAGCGGACTGTTTTCAGACAGTTATTGTGATGTCTATGTCTCGACACTCAACTCATCCCGGTTGAGAGACGTACACACCAGTGTGTGTTTCATCACGAAGAATTTCAGCCGTGAGTTCCTCGGCCCGATAGGCATCTGACTCCCGTTTGAACCACTGAATTGAGAGCAGCCGAGTGGGTGGGAACATCTGAGTGAAGTTCGCACCATCCCCCTTACCAATAGAATGCTTCCATAAGCGGCTAGGAACACGCGTTGAGACACCAACATAGACTAACTGTCTGTTCTTCTGGGCCTCACCGACCCAGGACACGTCATTTTGAAGTCGGAGTTCCTCCCGAACCACTCGCTGGGAGACGGTTTTCCACTGACATTCAAGGACGTACACAGCGTTGGTCCGTTCCAACGACCCGTCTGAGAACTCGTTAACCAGTTCAGCAATCTTTCTTCGAGTTATGTCGTGACAGAGACAGCGGTCCGAACAGTCACTATCAGGCCGTTCTTGGAGGGCAGTATTGACCCGGTTAGGAACCACATCGCGGACACGCTGAGCAAGTTCCTGATCAGTTAGGAATTGGGGTCTAGACTTGCCGTGTCCGAACATAGTTCAAATTATATTTTATACTACAAAAACGTTAGTCAGTGAGTGATAGTTTATTGTTGATTGCCGAAGCCAGAACGTTCGTGAGAAACTGCGACGGGATCGCGCACTCACAACAGAGTATGAGGCGACAAAGTGAACAGTCCCGTAGATTGATGTATTTGTAGATGCCTTCACAGATAGTGTCAATCCGTGTCTGAAACACGTTCTCTATTCTCGGGTCCGAATCCGGATCTGGTAACTGACAGAGCACTCACTTGGGCCGCCAATACTGCGGGTGAACACCCAGAAAGCATTCTCTGTCTCACGCAATCGCCAGAGCGCGCAGATGCCCTCCAGCGGCGCTGGCGAGAGGATTACAACGAGATTCGGTTCTCCTGTACGACGCTCGACGATTACGTGAGTGAACTGTACGAACGCGCGACTGGAACTCTCGCCAACAGCACGCTCAGTCGTGTCCAGCGGTTTCGGCTTGTTGAGGCAGCCATCGAACAGTACGGCGAAAGTGCGAGTAATGGGCCGTTCGCCGGGATCGAATCCCCCGCAAACGACCTCATCGACCAAGTACAAGGGCTGTTCTCGCTCTTGGAGTACGCTGGCTACGATAATCCAGACGCAATTGAGCACGCACTACAGGCTGCCGGTGCGGCTGGAAGCGGGTCGGTCGACGCCTCCGAACTATACGGTTCGTTCCGGGAGACTGACCTCTCGGTAGCAAACAGTAGCCTCACGGAGCAGGCAACCGCATTCTCTGGGCTATACGCCGAATACAAACGCCTTCGAAGTGAGCTACACCCCGACTGGCAGGGCGTCATCACAGAGCAGTATCTCACACTCCTTGACAACGACCAGCTGCTCACGACGGTTCCGGAGTCGGTTGATGCCGTTATTCTTGATGGGCTCACGCGTCTGGCACCCGCTGAACGAGAGTCCGTCGCCCGTCTCTCACGAGCGTATCCGACCGTCGCAACACTCGCGCTCACACACGAGTCATGGAACGGCGCAGGGGTCGACTCTGGTGTAGAGCGGGCACTCGATCTCTATCAGGCGTTAGATTTCGACCTGGAATACCAGACGCCGAGCGACACTAATGAGGACCGACTGGCGGCAGTGCGGAGTCTCTACGATCATACTGAGGAGCCACCCTCGTATCGTGATGAGGATATCGGGGTGACGTTCACTGAACCCGCAACAGAACGTGACGAGGTCCGAGCCACGGCTCGCCGCATTCGGTGCTTGCTGGATGACGGTGTCGACCCAGCGGACATCGGTGTCGTCGTCACCGACCGGGCGACGTATCGAGGGATCCTGTCTGAGGTCTTTTTGACCTACGATATCCCCTTCACCTTCGTCAACGAGATTGGTATCGAGCAGACCCTGGTCGGCGGCGCGGTGGAGGCGCTGCTCGATCTAACCGACGAAGAGACTCAGACGAGTAGTCTTCTGGACCTCGCCTCGAATCAGCTTGTCACACTTGACGCGTTCAGTATCGACCCTGACGCGCTGTCGGATGCCGCCGCAAAGGCGCCTGATCAGACGCTCGACCGTCTTCTCGAAACGTTGGAGAAGGACGACCAGACGGAGACTGCCGACGGCATTCGCGACCTGGTCGCGACAGTCAATCCCAGCGAGGGTGAGCTTGCCGAATTCACGTCACGACTTGAGGACGTTCTGGAGAGACTCGCTGTTGAGGACGCTGTCGACACGTACGCTCCATCCGACGAGGCGACTGGCTCGCACCGTCCTGCGTACGAACAATCCGCTTGGAGCGCTGTTGAGCGCGTTCTCTCGTCGTTCGACACCGTTGCTCCATATCTTACAGCCAAACAGCCTGCGCGACGTGTACGTCGCGCGTTACTCGCTGAGCTCGTCAGCGGCCCCCGTCAACAGCAGGGGTACGTTCGGGTGTATCCGATTGCGGAAGCCGAGATGGCATCGTTCGACCATCTCTTCACCCTCGGATTGACGATGGGCTACTTCCCAAGTGAGTCCGACACGATGGCGTTCTTCGAGGCAGTCAACAACGCTGACGAGGAATTCAGCCGCGAACACTCTGGTCGACGCGCACGATACATCCTCGGAACGTTGCTGGCCGGCTCAAATCGGGTCACTCTCTCTATCCCGAAACACACTGTCGAGGGGAGCGAACACGTTCCAGCGCCCGTTATCTCCGAACTCGAGCGCTACGTCGAACGAACCGATACCGAAGACGGTGACGAGGAGCTCCCGCATGTCGCCAGCGAAGACGTTCAGCAGTCCTACAGGGGCTGGGCAGTCCGTGAATCGTTCGAAACACCGGAGCGGGCGACCGAACCGCTCACAACTACCGACGGGCTGACTGCCGATTCTCGTGCGTTTGCGAAGCAGGGGATAACCTGTTCGTGGCGTCGATCGCGCCCCGGTGTGACTGACCATGAGGCGCAGCTCGGGGACATCGTCGATACCGTGTTTCCCGAAGGTCGGAGGGAACCGTACAGTCCGAGCGCACTGGATGACTACGCCCGCTGTCCGTTCGTTTTCCTGATGAAGCGCGTGCTTGGCTATGAAGAGGACTACGGGGACGAGGTTGGAATCACCCGTGCCGACCGCGGCACCTATGTTCACGGGGTACTGGCGGCTTTCTACCGTCGGCTACGCACTGATGATGACCAGCCGGTCGACATCACCACGTTCGATCGCGAAACGCTGGAGTCGACACTCCTCGATGTCGCACTCGACCACCTTGCCGACATGGGCGAGGCGGAAACTCCGTTCGAGCGCAGAACCATCGGCCGATTACTTTCCGGGCTGGGTGACCCAGCTCAGAATCCGTATCACGGATTTGGTGGCGAAGAGATGGCGGGCCTCTTCGCTCGGTTCCTCGACACAGAAATGGACCGGCAGGCCGACGTAGCGACGCAGCCGACCTACTTCGAGGCAGCCATCAACATCGATTACGACGACGTCGAGACACTCTCTGAGAATCCGGTGACAATCGACACGCCAGATGGACCGGTGGACGTCCAGGGAATCGCAGATCGCATCGATAAGACTGACCGTACACCCCGACAGTTCCACGTCCGTGATTACAAGACTGGGAGCACACCCGGGCGATCGGATATCACCGGTGGCACGAAGCTCCAGCTCCCGCTGTATGGACTCGCCTTTGAGACAGCTCTTGAAGCGCGGACTGGCGACTCACATGAGGCCGTCGCTGGGTCATACTATAAGCTCAAATCCCCCGATGATATTGACCCGATCGCTGGAGAACTGACATCGAAGGATGCTGTGAGTGATGACTCGTCGCAACTCGTACCACCGCTATCCCAGGCCTGGCGGCTTCCGTTCGACACCCAGGCGGAATTCTCCCGCTTCATCCGCGATGTTACGCCCACTCGCGTTGGTCGTATCGGGACTGCTATTGAAAATGGGGCGTTCCAACCGACGCTCCTCTCAGAGAATCTCGCCAACTGCGAGAATTGTACATTCCGGCACAGCTGTGACGTGCGCCATCACCACCAGCGTGACACTATCGAGGAACTTGACGACCGCGAGCATTATATCTCTGAACGGGCTCGAGACGAGGACTTGGATCTGGATGCTTACGCCGACGGAGGTGGTGTCTGATGGTCGACTTCGAGCAACTTGAGGACGCACAACGGCGAGCCGTCCTCGCTTACGACCGGAATTACGCGGTCACCGCCGGTGCGGGGAGTGGGAAGACGACGACGTTCGCCGAACGGTATCTACAGTTACTCGAACGAACGGACACCGACCCACACTCGATAGCTGCCATTACGTTCACCGAGAGCGGGGCGATGGAACTCCAAGAGCGTGTTCGAGAGTCTGTCAGCGACCGGCTCGCGAAGGTCGATGGTGAGGCCTACGAGGAGTGGCGTGAGTACCACGATGCGCTCCCCGAGGCGTACATCCACACGATTCATGGGTTCTGTGCGAGACTCCTGCGTGAGTACGCGCTTGAGGCCGACGTTCCGGTCGGGTTTGATGTCATCGAGGAGACGGCTGCCACCGGTCAACAGCAAGACACTGTCGAAAAATTCATCGACCAACATCTCGAGGACGGTCGACTGGAACTGCTCACGGAGATATACTATCGTGACCGGCTTGAGGAGTTGCTGACTGACCTTCTCCGTGAACACCACCAGGCTCGCATTTGGGCCGATAGATGGGCAGACGCAACACCCGAAGACTACGTTGAGTATGTTGATGAACGGTACCGCGCTATTGACATCGATGCTGCCCGGCGACACCTAGCACGTGACGAGGTCCGGGCTGCTCTCGAAGATATCTGCCACGTTGCGTCGAATGAATCTGCGGGTAGCGAACGTATCGGAATCGCCCAGAACGTCGCAAATGCAGTAGATACACACGGGATCGACGTCGAAGCAATGGATGACATCGCAGTTCATGATGCGATGGCAGCCATCTGTGAGGCGTTGACGAGCGACGGCACGGCGTATCGCGGTAGCTTCGACGCGTGGTCGTACTCCCGACATGACGATTGGGATGATGAGAACGCGCGCCGATACGAGGAGGGCACAACCACGCTGGTGGATCAGTTACCTGTTGAGTCGTGGGCGACATCCGACAGACTCGGAATCGATCGCAACGCCGGACAGTATTACGTTGCTCTCGCGTCGCTCTACCAGGATCTCCACGATACGTATCAGCAGCGCAAGCGCAGTGAGACGGCGCTGGACTTTGCTGATCTGATTGACGCAGCGATTGACCTTCTCGAGTCGAATGCGGCAATTCGAGACTCGCTTCGTGACTCGTTTGATTACGTGATGCTCGACGAGGTACAAGATACGGACCCACGGCAGTGGGAGCTCGTACAGTTACTAACCTCGCTGGACGACGATTACGACAAGTGTAACGTCTTCGTCGTGGGTGACGAGAAACAGAGCATCTTCCGATTCCGAGGGGCCGACGTGGCTCAGTTCAGTCGCGAACGTCAACGTCTCGAGACCGCAAACGAAACACAAGAACTCCCCTCGCTGGAGGAAATACACCCAGTCGGCGGTGATGGCGGACTCGACCGGAATTTCCGATCGGTTCCGGCTGTTCTCGAACCCATCAACGATCTGTTCGACGGGCTCTTCGGTGTCATTCCACCAGCGTACCAGGACGCCCCCACTGGAATCCAGTCGGATGACACGAGTTTCGAGCCGTCGCCCCAGCGTCTCACGCCCGACCGAAATGATAGCGAGGAGCTCAGCACCGGCGCGAGTTTCGTCGTGGTGCCGGAAGAAGCAGAGACTCGCGAGAATGTCCTCCCTGCCGGGCATACGCTTCGGGACCTTCCAGCGGAGGACACCGAACTCGATACGCGGGCCCTGGCTGCTGAAGTCGCGACGGTACTCGATGACGACACGCAACGCTACGAGACAGTTGGCTTCGAAGATGGCGAGCCAGTCGAGGAGCCAACGTCACTCGAGCCATCGGACGTAGCGATACTGCTCCGCAAACGGACGCACCTGAAAGAGTACGAGCGAGCGCTCGCGGCGTTGAATATTCCCTACACTGTTGCCTCAGGGATTGGCTTCTACGAAAGCACAGAAATCGTCGCACTCCGAAACCTGTTCAGGGCACTTTCGGTTCCGAGTGATGACCTGGCACTGTACAGTCTCTTGCGGTCGCCAGTGTTTGGATTCGAGGACTCGCGTATCGTCTCACTCTGGACGGAGATCGACCGGGACCAAATCGGAGAGGGTGAACTCTGGGAGGCACTCGCGTCGACCGATGACGACCAGATAACGGCTGCTCAAGAGAACATCCAGCGGTGGCGGGCCCTCGCCGGTGCTACGGATGGAGAGACCGTCGTTGAGACGTGGGACGCACTCCTTGGTCGAATCATTGCGGATACGGGCTTCATCGCAAGTCTCGCGACGGACGAACGCGGCCAGCAGGCTGTTGCGAACGTCGAGAAGTTCCGAGCACGCCTTCGGGGCTGGAGTGAAGATGGACTCCAGACGCTACCGGCCGTGGTCGACCGGATCGAGCGGGAGGTTGAGTTGTCGACGCGGGAGGGAGAAGCCGAAGTTGCCGAAGACGCCGACGGGGTTCGGATAATGACGATTCACGACGCGAAAGGTCAGGAGTTTCCCGCGGTATTCGTTCCAGGACTATCGAAGGACTTCAATCTCAAAGTCGGCTATGGGGACGGTATCGCCGAGTTCGAGACCATCGAAAACTCAGCTGGTGATGGACGGACACCGCTCCTTGGCATTCGCGGTCCTGGTGTCGAGGACGGATTTGCGCAGGAGGATACTATCTTGAAGCGGCGGTTGAAATTCGCCCGCAAGCGTGAAGCTATCGCTGAGGAGAAGCGTATCCTCTACGTCGCGATGACGCGCGCTCGTGACCATCTGTATCTCGTCGGGACAGCCTCCGCCGACGACGGGGCAATGGCGAGCCTTGAGACGGGTGACGCAGATGATCCCTCGAACTGGTACGATTTCCTTGGGTCGCTACTCATCGACGCTACGTCGAAAGACGCACTCGACGCCAATGGAGAATTTGCTTGGCACGGGGAATCCGAGGTTCCGCTCACGATTCGTCTTCCGCGAACCGAACACCAACTTACCAGTAAAGAGGACCGCGAAGCGCCCCCACTGTCAATCGATATTCCAGAACTTGAGTCGGAACCGGAGTACAGCATTCCCGCATCGTATCTGGGGTCGCTCATCCAAGACGGCGCACCGGGCGACGTCGTCGTCGACCATTCAGGGAGACACGTCTCCTACGTACCAGCAGACGAACCGGATGGAGAGAGTTCTGCGGAGGAATCCTCTCCAGAGTACCTGCCACGGGCCGTATTTGGCAGCGCGCTCCACAAAGCCGTAGAGCTGGAGATTGGGTCGGGTAACACTGAGAGACTTCAGCAGCTACTTGAGCAATTCACCGTCCAGGCTGACGTTTCACTCGACCGCATAGGTGAAGGAGATCTCTCCGAACTCCAGCGTCATCTTCGTGTGGCACGTGACTATCTGGACGATCTCGACGCGCCCGTAGCGACTGACGAACGGCGGGTCCATGCGACGCTTGAGAACGGTGAGACGTATGGAGATATTGACCATCTCATCGTCACCGATGACGCCTACCACATTGTCGACTACAAGACGAACAAGATTACCGACGAGGCGTCAATCGACGAGAAAGCTCAGCAGTATAAGTGGCAGATGCTTGCTTACGCAGTCGCGTTGTACCAGAATGATTCGACGCGAGATGTGAAGGCAACATTGCTGTTCACAGAGGTCGAGGAGGCCCGAACGTTTTCGTGGACCTCAGTAGAGCTTAACAGACAGCAGTCAGATCTGAATGACAATATTTGTGATCCATTAGGTTTTGATTAGTTGAGATTTTTTCCAATGGATACCGCAAACTCATTCGGATTTCTCGGGTCAATTCCAAAATCTGTCTTCGTGGAGTTGTTCCACACAGCAGAGACTCATAAATAATGTCGAATGAATATCCGACAGATTTGGAGTAATTTATCCTGTAAGCTGTTTCCAGTAGTGTGAGTCATTATGTAGAAAACATCCCCGCGGACTCGGTGCTTATCTAAATAGCTCTTCGAACGATGCTTCGGAACTGAATAAGGCCGTTCGTTGATGATCCGTTATGCCAGTGTCTTCTTTCTGACTATCATAAAACAATGAGTGGAATTCGTCTCTGTCAAACATCGGTCGAGGTCCTTGGAGTGGGGAATTCCCTTCGGACCACGTTTGGAACGTCAACAGGGGTTTAATCTCATCAGTACTGTTTACTTCGTCTCTATTGTCATCTATTCGAAGCATCTTCCGAACACTGCCGTCTTTTCCGATGCTGGCGATGACTGTGTGAGATCCTTCATCCTCGTAGGCGTCTCTGACTGGTTTCCAAAAGCTGTCTTTGTCAGCTGCGCTTTTGCTCTCTGGTGTCTCTCTGATCGCACTCAAGAAGTCGTATCCCATCTTCTCACCTCTCTCTTTGAGATCTTGAATGAGGGCCTGCCACTCCGACTCTGTGAATCGTACTCGGGGGCCTCTATTTTTGCCAGGCTCATCTGGAAGAGTCCGAAACTGAAGCACTACCGCTGGCTCCTTCGCGTCAATCTCACAACTTTCACGTAGAGGCCTCTCGTTCCGAACCAGTTTCACTTGATTCGTCCCACCCTTCCATCGCGAGCTTGAGAGCTCAAACTCAAGGACCCAGTACTCAAGATACGTTCTAAACTCCTCGACCAGATACTCAGAAGTTGGGTCGTTTTCAATCGAGGACTCACCAAGCCACTGGTAAACATCCCGCCACGTGATTGTGGCATAACGGGGTCCATTTACCCCGAGTGCGGCTGCATACGACTGAAGCTGCTTTCGATCCAAGTCATTAAAATTGAACTTTGACTCAATGACGACTGTCACACCTGCTGTGTCATGTGTGATGACTGCGTCAAGCCGGCGTCGAGACTCGTTATCTGGTGATGTCCCATCGTCGATAGACTCTGCTTCCAGAGGATCGTCGCCAGATTTTGACAGGCCGATGAGGAATGTTTTCTCCTCGTTTCCAACCGCATTAAGTGGCTCTTGGGTGTTAATCTCCCATCCATTTAATTCAGGATCTGTAATGCTAGCTCTCTCTACTGATTGCTCAATTCCTTTGAGGACCTGCTCAAGAACATTTTCATCTCTGGTGGCCGTCTCCTCAAGTACATTGAGAAAACTCTTCGTTGCGTTGTCTTCAAGTTGTTTTCCCGGGTGATACTGCTCATCATCACGATGAGACGGTCCACGGTAAAATGTGAATAAATTGTCAAGAGGCTTCTTCATCACTAAATGTCACTATTTCAGGTATAATTATACTGTTGAATATCATCGGAGATTTTATGATTGGCACAAGGCGGGTATATTACTCACGGCTGGTAGAGTGGCCCTGTTTAGCCTCGTGATTTTTCCACCAGCCCCTACTCCATCTAGTTAATGCGTGATGAAATCCGTAAGCTCCAAGATACACTCACTGCCACGCAGTTTGGGTGCGTTCCGCCCGGTGTCCAGTCCACAAGCGATGATATCTACCCCTCAGTACAGCGTGCGTATCCCAAACTCTGTGATGACGACCTCCGATGTGACGATGTCTGTGCTGATGGCGCCGATCAACCTGAATGGAAACACGCGGTTCGCCGGGTCCAACAACAACTCGGGCGGCAAGATAACACCCGAATTAGCCCGCACGACGAATACGGAATGTGGCGGGTTGAACGCCCAAACTTGTTTCTCGTCCCTGTGAACGACGAGTGGATAGACCGCTTCACTAAGACAGTCAGTACTCCGGTCGAGCCCTCAGATTCAGCCACAATTCCAGAATCGATTGCGCCACTACTACCGGCACGTATCTGGGGATCGACAGCTGGACCACAAACAGAGCGGTACTTCACCGAGATGCGGCCACGGGATTGTCTGCTCTTCTATCGTGACGGCGACTTCTTTGCTGGCGGCGTGGTCGGGCAGACACTTGAGGATCCCGAGGTTGGCTCGTGGCTTTGGGGTAATCCAGAGAGTCGCTTCATTTTCACCATCGCAGAGTACTACAACTGGGCGCCAGCAATTACGCGGATTTGGGACGCCCTCGATTATAATGGGACTCCACGCGTTCAGGGCTTCCTCCGAGTCATTCCAGATCGTCTTGATAATCTATACAGAGACGAGAGATCGCTCGAAGCCACGTTGTTTGGTAGGACGCGTGGATCATCGACACAAGCGGACACAGACGAGACTGCCACAGCTCTGGGTGGTCGCAATGTCGAAGACCCGGAACGAACGACGACGGTTCAAGATCGGATTCTTCGTGATCAGGCCCTCGTCACTGAGCTGAAGACACTATACGACCACACGTGCCAAGTTTGTGGGTACCGGCTACAGAGTGGCACCGACTCAGGATACTCTGAGGTTCACCACATCAAACCATTAGGTGACCCGCACAACGGTCCAGATATCCCCGAGAATATGCTGGTGTGTTGTCCAAACCATCACGCCGATTTCGACAATGGGATGCTCACTGTCAATCCGGACACGCACACCGTAACTCACGCCTACGACGATTCTGTCTCGGGGACTCAGTTACTGATTCAAGCCGGTCATCAGATCCGACCTACCTTCCTGGAATATCATAATGAAGTCATTGTGGATCAGACTGACTGAACATCGCAACACTAAGCTATTGGGTCGCAAGTGTTCTGACTGCTACCGACCGGATGAGAAGAGAGTCTATCCCAGCAAGCGGCTGAGAAACCCTGGCGATGATTCTGTATCCTCGTTGCCAGACAGTTCAGCAAGCTCTATCCACTCTTCGAAGCCGTCGGGGTTCTTGATGATGATGCTCCGCCCGCTCTTTTCCGGCCGCATCTTCGTCGGGAGGGTCTTCCGATAACTGTAGAGTTCGTGTGGTTCAAGATCGAATTCGGCGATTAGTCGATTTTCACGCCGATCGAATGTCACGTCACCGCGTTCGTAGGCTTGTTTCCACTTGCGCTTGCCAATGTTGTACTTCCGGTTGGCCGGCTCCTTTGGGAAGAATTTCGGGACGTTGCGGTCAGCACGGTCGTAAAACTCGAGAAACACCTGCCGAACGTCATCGACAGTTCCACCGGCATCGAGATACCGCTCGTCAGTAAGGATACGCCGTGACACATACGAGAAGATCGGGTTGCGAGCGTCGAGGATCGTATTGAGATCTTCCTGTGCTTTGTAGAACCCCTCGTCCTCTGGGTTCGATGGGAACGCGACATCGAAGTGGAGCATTTTCGCTCGGTTCCGGAACCAGTCGTTCGGTCGGGAGTCGTTACTAGTGAAGATGAGCGTTGGGTACGCGACTTCGTTTGATGGGTGCCACGAGTCCTGCCAGAAGTTTCGTAGCGTATCGACACGCTCGATCTTTTGTTTGGAGATATCCGAGACGACGTACGGGAACACTGTATCAATATTCCGCAGCGACCGAATCTGGTTCTTTCCGACGTCGTCTGCGTCGGCGCCACCGCGAACGAGGTCATCGGAGATGAGCCGTAACACGAACTCGGTGAACTTGTCTTTCCCTGCGTCGGACTCGCCGAAGATGTAGAGATACTGGAGGGCATTATCGAGGGTGACGCTTTCGTAGAACTGCTCTGCGTACAAATTCACAAAGGGCGCCCAGAGTCCGTAGAGCACGCCCTCATAGAGGTGCGCTTTCACCGCCTTCGGATTGTTCGTCTCGCCCCAGCGGTCGATCGTCTTGATGTAGTTCTCGATATTCTCAAGGGCTGCGTCAAGGAGCTCTGGGTCGGGCTCGTGGTCTGCGGTCAAGATACGGTGATGCTCACCGTGTTGGAGATGGACGCGATGGTTCTCCTCGTCGATCCACATCTTCGGCACGTCATACCGCGTTTGAAGGTAGTTGGTGTAGCCCTCAACGGGTGTTGTAATCGCGTCGGCACCAACATCCGCGCCCCGCCGTTTGAGGTCGGTTTCCATCTGGTCGAGGTAGCCGTCGTTTTCGTACCCTTGCGTCGAGAGGGTGATGGAGTATTCAGGCGTTTTTGCTGCGGTGATCCCCTCTACAGGTGTTTCATCTGGTTCATCTCCATTGGTAGTGCTGTCATCCTCTGGTTCGATCTGTTCGGGATCGATGCTAACGACCTCATCTGCTTCTTCGGGGTCATCAGTGATACTCACCACCTGGTCTACCTCGTCGCCTAGCGCTTCGAGTTCCTCGCCGACATTGGAGTGGATCTCCCCCTGCTCTGAGAGCTCCGTGTTGCGGTTGTCTATCCACAACTCAATACGGCGTTCGACTTTTTCTTCATCCTCAAGTTCTTCCAGCTCTGCCGCGAGGTCCTCCATGAAGATGGTGTCAGCATACTCTTCGCGGTGGTCATCGATCCACTGTTTGAATTGTTGGTCAAGTTGGCTCCCGACCTCCGTGTTGAACACGACGATGCTGTTGGTCTGGTTTTTCCAGCTGTTGTAGGACAGATTTGCGCTCCCAGCGATGAGTGTCACTGTGTCGTCTGCCCCAACGATTCGATACAGCTTGGAATGGACGACTTTCCGGTTTTTGAGTCTGACAGTTAGTCTATCTTCCTCGTAGTAGCGCTCAAGCCGACGGGCTACTGTGGCATCGTCAACTGCGGACTGGTATTCATCTTTATCTCCGATCAGGACGTCCATTGTCTCCAGTGTGGAGTCCTCTTGATCAAATAATTCCAGGAGGAGCTCAGGCGATTCACAGTAGGTGACCGCGTCGATGTGGACCGCGTCGTCGAAGAAGTTGGTAAATGACTTCCAGCTCTTGACGGTTTGCCACTCCATCTGTGCGGAGTTGCCGAACCCGCCGAGATTGATCGTCGTGTCCCAATCCATTTGTTGGTGGGTTGGGAGGACTGGTAATAAGAATTGGCGAGGTGTTTGGCCAGCTGTTGGGTGATGACTGTTCTTGACGCGAGATACCGTCACCGGATAGAGACGACGTCAACTTCCTCAATATTAGACAGTCATTGTAGCGCCTAGGGCCAGATCAATTCATCCAGGTTGAGAAACGTACACACCAGTGTGTGTTTCCTCTCGAAGAATTTGCGCTGTGAGTTCTTCCGCTCGATAGGCATCTGACTCCCGCTTGAACCACTGAATTGAGAGCAACCGAGTAGGCGGGAACATCTGAGTAAAGTTTGCACCATCCCCTCTCCCAAGAGAGTGCTTCCATAAGCGACTAGGAACACGCGTTGAGACACCAACATAGACCAGCCGTCTGTTTTTTTGCGCTTCACCGACCCAAGATACGTCATTTTGAAGTCGGAGTTCCTCCCGAACTACTCTCTGAGAGACGGTTTTCCACTGACACTCAAGAACGTATACGGCGTTTGTCCTCTCTATGGATCCATCTGAGAACTCGTTAACTAATTCAGCACCTTTTATTCGGGTTATATCGTGGCAGAGACAGCGGTCGGAACACTCGCTGTCAGGCCGCTCTTGGAGAGCGGTATTGACCCGGTTAGGAACCACAGCGCGGACACGCTGAGCAAGTTCCTGATCGGTCAGGACGCGCGGTCTAGACTTGCCGTGTCCGAACATAGGTCAAATTGTATTTTATACTACACAAGAGATAGTCAGTGAGTGACGGTGAAGATGCGGATTTTTGGGTTGATTGGCTAATTCAA